>Ga0302271_10004478_pt1 | contig 11150 bp, 6 predicted proteins | sample III_Bog_N1_1_FD_198767 | JGI IMG/M metagenome (GOLD analysis project Ga0302271, IMG submission 198767) | Peat permafrost microbial communities from Stordalen Mire near Abisko, Sweden - III_Bog_N1_1 | ecosystem: Environmental > Terrestrial > Soil > Wetlands > Peat | place: Sweden: Abisko... | reverse complement strand
ATAGGTGTATTATTGCAGGAGTATGAGGTCTAAGGGAGAACTGGTTAATTCACAATCCCAAGGTAATTATTCGCGTTCGTTGTTGCGTTATTGTTATTTCCTGGTATTCCCACCGCTGCGATGGTTTATGAGAAATTCCCTGTGTTATCATATTAAATTGCATGTTGGGAATTAGGAGCTGCAGAAGAGCTATTGTTATTGATTTAAACTGATTGTTAGTCTGCTGCACTTTGATTTTCACTTTCGTCGAGAGAATTAATCGATCTGAATCCGATTTTGAAGCAGAGTAATTTCAAAATCATAAGATTTTTTAAATTTTTGAGACCATCTGCGAGCATTTAGATTCCTTGTTTTTGTAGCTGATTTTGAAATAGCGCTAAGTCAAGTTCTATGAGTTAAGTCAGATATTGCAAGCTTAAGAATACGTTTTTCAGCAAGGGGAAGCTTAGTGGGATAAAATTAAAGTTTAACGATAACTTTCTGAGCGAGAGCATTGTTGAAAAATTGAAATCAATGAAGTCCTAAGCAAATTATTCTTGATATTTCATCCCATGATATACCTACTGTTATTGCTAAGGCTACCTATATTATCTTCGATCGTTACAGAACACTTTCTCTGCTATGATTTCGCATTCTATACACTCACTTAGCTGCATGATTGCCTCTGCTAAAACACCAAAATTACTTAAATCAGAATTCTAGGAAATATTTACACTGCAATATTTCAGCTTTTCACGCTATTTAGATACACATGTGCACATGATTTTGAGCATTTCATCTTGCAGCTTGCATCCACTGAGATTCAGTGTCACAGCTGTCAGCAATGGGCAATTTAAAAACGCAAATGCACCACTGGATTCGCAGGATTCCTCAACAAGAAATTGCTGTTCTCTTTCGGAAGAAGAAAATGACTACGTATTCCCAAAGCGATTCACACTTTAAGACCCTCCTCTGTTTACTTGCATTAAACGTATTTCCTTGACTGTTCCATCGTTTGAGAGGGTAGCTTGCTTTTGAGTAGCAATTTATTATTATTTTTGAATTTCTTATTGACTTTGATTATTCATTGGAGTAGTATTTCTCTAAATCCTTTAACTGTTCGGTTACTCACTTTTACTGTTATTGTCAGCACTTTAATTGTTCTCATCGTTGCTATTCCTAGGTGTTTTATTCTTCAGCAATGCTGAGCTGCTCTAAGGATTCTTAGTTGGTTTTATGTTTGTGTGAGATAAAATCAGAGAATCACTCTCGATTTCGTTAGAACTATTGTGATTCTGAGCATTGCCAGCTTTACTATTCTCTGAATTCATTTGCTGATTGAATCTATTATTGTTGAAGATACTCGCACTGAAGTTTCCACTTGGTCTAGAACCATTAGAGTTCTCTTCGATTTTGCCAAGACTGTGTCTGATCAAATTCCCTGCTCGTTCTGACGAAAACGGAGTAACAACTGCAGATCTCGTGAGAAGTTCAGATGACATTTACTGCTGTTTATTGATCTTCAGCTCGTTTAGAGTCCCTCTAAAAAGACTTTACGATGCTCCAATATTGCGATTACCAGTATCATCTGAGGGTATTTTCAAGTCAGAATCAGCAAATGGTTAAGAATCTGTTCTGTCGTGTCTCGCGTAGTTTGGCACAGTTACTAATGAAGAATGCTCGTCGGTTTCATCGATTTAAGTGAAATTCGTATTGCTGACAGGTTTTAAAGTCACTGCAGCATTAAGTTAGCCTACGGAAGAACTTGAAGGTAGATTCGAATTCTGTAATGGTGAGGATTGCTATTGCTGCGATTTAGTTAGCTAATTGTTCTGTGAATTGCTATTCTTTCTTTAGAAAATCTCTTTGGACGAAGCAGTTAAACCATTTTTTGACATGCCATTGCTGGTGGTAAATAAATTATTATTATTATTCGCAATTGATTTACTGCTGCTATTACTCATTAATTATGATTCCTTAGTGATATTATTCTCTTAATTTATTCTATTCCCATTGAGTGTAGTGCCTCTTTTGAATACCTTATACGTCGAAGTTGGCTTTCTTTTCAAATCATTCATTGATAAATCGAGTTTTAGTTCAGTGAGATGTTCCAGAGATTGCAGCAATTATGTCGCTAAGAATCCATCAAATTCAAGTTTAGTTTTCTTCAGAGCAAGCTGCAGCGTTGAGAGATATGTTAAATCAGATAGCACCACCATTAAATCAGCATACCCACCGTTTCCTAAGTAATTGTTATTCAGATTGAGATTCAATAACTACAGCATCCTGAGACTAGCAAGTCCTTAAGCTAACTCAGATGTTTATTCCCTGCAGATCTCGTTGTTTTCTAAACTTAATTCTAAGAACAGCAAAGAACTAGCTTAGCCTTCTAGCATGCCTCGCATTGAATTATATGAATTGGATAGGTAGTTCTTATTGAAATTCAAAGATAAGCTCACGAGTTCGAATTAGGAGAAATAGATCTGCATTTAATGCAGCAATTCACTTTCCAGCAAATTATTCTCAAATTTGAGACTCAATCTCTCGAGCAGCTAGCAGGAATTACTCATTTCTCTGAGGAGATCACTAGCTCGATGCGTTTCCAGCATCTATCCTTCGCAGACAAGTTCGAATGATTTAACTTCAATCATTTTTCGAATTTCCTCGCAGATTGTTTTCCAGAGTTCCTCCTCATGACCTTCTACTCTCAAGCTCAGCTCATTTGGCTTGTATTTCAGTAGTTGCTCAATTAGTTCCTAAGAGAGATAAGCACAAAGAGAATAAATTAAATGATTTGAAATTATAAAACTCCACAGATATTTATCGTGTGGGAAGGGGGGAGATCTTGAGAAGACAGAAACAATATATCGATTATTTTAATTGCCCTTCTCCACAGTTTCAATATAATTATTGCTTTTCTTACATGCTTATTCTTCTGGGAAACTGTGATATCGATTTGATCGACTGCCTTCGTGAACAGGAACCCGCCATCTGCGTCTTTGATTGTGTTAGCAAAGTGATAAAATTTTTAGTAGAATTCACGCATTTAATTTTATTCTATTGACTGCTCGATAAGGGTGATCAATCTCCAGCTCATTAAGTGATCCCCTCGAAGCCATTAGACTAATTCCAAAGAGAAAAATAAACAAAAAAAGTGTTTAGTATGGAAGTTAAGAGGAAATTTAAAAAAAAAATTTGATAGAATATTTTTGAAATTTTTTTAAAAAAAGTTCTAGTTTCTTTTGTTAAATCGTCAATCTCATCAATATCACATTCTTATCAATGAAACTAGCATAACTGAATTGAAATTCGATGTAGAGAAAAAGACAATTTCCTGCCCCAAAATCACATAAGAAATCCATCAAAAAAATTTAGAATTTTTTTTCTTCCAAATGTTTTTTTTTGGTTTTTGGGGAAAAACAGTGCAAAAGAGGAAATCCTCTTTTTTTAATTTCTTACTATCCCTGTGGCTTGAGTTGAGTATGCTCAGTAAGTGCTTAATCAAAGCTAGCAGTGCTTAGATCTCCTCTCGAATTGTAAACACAGCTTTAGATCCTTAATCAATCTGATAATAATTGCTCCATTTAAGCTAGTGCGAGTATTTATCTCTTACAAGCTAACCAATTGAAATAATCACTTCTAATCTATTGTTTCTTAGATACTCTAGTCCTCTCACACATTGTTAGATTACTTAAGCCAGTTCATCATCCGTGAACATCTTCCCTTAATTTTGCATTTCACTTAGCTCCATCAGAAAACTCTTATCGAAACTTTCATGGATAGACACCTCCACATAGATAAACTTAGATTCGTTCCATGAAAAAACATCAAACAAAGACAGGATGTTCTCATGGGTGGGCAATGCAGAGATATTAGTAATATTGCTCTTCTTGTGATTTCCGTTGGAATTGCCAAAACCCTTAGATTAACTATTGTACCTTGAAATCCACACAGTCACGAGGTTGCTGTCGTCTTTGCTGGTCACATTATTGCTACTTCGATTGCTTGCATTTGATAATTTTCTATGTTTATTTGTCCCAAAATATGACTTTTTCAAGATTTATACCTTCGAAGCACGATATACTCTCTGTTCATTGTTGCTCATGACTTATATCAACTCAGCTTCTTCCATGGTGTATTACAGATTAAACTCATCTTTCCCTTTGCTGGAACTTTCAACTTTCACTCCTTTACATACTGCTCCTCCCATTGCTCAGACACCCACGCAATTCTGTCTGTAATCCCAACCAAAATAAACTACTTCGGTTAAATGGTTTTTTTAACTTGAAATATCTAGTATTTTAGCTTGATTTTTTGGAAATGTCTATCTTATTCTTTTTTTTTTCAATGTATTTATTGCTTTTTTCTTGTTTTCCTTGAGAAAAACTGTTATTATTTGATTTGGCTACTCTTCCCCCCAATTCCTCCTTTGCTGTCATAGTGCCAACTGTAATAAATGTAACCTTATCAAAAAGATTAATAATATCTTCAGTTATTAGTATTTAAAAATATTTTTTCTTGAATTCCTGATTCTCTCATGAACTAGCTCAAATCTTCATTGCATTTATGCTTTTTTTCCCCTTAATAACAGCTACTTCTAGCATAAACTGAAAACTTTTGTATTAATTTAGTGTTTTTCTTTTCTTTTCCAGCAAAAAGAACAATTAATAATAAAATAGCTATTACTTTAATTTCTTGATCTTGTCTATTTTTTCGCTGCAGTCATCAGATTCAGATTCAAGTAAAAAATATAATTTAATAAAAGATTTTGAATTCATTTTTGGCATTCATGGGGAGAGAAACAGATTGGTTTTGAATTCAAGCCAAAGAATCAAGAAAATAGAGGAGTAGTTCATGCTCTCGCAAGCTACAAAATAAAATAATAAATATTATTGTTCTTGTTAATCTTTCAAAAATATTGGAGTTTATATTATTGGAGAGTAATTAACTTGAATTGATCTTTTTTGTTAAACAAAAATTTCTTCAAGAACTCAATCACCATACAATAAGGTAATCTCAATGAGCTCATATTACTTAGGACTTCTTAATCTTATGATTACTTTGTAATCCTTGTGATATTTTCTGTTTAAAGTTGGCGGAGTTGAAATAAAATGTTGATTTGCTTTAAAAAACAAATTCGTCGATTAAGGGATTTGAGATGGCAGATCTACTAAAAAAAAGTTATCTTTAATAACAATAGTTTCTAACTTGAGTGAGAAGGGAATTTTGAGATGCTTTTCATTTTTATTATTATCAAATTGTTTTTTAATAGGATTTACATAGTTTAAAGATTAAAAACATCTTAAGGACAAGGAAATTAAAGTAACCAATGCAATTAAATAACATTATTCTCTGTATTTTATAATCATTATTGAGTTGGTATTGTCTATCGGAGTTTTAGAGATATTGTATTTTGATGATGACAAAGTGTCTTTCTCGAACTTAAGAAAGATGTTTATGCAATATTCTGATTATTATTTTGTTATTGCTGTTATTAATTTGCTGAAACAGCAAGTTCCAGATGTTGTTTTTGCTTATTGATTGTTAATTAAAGTCATATTCTTGCAGCTATTTGGAAATTATGAATAATATGAGAATTCGGCAATAAGCTTGGATTTTTCTATTAAAAACGCTGAAAAGACATCTCATTGAAAATTAATTCTTCAAAATCTTGAAAGGGTCTAATTATTTTCAATAAAGAAAAATGAATTAGCACTAGAAATGAGTCCAGTAGTAACACGCTTATCAGAACAAATTAATCCAGATTTATTAACAAAAAATTTATTAGAAAGGGATTTTTTAAATAAAAAAGTGTTTTTAAAATCTGAGATATCGAAACAGAGATGTAAGAAAGAAAGAAACAGAAATAATAGCAGAGAAACAGAGAAAATAAAATAGAGAAAGCTCCTATCATTCTTTAAATCAAACTAAAAAATTTTTAAGGAATTTTCCAAATAAATCTATCCACAGTTATCTTTTCATCTCCTTACAAAAAAAATGTCTTGCTTTTCTAGCTAAAACCGCCCAAGTAGCAGTACCGACAGTGGACTCTACATTTACACTAAGCCATTCCAAGAAGGCAAAGAAGGTGAGACTTCCATTTACAGGTCTCCTTTGGCCTTCAATGGGCTGAAAGAATCCCCCGATGGTGAATGCTACACAATGCAGGACGTTTTTCTTCGATCTGTGAAACTCTACGGTGATAAGAACTTCCTTGGCACAGTTGACAAAGAGAAAGCCCAGTACGTTTGGAAGAGTTTCAAGGACATCAAAGTATTAGCTGAGAGGCTAGGTTCGAATATCAACAGACTTGGATTATTCACACATGTGGATGAATTCTAGAAAATTGATATGAACTTGATTGGAGTTTTCGCTAAGAACAGAACTGAATGGCTAGAACTAGAATATGCAAATTTCTTATACAGGAAAACCATGGTGCCATTGTAAGAATGAGAAAGAGAAAGAGAAGAAGGAGGGAATAGAAGATTTATTGCAGTATTTTTTGATTGGTTATTTTAATAAATTTACATATTATTTAACTTTTTGACAGATACGACACACTAGGCCCAGAATCGATTTCATTTATCCTTAGACAAACTGAAATCTCAACGATATTCTGCTCAATCGAGGGTGTTGAATCCTTACTGAAACTAAAAGACTTTATTAAGCTGAAGAACATCATTCTATTTGACCCTTTGAGTATCGAAAAAAGAGATCAATTAATCTCTAAAAACCTTTAAATCTTCGAATTCTCTGATCTCCTTAAAGAAACCAAAATCGACTAGTATGTTAAAGTTCTCCCAAGTGACATCGTTACATTCTCCTATACTTCCGGGACTACAGGTGATCCCAAAGGAGCTATGATCACTCATAAAAACCTGTTAGCTGTCATAGCCATAGCGAAAGAAGAAAATTTACTCCCTTCTGATGTGTATCTCTCTTATTTACCTCTCCCTCATATCTTAGAGAGAATCGCAGTGAGCACGTTCCTCTATTCAGGAAGCAGCATTGGATTCTACAGAGGGGATATTAAAGCTGTCAAAGAAGATTTAGTGCTCCTGAAACCAACAGCTTTTGCCTCCGTCCCAAGGGTTTACAATAGGTTTTATGACATTATTAACAGTAAACTCTCAGAAACCACAGGGATCATGGCATGGGTGCTAAAAAAAGCCCTAGCTACGAAGATTGAGAATTCCAAAAAAGGAATTTATACTCATTTTATATGGGATAAACTGATTTTCAATAAAATCAAGTAAGCTTTAGGTGGAAATGTCAGATTTGCTGTGGTAGGTGGCGCACCAATTAGTGGAGAGGTACTGACGTTCATGAGAGCGGCTCTCTGCATTCCAATCTTAGAAGGCTATGGCTAGACGGAGAGCACAGGATCAAGTTTCTCAACGACCAGCTGTGATGGAACTGTCTGCTAAGTTGGCGGAACTAGGGCACACATGGAATTTAAATTAGTTGATATTCCAGAAATGGGATATACCTCTAAAGATGTAGATGCCAGTGGAAAGTTAATGCCCAGAGGAGAGATTTGCACAAGAGGAAATGGAGTCTTCGCTGGATACTACAAATAAGCTAATTTAGTAAACAACAAAAGGAATTAAAAATATTGTAATTTATTTTGCCATTTTTAACCAAATCTAGACAGCTGAAATAATGGACAACGAAGGATGGCTTCACAGTGGAGACATCGGAGTGTTGGATCCAGAGAGAGGAAACTTAGCTATCATAGATAGAAAGAAGAATATCTTCAAGATTGCTTAAGGAGAATACATTGCTCCTGAAAAAATCGAGAATGTTTACTTGAGAGCACCTGGGGTGGAAGAGGTGTTTGTGTATGGAGATTCATTGAAATCAACTCTAGTAGCTGTGGTTGTACCTTCCAAGGAGTACGTGCAAAAATATGCAACGTAAAATAACTTAGATTCATCTGATTTTACAACTCTGTGCAAGAACCAAGAGCTAACAAAGACAATTCTAGCAGGGATGAATTAGCTAGGTAAACATGAAGGTCTTTTCTCATTTGAGCAAGCAAAGAGTCTGCTTCTTTTCCATGAATCTTTCTTGACCATTAATTGTTTCACGAATACATTGAAAATCAAGAGAAAAGAGTGCAGAGATTATTTCAGAGCAGATATTGATAGGCTTTATGCTGAACAGCCTCCTGTACAAAACTGATTGTTTTAATGGAAATAAAGAGACAAAGAGAGATGGAGTGAGTGAATTCAACAATTTTTAACTTATCTTTATGTTATTTAATAGATTGAAATCTTTCGTTTATCTCTAGTTTTTCAACTAAATTGAAAAAGATGGATTTGGAAATGCAGAGAATAATTTGCAGTGGTTATCTTTTTTCGTTCTCCTAATCAACATCTAATTCTTGAGGGTGAAAGAATATTTATTATTGAAGATGACTTCAATATTAGATTCAAATACAATAAATGATTCAAAGATCCTGAAAAAACATTAAAAAGTAATATAAACCTCTTCATCAAACAAATTCTTTTATTACAGAACCTTCAAACCCACACACACTCACACATTGGGTATTTAATTATGTTTAACTTAAAATATCATTTTAAAATTCTTATTGATTCTAGGAATATTTTTGAAAATGAGAGGAAACAAATATATTTTAGGAAGTTTTCCATCTTAACAATAAATGAATTAACAGTTCACTCATGAATATTTTTATTTTTTTAGAGAGTACGATTATGGGAGCCATCTTTTCTGTAAGTTGAAGAATATGGATTATTAACAAATAAAAAATACTGTGTTACTTCAAATAATTCTATAATTTTTCTTTCCCCTCCCAATCCATCACCAGCCATTACGCAGAGGAAATCTCAATCTTTCTTCTCCTTTTGTCTCTGATTTAAAGGAAACCTGTGATTTTAAAAGTACATAATTATTGAATATATCGTGTTCCCAATAGAGCAGCAGAAATAGTATTAGTTCACTACTTGAATTCTAGTATGATCGTTTATCTCTGCTAGATGAATGTAATTCTAAAAATCTGGGCATTGAATAAATGATTCTCAATAAGGATTCAAATTTCAAATTGTTTCTTGACGAGTTTCTTCGAATCAATAATCCTATATGCACCTGACTTCGGTCCAAAACCTTAATTAAATCTCCTTCATTTTGTTCGCTGTAGTCACTCAGCTATTTGAAGAAACATTGCCACAATCCTAATAGCTCTCTCCTATCAATCCAAGGTTAAAATATGGATACTCATTTGGCTTTGTTTTTTTGATCGTCAGAAGAATTACATATTTTTCCTTGGATTTCAATGTCTTTGAGAAATAGTATTCGACAAAGTAGTTCTTCGAATGAATGTTAGTAAGTAGTGTTGGATTTGGAGCTGTTTATTTGCTTTTATATCTTCGTAATCTTGTGTGTTCCAAGAAGGGGTAACTGTGAATTTTTTCAGCAGAGAGTGTAAGGAGTAAAATCAGGGTTCAATTAGTAGTATTATTATTTTTGTTCTAAATTGCATTTTGGGATAATAATTTATTACCTATTAGCTCCCCACCAGGTTGTTTCCTAATTAAAAAATGGAGTTTTGTCTTTTTATTGATTTCTCTTTCTTTAATTCTCTAGTGGCAAAGTTATTTTTTCTAGTATTTTTCTGCCTCTACTAGAATCTCACTATCCCTTTCTAAATTAATCTTTATTTACTCATCCCCTTTGGTAATACCTATAGATTCTAACTATGAGTGAGGAAGGAAATTTTCTTGAATTGTTTCCAATTTACTGCATCCCCAAGATTCATTAGGATATTGGGAATTTGAGTTTTTTTAATATTTATTTCAACAATTTCCCTTATTCTTAGATCTGATTTTTTCTTTCCGATTCTTTTGATATCGTATGATATCATAGAATCTTCTTTGAAATAACTTTTCTCTGCTTCCTTGGATGATTTGCTATTTAAATATTAGATTTGTTATCTTTAGAAGAATTTATGATCCCCATTTCATTTTTCTTCTCAATTTTTTCCTCCTCATTTCTCCCCATAATTATTCTACTTTGTATTCAAGTTACCTCTCATTTAAGAGAATATGCCAGACGAGAATTTTTGGATCAGCAAAACCGCCCAGCGGGCGCCGGACGGCACTAACTGTTTCAAGTAATACTCTTTGACATATTCTCTATAAGACAGGCCTTTTCCTTTCAATAATTATGTTTGTAAGTTCTTTGCTTTGGCTTCTCAAATAATCCTCAACAATCTCATACGCTGGCTGACTTTTCGAATCTAGTTCTGCAAAATAAAGTCTCGAAATCTATTAAGTAAATAACCTTTCTAGATAAACAAACAATAAACTAAAGTAGCTTAACATCTTTTCTAGCTGATCCAGAAATTTATTATCGAACTTGTCGCTCAGAAAGACCAAACGGGAATTTCAACAATACATAAATTAAACAAAACAACTTTACAAATGAATGAAATACTAAACAAAAACATTCATCTTTTCTAGCTGATCCAGAAATTTATTATCGAACTTGTCGCTCAGAAAGACCAAACGGGAATTTCAACAATACATAAATTAAGTAAATAATCTTTGTAAACAAATGAAATACTAAACAAAAACATTCATCTTTTCTAGCTGATCCAGAAATTTATTATCGAACTTGTCGCTCAGAAAGACCAAACGGGAATTTCAACAATGCATAAATTAAGTAAATAATCTTTGTAAACAAATGAAATACTAAATAAAAACATTCATCTTTTCTAGCTGATCCAGAAATTTATTGTCAGACTTATCGCTCAGAAAGACCAAACGGGAATTCAGTAATACATAAATAAAACAATACATAATAAAAAAAAAAGAAACAAATAAATTGTCTCAAATCAAAAAAAAACAATCGAAAATCCTCATCTTCAATTCTTGTTATCAATAAACTCTCTCACTCTCATCTCCACTTCTAACTTGTTATTCTCGTCGTATCTAAACATTTTCCTGATTTGTTTTCCTGCCTCATAAAAAGTAGCTCTGAAATTACTATTCTTTTCATAATCGACATAGAAAGCTTTCTTGGTATTGTTAAGTCCTTCTTTTTCTCTCAACTCGTCAATCCACTTATGAACTCCTTCACTGATTGATTCTTTGACTAAATTTTAATAAGATACTATTCTTAATTACTTCTTTCCATTCTCGTAATAT
>Ga0302271_10004476_pt1 | contig 11152 bp, 7 predicted proteins | sample III_Bog_N1_1_FD_198767 | JGI IMG/M metagenome (GOLD analysis project Ga0302271, IMG submission 198767) | Peat permafrost microbial communities from Stordalen Mire near Abisko, Sweden - III_Bog_N1_1 | ecosystem: Environmental > Terrestrial > Soil > Wetlands > Peat | place: Sweden: Abisko... | reverse complement strand
TGAAACGAGTTCAATACTTCGCGGATCAACAGGATCCAGCGTAGTTTTGGCGCTTATCAATCCCAGCATTTTATATCCCTTAGGACATTCTGCCAGATCTTTATACTGATCTGTTGCCAGCCATGCCATCATATGTCCGAATGAATTCTGGTTTGGGACAAAGTCAATAAAATGTGTCCTGCAAAAAGCATCAAGAGATTGGATTTCTTCCCCTGTAACAGGTGTTTCTTTTCCCTGCCAGAGCTTTTGAAAAGAAGGATAGGCAAATGAAAATCCCTCCACATACAATTCAAAATGATTATATTTCAGATCAGCCAGTAAGCCAAGAATACTCAGAAGTGTTTCCTTTGTCGGAACTTTGTCTCTGCTGATATCAAGCATCATTCCTCTTACAGCAAGATCGGGAGAGTCTTCAATATAAACACACGGAATTGTGCCGCCATAATTATGTTTAAGTACTTTAAGTGAAACGATAGCATAATACAGTCCCTGAAGATTGCTGTATTCAATTAATATTTTATCAGGGCTGATATCCATAATATAGCCCTGGACTGGTAACGCTTTCCTGAGTCTGAATTGGAAAATTTCTCCCTTCTCTGAATACTTTGCAGAAGTTTCAGAAAGTGATTTCAGTAAATTCGCTACTTTCCCTTTTAAAGTATCTTCAACTGAATAGACAATCGTTAACGGGAATACAAAATGTCCATTTCTAAATAGCACCTTCTGAGGAACTGGAATGAGGTTAAGACCGACACCCTGTGAACCATTATTAATGGAATCGGCAGGGACTGTGATAACCTTCGATTTTAATTCAAGCTGTTTCTCCAGTCTGATCTGCTTTTTCTCCAGCACAGAATAGTAGGCATACAGAAAGATAACTAAACACAGGATCAGGCTCAGGATAGTAATAAAGAGCCATAGGAATATTTTAAATACTTTTTTCATAAAATCGGAGAAAATCAGGTTAACTATAAAAGCTAAGCTTAAAAATATTATTCCGTAAAAATACCGTTAAAATTCAATATCTTTTATCTCAATAGTTATAATTACTTATAATCCAGATAAGATTCCTTGCACAGCTTAAATGAACCCTTCTTAGGTTAAGGGATTGCCTTCGGCGATCCCCGGGGGGGAACCTTGCAAAGACTGAATAAACCCTGTCGGGTTATGCTTATTTTCATTCAGTTCCTTCAGAAAGCAAGCTTTCTTCATTAGCGGATACTCACATAATAAATAAATTTCCCCTCCCTTTGAAGGGGGCCGACCGTTAAGAAATTGCCCTGTGGGCAATTTTAGGGAGGAGCCAGCCTGCAGGGCGGCCACTTTATCTCGAAGCGGAACCGGGTAGTTGATTTAAATAAACTCTTAGGATTGCCTTCGGCGATCCCCGGGGGGGAACCTTGCAAAGACTGAATAAACCCTGTCGGGTTATGTTTATTTTCATTCAGTTCCTTCAGAAAGCAAGCTTTCTTCGGAACTTCATTAAAATAAACAACCCCGCTGACGCGGGGTTTATTCAGTCTTTGCGGAGAGAGGGGGATTCGAACCCCCGGTACAGTTTCCCATACGGCAGTTTAGCAAACTGCTGGTTTAAGCCACTCACCCATCTCTCCAAAATCAGGTGACCCTACTTAAAGTGCGCGACAAAAGTAGAAAAACAAGCATAAAGTGCAAAATAAATCAGAATTTTATTTTAATCCCCTGAGCAGATCAGTTATCAGCTTAAAATTTTCGAGTGTCTCTTCATCAAAGTCAAGAGCCTTAATCTTTCCCTCTTTAACATTCGAAAGGAATCTGCTCAAAAGGAAATTCCTGGGAAGTTCCTTTTCTCTGAGGTATACTGAATTCGGTACAGGAATGCCTTCCCTTGTTTCTAAAAGATGGTTTTTGAAATCAAGCGTCGATAAAATGTCTTCGGAGTTCAAAAAAGCTCCTGGCATTCTTATTATAATTTCCCTGCTGTTTCCGTCAGTTTTGAAAATGGAATTCTTCAAAAGCTCAGCCATTTTTACTTCATCATCATTCTCAAAAAGCAGCACTGCAAAATTCAAGCCCCAGCCCATCATAATATTACACAGTAAAGGAATGGAAGATACATTGGTTGAAGGTATTACACAAACCTTACCTTTAAATCCCATTAAGAGCATAATAGCATTTAACATGTAAAATGATCCTGTGTCATTTACAATAAGATTAAAACACTTTGATGAGAAACCTTCACCTCCCATTGGGTTACCAAGGATACTTTGAAGCGGTGTAAGTGTATCGGGGGAAGCTGTAGCCAATTGTAACGGATCAAGTATCTTTGAAGAGCTTCTTAAACTGTCAAGATCATCGCGTTGAACTGCCAGAACCCTGTGAAGCTTATTTATCTCAACAAGATGAGGTGAATGGGTAGTATAGATTATCTGAATTTTATCCTTAATATCTTCAAAAACTTTCAGGACGTCTTCCTGTGCCCTTGCATGAAGGCTTACCCCGGGTTCATCAACAAGAAGCACCATTTGTTTGTCAATATTTGCAGAAGCCATTAACTCCATATAAAATGACAAGAACCATCTGACCCCCCTGCTTCGTTGCTTTGGATAGAGCCTTTCACCTTCATCCTTAATCCAGAATTCCAAATAAGGCTTACCTGCTTTTCCCCCATAAGAGAAATTGAATATGTATCTTATTATTCCGGCCTATTGACTGCTGCCAGAAATCATGAAAATTATGAGTAAGTGTAGTATTAAGGTTTTCTATTTTCTGTTTAAGTATACGACTCGAGGGTTGCTGAAAAAAAGAATAATCAAGCTGAGCCAGAGACAGAAAATTCCTGGCAGCTTTATAGCCTTCAACATTTTCATTGCCACTAATAATATCTTCCATATCAATCCTGTTCGGCAGCAGGCTCCCAAAGTCTTCAAACAGCTCAAAAACAGGGCAGTATTCAAAATATTTCTTTCCCAGGAAAGCGCTGTTATAATGCGACTTATATGATTGAATTATGTCGCTAACCTTATTCTCAGCCTCCTCCTCTGTGTTGTCCTCGATTATATACCACGAGAAAGCTATATGACTCTCGAGCTCTGACATTCTGAGCTCCCTCTCAGATCTGGTTTTACGGTAATCATACAAAACTTCCTTATATTCGGCATCGGTATCCTCTTCTATTGAACGCATAAGAAGTGTCATTCGCTGATGGCGTTCTTCCAGCTTGAGAGATAGTTCCCTGAGATGACTGTCAATCTGAGTGCATTTTTCAAGCAGATTCTTCCACTTTTCACCCGCTCTTTTAATCAGAGCTTTTTTCAGAAGAAGTCCATTAATCTCTTCTTTCTGCTTTTTTAATTCATTCAGTTGATTTTTCAGTCCTGGAAATTGGGCATATTTCTGGTTTTCATTATCAGATGATTTTTTACTAAATAACCTGAAGCTGAAGCCTTTCACCTCATCATGGGTAAGTTTTGACCTGATTTCTGATTCCTCCTCATTCAGTTTTGAAAATGCAGCTTCCAAGTCCTGAATGGAGATCATTTCTTCATCAAGTTTCTCTGTAACATCATTCAGATAGATTCTCCAGGCATCTTCCAATGAATTAAGATACTGACTAATTTCTCCGCTAACATTAATAACAGAAGAAAGATCCGCAATCCAGCTCCTTGTAAGCTCTACCTGTGATAACCCCGACAATAATTCTTTCAATTCAGTACCCGGGTTATCGGTAATTTTAATTAACCATCCCAGTGGAATGCTGAAGCGGCAACTCACCTCAGGCAGAGATAGATCACTACGCAGTACATCCTCAGAAATAATGCCGGAATAGAAAACTTTCAACCCCTCCAGAACTGAAGTCTTTCCCGATTCATTCTGACCGATCAGACACGTAATGTTATCGGGTGAAATATTTTGCCATCCGGTATCAACAATGGATCTGAAGTTCCTTATTCTGAAAGCCTTAAGCTTCATCATTATATTTTACATTATAATTTAAAACCAATAACCAGCACATCATCCACCTGTTGGGCCCTACCTTTCCACTCATTAAAAGTGCTTTCAAGATGCTGTTTCTGCTGCGGCATTGGAAGCTCCTCAAATGAATGTATGATCCGTTTTAAATGTTTATATTTAAATTTTTTATCTGTCATTTCTCCAAACTGATCTGAAAATCCATCTGAAAACAGATAAAATGAATCGCCGGGAATGGTATCAATGTAATTATTAGTAAAAGAGGCTTCCTTGAGTGGGGCAACTCCCAAAGTCATTTTATCGGGTTTGAATTCAGTCAGTTCTCCGTTTCTTATCATAATAAGAGGCCTGTTTGCTCCGGAATACTGCAATTTGCCTGTTGTGAAATCGACAATACATAATCCAATATCTATGCTGTCCTGTGCATCATTCCGGTCACCTGTCTGATGAAGTGCCTTCATGATTTTCTCACGAATCAGATTAAGTATCCTGTTGGCATTCAGATTAATGCCCGACTGCATAATCTCATTCATAAAACTTATCCCAAGAATGCTCATGAGAGCGCCGGGGACTCCATGGCCTGTACAATCTCCCGCCGCAATACACATTTTCTGTTTGGTCAGGAAAGCATAATAGAAATCTCCGCTCACAATGTCGCGGGGAAGGAAAAGTATGAAGAAGTCCCTAACCTTCCCTTTTAATATTTCCGGATCTGGCATCAAGGCACGCTGGATCATCTGCGCATAGCGAAGACTGGCAACATGATCGTTTGTACCCTGCTTTGGGAGCAATGAAAGCAGGTCGGGATTATCTTGCTTTTCGACGCTCATAAGTGTATCTCATTAATACGGGCAATAAATATACAGAATTTTTAATCCCGATCTATCTGCTTTTCCACTTTTAAGTGATCTCTTCTTTTCAGAAGAACTACATTTTCAACATGATGAGTATGTGGAAACATATCTACTGGTTGTATGCCTGCAACATAGTAAGTATCAGAAAGTAATTGTATGTCACGCGATTGCGTGGAAGGATTACAGCTAATATAAACAATCCTTTCGGAGGCAGCTTCCATAATAATTTTGATAACATCCTCATGCATTCCTGCTCTCGGAGGATCAGTAATGATAACATCCGGCTTCCCGTTAAATGCGAAAAAAGACGCTGAAAGCACATCCTTCATATCACCAGCAAAGAATTGTGTATTGCGGATACCATTAATTTCCGAATTAGTTTTTGCATCCAGCACGGCTTCTTCTACATATTCAATTCCTATAACTTTGTCAGCATAAGCTGCGATATAATTTGCAATAGTGCCCGTTCCGGTATACAAATCATAAACTATTTCTTTACCTGAAAGCTGAGCAAAATCTCTGGCAATTCGGTAAAGCTCCAGTGCCTGCCTGGTATTGGTCTGGTAAAACGATTTTGGTCCGATTCTGAACTTCAGTCCATCCATTTCCTCATACAGATGATTCTCTCCCTTATAAAGTATTGGATCCTGATCATTCAGAGAATCATTCCGCTTTGAATTAATGACATACATCAGCGATGTAATCTCAGGAAATTCGGAGGCAAGAAAATCAAGTAACCCCTTTCTCTTCTCCCCATCATCGTGAAAAAAAACCACAATAACCATAACTTTGCCTTCCAGTGAATTTCTGATTATGATATTTCTGAGAAATCCCTTCTGCTCCCTGAGATCAAAGAATTGCAGATTATTTTTATGCGCATATTGCCTGACAGCATTTCTTATTGAATTTGAAGGATCGGGCTGGAGATGGCATTCTTTAATATCAAGAACCTTATCAAAAAGTCCGGGAATATGGAATCCAAGGGCGTCTTCCTTTTCAAACCTGGTATCCGAAATGACTTCCTCTTTCATCAGCCATCTTTTGTCAGAAAAGGTGTACTCAAGTTTATTTCTATACATATATATTTCCGAAGATCCGACAATCGGCTTGACTTGAGGTAGTTCAATTTTTCCAATTCTTGTCAGGTTATCTTTTACCTGCTTTTCTTTATATTTAAGCTGAAGGTCATATGGAAGATGTTGCCATTTGCAACCTCCGCAAACTCCAAAATGGATACACCTGGGTTCAATCCTGTCAGTCGAGTATTCATGAAACTTAACAACCCTGCCTTCAAGGTATTTCTTCCTTTTTTTAATTACCCTGATGTCAACAACATCACCCGGAATAAGCATCGGCACAAATACTACCAGATTATCCACCCTTGCCAGTGCATTTCCTTCTGCTCCGATATCTGTTATCCTCACCTTTTCCAAAAGAGGCAATTCCTTCCTTCTCCCCACCTTACGAATCTTACAATTAAGTAAATACTTTTTCAAAATCTGGGCAAATATAGCTGAAGTAAAACTAAAGGTTAGAAACGTACCAGAAATATTTGCATTTTTAACTTATTAGCTGGAAATTAGCTATTGAAATTTGTCTCGCAACAAATTAATTCATAAGCTAACTTTAATACTAACTTTTATGAAAAGAGTTATTTTCTTCGTGCTGCTCACCGCCGTGAGTCTTTTATCATTATCTCAAAACCTTATTTTAAATCCTGGATTTGAGACATGGGAAAAACTGAATAAGCCTACCGGATGGACAATTGCCCAGAATTGCGTGAAAGATTCTGTCAGCATCAAATCGGGAAGTTATTCATGCCGTCATGAAGGAGGTACAAAATACCTCGGTCAGACATTAACAATAATACCGGGGAAACCATACAGGCTTTCGTTCTTCTATAAGACGTCAATCACCGGATCAGGAAACGGGTGCAGGATCTGGTGCTATTGGAAAGACTCAGGAGGGAACAACCTCACTGACCTTGCAACTAATGATATATTAAGGCCTTCAAAATACATTAAGAGTGATACCTGGCAGGAATTTTATGTTGACTTTGTATCTCCTGATGGTGCTGCATTCTTTTATCTTGAAATTAGAACCTATGCTAACAGCATAGCTTGGCTCGATGATTTCGACTTTGAAGAAAATATATCAACTTATTCTCATGAAGAAAAGGATTCAGATGTAACCATTTATCCCAATCCTGCAAAGGATTACCTGACAATAAGCTCTATTACCGGGTTAAAACATATTCATATTCAGAATTTATCAGGAACTCCGGGATGGTCTTCAGATCATTTCGGAGAGGAGTCTGTTACTATCCCCGTTTCAGGATTTCCTGATGGTATTTACATAATCAGCATCCATACCTCAGACAAACTCGTCACCAGAAAGTTTGTTAAAAACAACTGATTATAAGACTGACCAGCAGATATTTTATATAAAAGAGAATTATTAATCGTAAAACAATACTTATGACTGAAAATGAGATATCAGAAAAAATAATAGGCTGCTCTATTGAGCTTCATAAATCCCTGGGGCCCGGCTTACTTGAAAGTGCATATCAGGAATGCCTTTTTTATGAATTACAAAAAGCAGGTCTTCACGTAGAGAAGCAAAAACCGTTACCGCTAATTTATAAGGAAGTAAAATTAGATGCCGGATACCGGTTGGATCTTATTGTTGAAAGCAAAGTAATTATTGAAGTAAAATCCATTGAAGCTTTAAATGATATTCATACTGCTCAAGTTCTAACCTATCTTAAAGTTTCAGGCTGCAAATTAGGTCTACTCGTGAACTTTAATGTATTACGTCTAATTGATGGATTAAAAAGGTTAGTTAATAAGCTATAGCGCCTGAGCACTTTTAGAATAATTCAGCGCAAAATCTTTTTTACCGCAGAGGTTCGCAAAGTTCGCGCAAAGAACCGCAGAGTAATAAAACTGTATTACGTCTGATGATTAGATTATTAGAATAAGTAAATAGGCATAGCTCAGCGGCCCTTTGCGTAAATCTCAGCGTTTCTCTGCGTTTAAATCTTTATCAATAATGGTTTGCAAATATCATCACTTGAAGTGATTCACTTTTTATGACTTCGAGACTTTTCCTATATTTGCAGACATTTATTATTTAACATGGTTTCGGTTCAGGACATTTCAGTCTCATTTGGCAGTTTTGATTTATTAACGAATATTTCCTTCCTGATAAATGATCAGGACAGGATTGGTCTGGCTGGAAAGAATGGTGCAGGAAAATCAACATTACTTAAGATTATTTCAGGACATCAGAGTCCAACCTCAGGACAAATTGATATGTCGAAGGAGGTTTCGATAGGGTATCTGCCTCAACAAATGAAAGTTGACGATACAACAACCGTAATAAATGAAACTATAACAGCATTTTCTGAACTGATCGGACTTTCTGAGGAAATTGAACACTGCAGTTCAGAGATTGCAAGAAGAGAGGATTACGAATCGGAGGATTATCTGAAACTGTGCGATTATCTGACGGTAGTTGAGGAGAGGTTCCGGATGCTGGGTGGGGCAAACTATATGGCTGAAGCTGAGGTGACATTGCTTGGCCTGGGTTTTGAACGAAAGGATTTTGAGAGGCCTACCAGCGAGTTAAGCGGTGGCTGGAGGATGCGTATTGAACTGGCCAAGATCCTTCTCAGGAAACCTTCACTGTTTCTTCTGGATGAACCAACCAATCACCTCGATATTGAATCAATCCAGTGGCTTGAGACATTTCTTGCCGGTTATTCAGGTGCTGTAGTGCTTGTATCACACGATCGTGCTTTTCTTGACAATGTGACGAGAAGAACAATTGAAATCTCACTTGGGAAAATTTACGATTATAAAGCTTCATGGTCAAAATATCTTATATTGAGAGAGGAAAGACGTGAACAACAGATGGCTTCCTTCAGAAATCAACAGAAGATGATCGGAGACACTGAAAAGTTTATAGAACGCTTCCGTTACAAAGCAACAAAAGCAGTTCAGGTCCAGTCGAAAATCAAACAACTAGATAAAGTTGACAGACTTGAAGTTGATGAAGAAGATAAAAGAGCCATCAATCTGAGGTTTCCTCCTGCTCCCAGATCAGGAACCGTTGTTGTTGAAGCAGATTCACTTACAAAAAAATACGGTTCTCTTACTGTCCTTAACAAAATTGATTTCAAAATTTCAAGAGGAGAAAAAGTCGCTTTTGTGGGCCGTAACGGAGAAGGAAAAACCACCCTCTCCAAGATAATCATCGGAGAACTCGACTGGACAGGTAATATGAAAATAGGTCATAATGTCAAAATAGGATATTTTGCTCAGAATCAGGATGTACTTCTTGATGAAAGCAGAACGGTCCTTCAGACTATTGATGATATTGCAAAGGGCGATATAAGAACAAAGATCCGCGATATGCTCGGAGCATTTTTATTCCGGGGAGATGATGTGGAGAAAAAAGTGAAAGTCCTGTCAGGAGGCGAGCGGGCAAGACTTGCACTTGTAAAGCTTCTGCTTGAACCGAGCAATCTTCTTGTGCTCGACGAACCGACTAATCACCTTGATATGCGGTCAAAAGATATACTTAAACAAGCACTGATCAGATATGATGGCACGCTAATTGTGGTATCGCATGACAGGGATTTTCTGGATGGAATTGTTGCAAAGGTATTCGAATTCAAAAATAACAAGATCAAGGAAAATATTGGAGGTATCTATGATTTCCTCAGAAAGAAAAAAATTGAAAACCTGAAAGATATTGAGAGAAAAGATAAGATTAAAAATGAGTCTGCACTCGAAAATGTATCATCAAATAAACAAAAATACCTTGAAAAGAAAGAGTATGAACGTAACCTGAGAAAACTCAGGAAGAGACTAGAGGAATCAGAAATAATTATTGAGAAATTAGAAGCTGAAATAATTTCTGTTGACAAGTCATTCATGGAGCCGGGAAATTCTTCAGAATCTCATGACCTTGATTACAAAAAATATCAGGACCTCAAAGAGAACCTGAGTGAAGAGATGAATAGATGGACGCAGTATAGCCTCGAGGTTGAGGAATTCTTACAAAATAACAATTGAAGATGGATTTACTTCTGTTTGAAAAAGAGTACAATATACATGTTTATGAAACCGGTCCCGATGGTAAGCTGAATTTGTATTCACTTTTCAATTACATGCAGGATATCGCCTCCGACCATGCCATTAAGCTCGGATTCGGCAGGGATGACCTCATGAGAGATAACCGATTCTGGGTGCTTTCGAGGATTTATGCTGAGATTGATGAATGGCCCTTATGGGAGGAATCCTTAATTCTGCAGACCTGGCCTAACGGAACAGATAAATTATTTGCCCTCAGAAATTATGAAGTCAGATACCCTGAAGGCAGACATATTGCTTCCGGCACATCGTCATGGCTGATCCTCGACCATACAACAAAAAAGGTGCAGAGACCAGATTCTATCCTAACGCAGTATAACCCTGACCTGCATTCTGAAAGTTCTCCGATCAGATATGCTACAAAAATTGATGCCGCCGGAGAAAATGGTGTTTTATCACCCCTTTACAGAATAAAAGTAAGCGACCTCGACGTAAACCTTCATACTAACAATGTCAGATATTTGAAATGGGTAAGTGATAGTTACAATCTTGATTTCGTAATGAATAATAATCCCCGATCAGCTGAAATTAATTATCTTGCAGAATCCAGGTTTGACGAGGAGATCATGATAAGAACATCTGTTGATAATATGAACAACTCTTTCCATAACCATTCAATTATAAGAACTCAAGACAATAAAGAATTATGCAGGATAAGAATTGAATGGAGAAAACATAACAATAAATAATCTATTAATTTTGGGCATGAAGAATTGTATTTCCATCAGGACCTTTTGTTTACTGATAACCGGTATTCTGGTTGCCGCAGTATTCAATTCCTGTAAGACTACGCAGCAGACTGTTGACTACAAGGATCTGTCCTATCTTTACAATCCCACAAAAAGTCCTATCAACCCACACTTTAATGTGCTTAATCAGACTGACGAAACGTCGGTCTTGTCTGTAAGGTTTTCCTCAAATGATCTTTTTTTCTCTGAAGCTAACCCCCAGGGTGTTCCAACCGCGATGGTATTACTCACCGTAAAGCTTTATAATATTACTCAGGGTAAAGCAATCGCCGATACTGCAGTTCTAAACCTGAACATATTAAAGGTGAAAGGAAAGCAGGAATATATTTATACTGTATCTCTGAAGGTTGAAAAGGGTAATGAATATCTGGCAGAGATAAAAACTCTTGACAGGTTAAGACTTATAGTGGCTCAGAATTTCGTTCAGTTTAATACATTG
>Ga0302271_10004475_pt1 | contig 11152 bp, 9 predicted proteins | sample III_Bog_N1_1_FD_198767 | JGI IMG/M metagenome (GOLD analysis project Ga0302271, IMG submission 198767) | Peat permafrost microbial communities from Stordalen Mire near Abisko, Sweden - III_Bog_N1_1 | ecosystem: Environmental > Terrestrial > Soil > Wetlands > Peat | place: Sweden: Abisko... | reverse complement strand
TGACATAAGCACTGCATATCTGTCAATCTCGCCCTGAGTGTTAAAATCCTGAGTGAAGACAAAATGAAGGTTTCCTTGAAGTGCATGACCAAAAATCACCGCCTCATTGTAGCCATTTTTCTTTAATATATTCCGGAGGTCAAGTGTTGCTTCAGCAAGCGATCCGGCTGGAAAAGCTACATCCTCAATGATTACAGTTGTTCCTGTACTTCTCATAGCGCCTATTGAGGGAAACAATCCCTTTCTGATTTTCCAGAGAAGTTCATATTCAGCCGGGATAGCAGTGAATTGAACATTGGTCTCGGTTGGAATCGATTGTATTGATGTTTTTATAACATCAATATTGTTGTTTAAAACATCGGCTCCGGGAGCAACTGTTTCAACGAGGAGGGCGCATGCATCATCGTGCAGTATTTTGAGGAAGTCGGGAATGCCTTTTTCATGTTCAACTGAACGCAACCCGGCACGGTCAACCAGTTCCACCGCCGAAACCGGAGTATCTTTTAATAATGTGACGGCCATGCATGCATTTTCTATATTTGTGAAGATCATCAGAGAACTTGCTTTATATGCATGCTCAACAACTGTCCTGTAACTGATTTCGGCAATGAATCCCAAAGTGCCTTCCGATCCTATCATGAGGTGTTCAATGATGTCAAAAGGATTACTGAAATCAATTAGTGCATTCAGACTGTAACCAGTTGTATTCTTCATTTTGTATTTTTTCCTTATCCTTGCGGAAAGGACACTATCATTTTTTGCAGATTTTGCCAGGTCTTCAATATCCGAAAGAACCTTAAAATGCGATTCTTTGAATAAAGTCCTGCTTGATTCGTCTCTTGTATCAAGGATAGTTCCGTCGGCAAATATTATCCTCATGCCGGTTACCGTTCTGTATGAATTTTCGGAAATTCCGCAACACATTCCACTTGCATTATTTGAGGCAATGCCTCCTATCATTGCTGCGTTTACCGACGCAGGATCAGGACCAATTTTTCGCCCGTAAGGAACCAGGACCATATTGGCTCTTCCTCCTGTAACTCCAGGTTGGAGGCTGATCTCAGTGCCATTTTCATTTATATGGAATTTTTTCCAGTGAATACCAGCTATTATTAGTACTGAATCGGTAACAGACTGCCCCGAGAGACTTGTACCTGCCGCACGGAATGTGACAGGAATGGATAGTCCATAGCTCTCTTTTAAAATGAAAGACACTTCATTTTCCTCCTTTGCAATGATTACCAGCCTGGGAATCAGTCTGTAAAAACTGGCATCAGTCCCATAAGCAAGAGTATGCAGCGGGTCGTGAAAGATCCTGCCCTTATCAATTGATCTGATAAGATGATCATAGAGGACTTTATATTTTCCTGAAAGCATAAAGAGACTTTAGTTACACTTTATAAGTAGTAATGAAGGTGTTCAAAGATTAGGATAAATTTACATTAATTGTATTATAAAAGAGGGCCATTTCCGCACAAGTGTGCGATTATTTTCATTTTTCCCCATGTATCTCTCCGGGTCAATGCCGGAGGATTTCTTTCTTCTTAATTTCTTTTGATTTTCTTATAGATTAATCTTCAATGGATTAGCAATTAGTTATCTATTTACTTTTTTAAGTTTACAAATTCTGGCATATCCTTTGGATAGTCTTTATATAAGATAAAAACCGTTACAGGGAAACAAACTTTAAACTGAAAGACTATGAAAAAGCAAATGAGCAAAATCGGAGTGATAGCATTAATGGTTTTATTTTCAAGTTGTGCTACGCAAAAGGGCTATATGTTGTCCTCAACACATCCAGGTAAGAATAATTTTATAGTTATTAAAAACAATGTACACGGAATTGCAAAGGCAAGTTCGGTATTTGGTTTTGGTAGACTTTCAAAAGGAGCTTTGATTAATGAAGCAAAAGCACAGTTAATAGAATCTAACCATCTGGAATGCAATCAATCGCTGGTAAATCTTAATATAAACTGGAAAATGGTTTACGCGCATCCCTTTCTGATTACGAACAGATGCACCGTTACTGCGGATATAGTAGAATACAGTCAGAACCAGTCAATTCTTTCAATGGTATCTCCAGGTAAATAGCCGATGTCTACCTGTCATTTCCACACAAGTGTGCTCAATAAAGTTTATAAATTCAAAATTTTTTGTCTAAAAATGATTAAAAAATGCAGTATTCAACTTTTGTTAAAATCATTTAAAATTCAAAAAAATGAAAACAAAAATCAGTATTCTATTTGTTGTGTCATTCTTACTGATAGGACTAAATGTATCTGCGAATAATTCCGGAAATTCAGAAAAAGTGAATCCATCCGAAAGAAAAAATGCATATAGTTCTTACAATCAAAGTAATGTGACAGGAACAACAAAAAATCAAAACGGACAGAATTCTACCATTGACCTGAGAGTAACTGGTACTTCAAGCGGACTTACAAACTATATAATTTATGTTGAATACAATGATGGAAACAGTTGGAAAAAACTAACATATAGCTCTGTGATCGGTCAAAAAGGCAAATTCTATGTGACAGTAAATTCTAATACGTACTATTTTGATTTCTGATACATAGAACCTTAATTGATGAATGCCCGGTTGCTGCTTATTGGATCTAATTAAGATATTCTTTACCAGGATTATTTCAAGTCCTTTATGATTGAAACAGCTTCTTTCAGCTTTAATTCCCTGTTATACAGGATGCCCTGAACACCCTGAAGCTTGCTTCCTTCTTTAAGGGTACCTGTATCCAGAGGACCAAATCCAATTTCTTCAATAATTCTACTGATCTTTTCTTTGGCTTTTTTATCGTCGCCGGCGATAGGAATGACTCTTCGTTCTAAAATGGGCAGGCTGGTATTACCATTTTCTGAAAGATGCTTAAACCAGATCGTATTGAATGCTTTCAGTACAATGGCACCGGGAAAATGCTCAATAACCTTTGAACTCGAAATATCAGAGCCTAAATCATAAAATGTCCCGTCTACTTTATATGGATTCGTCGTATCAACTATTATCTTCCCCGGCACATTGAATGTAGCCAGGGAGTCAATTGATCTCCAGTGGATTGAAAGTATTATCACATCACTGTATATTATAGCTTCCTCAAGAGAGACAGGATGTAATTTACTTCCAAGTTCAACTGCAAGATTTTTAAGAGAAGCAGGTCCTCTGGAATTGGCAATGGCTACATCATTTCCTGATTTTACTAATAACCTGGCGAGATTACCACCAATGTTTCCGGCGCCAATAATTGAAATTTTCATAATTTTTATATTTTAGTTACCGGCATTAATATTTAGAAGAAAAAGCATCTGACCTTTTCATTTGACTCAAAGAGTAGACATATCAATAACGAATCGATAATGCACATCGCCTTTCAGCATTCTTTCATAGGCGCTATTAATGTCTTTAATATTTATGATCTCCACATCAGAAGTTATATTATGCTCGGCGCAGTAGTCCAGCATTTCCTGAGTTTCAGGAAGACCTCCGATAGATGAACCGGCAAGGCTTTTTCTTCCCGACAGAAGGCTGAATCCTAATATCTGCGCCGGAGTAGGAGGCGCTCCGACACAAATTTGTATACCATCTGTCTTCAACAATGAGAGATAAAGATTATAATTGTGAGGAGCAGAAACAGTATCAATAATGAAATCGAAGTAGCCTGTTACGCTTTTTATACTTGCTTCATTTGTTGTCAGAATAAATTTATGTGCACCAAGTTTTTTCGCATCTGCTTCCTTGGATTTTGAAGTGCTCAGCATCGTTACTTCAGCTCCGAAAGAGGCTGCAAACTTAACTGCCATATGTCCAAGTCCACCTAATCCGAGAATTCCAACTTTATGTCCCTTCCCGATTTTCCAGTGTTTCAACGGTGAGTAAGTTGTGATTCCGGCACATAATAGCGGAGCTACCGCTTTAAGGGGAAGCTTTTCTGAGACATGAAGTGCAAAATCTTCCTTAACTACTACTAATTTTGAATATCCACCATATGTTCTGGTCTTTTTGTCTTGTTCCAGACCGTTATAGGTAAATGATATACCTCCTGTACAGTATTGCTCCAGACCATGATGACAGTTATCACATTCTCCGCATGAATCCACCATACAACCTACACCTGCCAGATCACCAACCTTGAATTTTTTTACTTTATTGCCAATTTTACTTACCCTTCCTATTATTTCGTGTCCGGGCACCATGGGAAATAAGGAACCACCCCATTCATTGCGGATCTGATGCAGATCAGAATGGCAGACACCGCAATATAAAATGTTTATCTGGACATCATCTGCTTCAACTTCTCTCCGTTGGAAGCTCCAAGGCGCAAGAGCCGTTTTTGCATCTTGTGCAGCATAACCTTTTGTCTCAATCATAATTTATTTCTAAATAGAACATACATGGTTTGAATATGTTCACTTAAACAAATCAGTAAGCTATTGGCGACTTGCACCTTTCTGATAGTAAAAGTGTTTCTTTAACCTGTCATTTTTTATTACTTTTGGCGTCAGGTAAATTTTTAACTATGGATACTAATCAGGATCCTGTATATTCAAGGAATGTTGTTGAATTTGTTGCTGTTGCAAATGAATTCTGCAAATATTCTGAACATGCTTCAGAAATAAATGGTGAGGAAATGCTGAGGATAATGCAGCGTATTTTGCCTCTTATGTATCTGAAGGCTTCCCTTTTACCAAAACTGGAACCATTCTTTGAGGATGGAAATGAAAAGTTTGTGACAGAAGCTGACTGGAATGCAGTGAATGATATTCTCAGAGAGAGATTCGGAACCGCAAACGATTATCTAGAGGTTTTCGATGAAAAAATTAATGATTCTGAAGGACCGGTAGTATCAGGCATTTCTGAAAACATTGCGGATATGTACCAGGATATAAAAGACTTTCTGCTTCTTTACCAGACCGGAACAGGCGAGGTTATGAACGACGCTGTTTGGGAATGCCGAATGAACTTTGAAAACTTCTGGGGTCAGAAACTTGTCAATTCGATGAGGGCAATTCATAAGTATATATACTCTGGGGAGGAGATTGGAAAGGTGGAAAAAGAGACTGATGAAAATGATGAAAACAGGAATACTTCGGATTGGTTTATATCAAGAAGACAAAAGGATTTAAAGGGGAGTGTCGAAAAAGATGTATAAAGAGAATATTACAGTTGAAGAGCTGGCAGAACATGAACTTTCATGGTTTAAAGGTGAAATAGTATTAATTGACAATCTTAAAATATTCTATGAGGTTTTTCCAAGACTTCTCAGATCAGAGCTTCTTGGTTTTGATACTGAGACGCGGCCTACCTTCAAGAAGGGGAAGAAGAATTCGGTCTCGCTGATTCAGCTTTCAACAGAAGACCTGGCCTGTCTATTCAGGATCAATAAAATAGGTATACCGGATGAACTTGTGGAACTATTATCCGATCCGTCTGTCATCAAAGCCGGAGTTGCAGTCCACGACGATATCAGATTTTTAAAGGGGGTAAGGAAATTTTCACCTGAAGGTTTTATTGATTTACAGAACTTTGTTAAAGATTTCGGGATACAGAGTTCAGGATTAAAAAAGCTTGCAGCAATTGTTCTTGGATTCAGAATATCCAAGAGGCAGCAGGTCACTGACTGGGAAGCAGAAAAACTGAGCGAAGCCCAGCAGATATATGCCGCGACAGATGCATGGGTCTGCCATCAGATCTATAAGAAACTGGTAAATGGAAATAAGGTTTGAAGAAAGACAAAAGATAAAAGTAAAAAGGTAAAAGAGCCACAATCTGATTTTAGCCCCCCTTGGGGGGGATGGGGGTAAAAAATGCAAGAACGAATTAAAATAGTTTTAAAATCCGGGAAGGAACAATCACTCCGGCGTTTTCATCCCTGGGTATTTTCGGGTGCAATAAAGAAAATGTATGGGACTCCGGCAGAAGGAGACCTTGTGGATGTATATGACAATAAAGATGAATTTCTTGCAGTAGGTCATTATGCTCCAAGCTCAATAGCGGTAAGGGTATTGTCCTTTGTTAAGGAAACGCCTGATATCAGCTTTTTCAGGGAGAAAATCAAACGTGCAATTACTTACAGGAAAGCGATTGGCATTATTGATAACCCTCAGATAAATGTTTTCAGGCTCATCCATGGTGAGGGTGATGGTTTACCTGGTCTGATTGTTGATTTTTACAATGGAGTAGCCGTAATGCAGATGCATTCAATAGGATTCTACAGGATCAGAAAAGAGATAGCGTCCATTCTGGCAGAAGTACTCGATAACCGGATCACTGCTGTTTATGATAAAAGCGAAGGAACAATTCCTCATATGTCATCTATTACGGCCACAAATGAGTTTCTGTGCGGAAGTTCAGATCCTGTGATAGTAACAGAAAACGGTTATAAATTTAAAATTGACTGGACCACAGGGCAGAAAACAGGATTCTTCATTGATCAGCGGGAGAACAGGAAGCTCCTGGAAAATTATACGGAGGGAAGATCGGTACTAAATATGTTTGGTTATACGGGAGGATTTTCTGTATATGCAATGAAAAATGCGACTCTTGTTCATACTGTTGATAGTTCGTTCCCTGCTGTGGAACTTGCCAATGAGAATATAAAACTGAATTTTGGAGAAGATAAGCGGCATGAATCATTTCAGGTTGATGCATTTGATTATATGAATCACATCAAAGATCAATACGATCTGATAATACTCGATCCTCCGGCATTTGCAAAGCATAATAATGTACTGGCCAATGCATTACAGGGATATAAAAGACTGAATATAAAAGCAATAGAACAAATTAAACCTGGTGGGATTATTTTTACTTTTTCGTGTTCCCAGGTTGTCACTAAAGAAAACTTCAGGAAATCGGTCTTTGCAGCTGCTGCAAATACGGGCCGGAATGTCAGAATATTACATCAGATGAACCAGCCTCCCGATCATCCTGTAAATATTTACCATCCTGAAAGCGAGTATCTGAAGGGTCTTGTTATTTATGTCGAATAATACAATTATGGATACTAACAGAAATATTTTGCTTGTTGCAAAGAAACTGGGTCTCCATGACTGGCAGGTTGAAAACACTATCAGGTTAATGGATGGCGGAGCTACAATCCCTTTTATCAGCAGGTACAGGAAAGAGATGACAGGCAGTCTTGACGAAGTTCAGCTGATGCATATCAAGGAAGAGTATGAAAGGCTGAAAGACCTTGATAACCGGAAAGAAGCCGTGATAAAATCGATTGAGGAACAGGAAAAGATGACACCTGAACTCAGAAAGCGTATTGATAACGCTGTAACCATGTCTGAACTTGAGGATATTTACCTTCCCTACAAGCCTAAAAGACGGACACGGGCAACAATTGCCAGGGAAAAAGGTCTCGAACCTCTGGCAATACTGATTTTGGATCAGAAAGAGAATAATCCTGCACTGAAAGCTGAGGGATTTCTGAATGATGATGTTGCAACAATAGAAGATGCGCTTACCGGTGCATCCGATATCATTGCAGAATGGATAAATGAAGATGAGAAGGCAAGAAAACAGCTTAGATATCTGTTTGACAAGGAAGCTGTTATTTATTCCAGGGTTGTTAAAGGCAAGGAATCGGAAGGCATAAAGTACAGTGATTATTATGACTGGTCAGAGCCATTGAAAAAGTGCCCCTCACACAGGCTTCTGGCAATGAGGAGGGGAGAAGATGAAGGATTCCTGAGATTATCTCTGGAACCTGATGAACAACATGCGCTGGATATTCTAAATTCAATTTTTATAAAGGGCAGGAATAACTCTTCGGAGATAGTTTCAGGGGCGGTAAAAGACAGCTGGAAAAGATTACTTTCATCATCCATGGAGACAGAATTCAGAAATATTTCCAAGGAAAAGGCAGATATAGAGGCAATTAATGTTTTTGCTGAGAATCTTCGCCAACTTCTTCTGGGATCACCTCTCGGTGAGAAAAACGTTCTGGCAATTGATCCTGGTTTCAGGACAGGATGTAAAGTTGTCTGCCTTGACCGGCAGGGTAATTTCATACATAATGAGACTATCTATCCTCATCCGCCTCAGAATGAAACAGCTATGTCGATAAAGAAGATCTTATCTCTGGTAAATGCCTATAAAATTGAAGCCATAGCAATTGGAAATGGTACCGCCAGCCGGGAGACTGAAGAATTTATAAAATGGGTTAAGTTTGAGAATGATATCCAGGTTTTTGTTGTGAGTGAAGCCGGAGCTTCAATATATTCCGCATCAAAAACCGCTCGAGATGAGTTCCCTGATTATGATGTTACTGTACGAGGTGCAATCTCTATCGGCAGAAGGCTGATGGATCCTTTGGCCGAACTGGTTAAGATTGATCCTAAATCAATTGGAGTGGGTCAGTATCAGCACGATGTGGATCAGCAGAAACTTCAGAAATCACTTGATGATGTTGTCATGAGCTGTGTAAATGCTGTTGGTGTTGAGGTGAACACAGCCAGTAAACACCTTTTAACATATATATCAGGCCTCGGACCACAACTTGCTCAGAATATTGTTGACTACAGAGCTGAAAACGGACCTTTCATGGCCAGGAAAGAACTTCTTAAAGTTAAAAGAATGGGGGAGAAGGCATTTGAGCAGAGCGCAGGGTTCCTTAGGATCCGTAATGCAGAAAATCCACTCGATGCCAGCGCGGTTCATCCCGAAAGTTACCATGTGGTTGAAAAAATGTCAAAAGACCTCGGATGTGAATTGAAAGAATTGATTACCGATGAAAATAAGAGGAAAGAGATTAAGCTGGAGCAATATATCACTCCGGTGACCGGGCTACCTACACTGAAAGATATTATCCAGGAACTGGCAAAACCAGGACGTGACCCGCGATCCAAAATAAAAGAATTTAGTTTTGCTGATGTGCATTCGCTTGAGGATCTGAGTGAAGGAATTACTGTCCCGGGAATTGTTACCAATATTACGAAATTTGGTGCTTTTGTAGATATCGGAATCAAACAGGACGGTCTGGTACATATTTCAAATTTAAGCAGAAGTTATGTCTCTGATCCGTCAACCGTTGTAAAACTGCATCAGCATGTTATGGTGAAGGTAATTGCTGTCGACATCGAGAGAAAACGTGTTCAGCTGTCCATGAAGGATATTGATCAGAAGAAATAAGTAATTTTATTTTTATAATCTTTAATGATGATCAATTTCCTGTTTCCATAAGCTCCAAATATCATAATCATTGATATAAGGACAAAGATCTTTTTCATAGTTATATTATTATGACAGAAGTAGATTTATTTCTGTGTTTTTAACCAATTCATATAATCGGTATAGAGTTTCCCTGAATCAGGATGTCCGACAGATGCAATAGAACCTGGCTTATTCATAATTCCGAGATATTGATAGACCAAAATATTTTCAACAAAAGGAGAGATGTCCTCCATTTGCTTAAGAATTCTGTCAATACTGGCCGGGATTAAGGCACTTTTATAAACATCACCTTCAAATTCAAAAATTTCCATGTCAGCCCATAACCTTGAACGACCTGCCTTTGCGTGGGCTTTATTTAGTCCTTCATAGTACTTGCCGGCAAAGCCAGCTTTTGTTTTTCTGACTCCAATCTCATCCTGATAGGCTACAATATCGATATCAAGTTTTTCAAGCTGGCTGATATATTCACTATCTATGCGAACTGATTTTGTACCGTAAGGAGCAATGAGATTAATCGATCGGGGTGTTAATCTTTTAGCGATCCTGGTACAGTTGTTCACATAATTGATTGTAATGTCATCAAAGCTGTTTGACAACCCGGTTTCATTAGGGTAATACCATCCATAGAAACTTTTATGATGAGCGTATTTTTCAGCTACTTCCTCCATCCCTTTCTCTCTGAGTTTTGCAACCTCGGGATCTGTCATCATTTTTTTTACATTCTGCCAGTCTGACCAAAAATCGTTACTAACAAAGAATTTCATATTGCACTCATCAGCTGCTGAAAGAACTGCCTCTAAAGGGTCAATGCAGGCATACTCATGTCGTGGTTTTAGTTTAGATGGATAATAAGTTTTCCCATCATATGCAACAGCCATCAAAACAAGATATTCCATGCCTGTTTCACTAATTTCCTTTATTTTGGCTTTCCATTGTTCTTCAGTGAATTTTGGGAGAACCGGATTCCAGTATTTGCCTTCAGGAGCAAATACATGTTGAAACTCAAACCATGAACCTTTAATCGGTTTTATGACAGGATTTATCTTACTTTCCGGATGACTGGAAGCAACTGAATTATTTAATAAAAGGAGCGAAGTAGCTGATGCCCCGAAGGTTTTTAAAAAGTTCCGTCTCTTCATATATTTATATATTTAGTTTTTTACATTCCAGGACGTTGGTCGGCATTCTGCCTGGGTTTCATAACCGGTTTAGTCGGAAGTTTAGAATTACGCATTGCTGAATTATAGACAAATGAAGCAGTAATAATTGCATTTTGCTTCAGATCATCCATAACAAGTCTTTCGTATGTATCCATAACAGTGTGATAACCACGGCCATATTCTATCTCGTCCTGGATAAACTGGAAACCCGGCAAACCAATACGATCAAATGAAAGATGATCTGTACCTGAAGTATTTCTTATAGTGATTGTGGAGCAGCCCATATCAGCAAAAGGTTTCAGCCACTCTTCAAATATTGGCCTCACGAGTTCATTTTCCTGCAGATAGATACCTCTGTATTTACCTGATCCGTTATCCATATTGAAATATACGGCAAATTTATCATAGTCGGGTTTATGTTCTTTTGTAGATGGATCTACAAGATATTTATCGACATAACCTGATGATCCGAATAATCCTTGTTCCTCACCACCCCACAGAGCTACTCTTATTGTTCTTCGGGGAGCGATATCAAGACTTTTCAGAATTCGCAGAGCTTCCAACATTACAATACAACCTGAAGCATTATCAGCGGCACCTGTTCCTCCGTTCCATGAATCAATGTGTGCACCCAGAAGAACGACTTCATTTTTAAGAAGTTTGTCAGTACCCGGAATTTCTCCGATCACATTATAAACTGTAGGGCTGTCAAAGAATTTATTTTTTACTTCAATTTCCATTTCAACAGGAATATTATGCTGCAGGAGACGAACCATTCTGCCATGATCTTCAATCGGAAGATTTA
>Ga0302271_10004471_pt1 | contig 11163 bp, 9 predicted proteins | sample III_Bog_N1_1_FD_198767 | JGI IMG/M metagenome (GOLD analysis project Ga0302271, IMG submission 198767) | Peat permafrost microbial communities from Stordalen Mire near Abisko, Sweden - III_Bog_N1_1 | ecosystem: Environmental > Terrestrial > Soil > Wetlands > Peat | place: Sweden: Abisko... | reverse complement strand
TGAACGCCAGATGACAACCGACGGGGAATTTAATAAAATCATCAACGGAATACCCGACTGGGTGTACGAGGAGGAATTTGAATTCAATCGTGCCTTCGAATGGTCACCCGACAGCAAACAGGTTTCGTATATCAAATTTAATGAAGAGCAAGTGCCAACTTTCGGCATCCCAATGTACAAGGGATTGAATCCTGTTCACGAAGAAAACAGCATTTATCCGGGCGAATACCGGTTTAAATATCCCAAGGCAGGCGAAAAAAATTCACTTGTTAGTGTTTGGGTATACGATATCAAAGCAGGACAAAATATCAAAATGGATGTTGGTACAGAAACCGATATTTATATCCCTAAAATATGTTGGACCTACGGTGGAAAGAGCCTCGGAATCGTAAAGATGAATCGCTTGCAGAATAAACTGGAGCTGTTATTCGCCAATTCATATACGGGAGATACCAGGATAATCTTCACCGAAAAAAACAAAAGGTACATCGAAACCGATTTTCTGGATAATTTTCAGTTTTTACCTGATGACAAAACCTTTGTCACACTAAGCGAACAGGATGGTTACAAGCATCTTTACCTCTATGATGCCGGTGGTGTAAAAATCCGTCAGCTCACAACAGGCAAATTCGACGTAATCAAATTTTACGGGTTCGATCCTGCCAGCAAGATGTTCTATTATCAGGCTGCAGCAGTCTCGCCAATGCAACGCGAGGTTTATGGCGTAAGCATCGACCTAAAGAAAAAGGTTCTTCTTTCAACACAGAAAGGGAGTAATGATGCAGACTTCAGCACCGGATTTAAGTATTACATCAATGAATATTCGAATGCCACTACCCCATTGTTAGTGACACTTCACGAGATTTCCGGAAAACAGATCAGGGTTTTGGAAGACAACAAAGAATTGAAATCGAAGATCGCCGAAAAGAAAATCCCGCAAAAAGAGTTTTTCACCTTCAAAACCAGGGAGGGAATTGAATTGAATGGCTGGATGATCAAACCATTGAATTTCAATCAGACCACCAAATATCCTGTCTTAATGACCCAATACAGCGGGCCAAACTCGCAGGAAGTACTCGACAACTTCAAGATTGGATGGGATAACTACCTTGCATCGAATGGCTATTTAGTTGTATGTGTCGATCCAAGAGGAACGGGCGCACGTGGTGAGGATTTTCGTAAATGCACGTATGGCCAGTTAGGAAAATATGAGTCTGACGACCAGATTGAAGCGGCTAAATATCTTGCCGGTCTTCCCTATGTGGATGGGAAAAACATTGCGATCTGGGGCTGGAGTTACGGCGGGTTTATGACAACCATGTGTCTTGCCAAAGGTGGTGATGTATTTAAAGCAGGAATTGCGGTTGCACCCGTGATCAGCCAGCGTTACTACGACACAGTTTACAGCGAGCGATATATGGGCCTGCCAGGTCAGAATCCGGAAGGTTATGATGATAACACACCAATTGCACTGGTCAAAGGGATCAAAGGGAAACTGCTGCTTGTCCATGGTACTGCCGACGATAATGTCCATTTTCAAAACTCACTCGAATTTGCCGAAGCAATGGTTCAGGCCGGCGTTCAATTTCAGATGATGGCGTATGTAAACCGGAACCATGGAATCAGAGGAGGAAATACAACTATGCATCTTTACACAATGTTTGACAATTTCCTGAAAGACAATCTTAAATGAGAGGGAGCGAAAGAGAGATGGTGAGAAAAGGAGGCACTGGGCATTAAACATTCGGCCTTTTACTTTTTCAATGGGCAAGTTTCACGCTTAATTGGATAGTGCAAATAATAAATTGTAAAAAACGTTCAAACCGTTTGGTGTATCTGAAATTCAGCCTATATTTGCACCCTCCAAGCCCAGATGGTGAAATTGGTAGACACGCTAGTTTCAGGGACTAGTGACCGCAAGGTTGTGCAAGTTCGAGTCTTGTTCTGGGCACCGAAAGCAACAAAACCCACTGAAATTCAATGGGTTTTGTTGCTTTAAGGAAAAGCATCGTGTATTTCAATAAAACGGATCAAATACTTGAGGCTTACCCGAATCAGTTCGAATGATCTCTTCGAATTATTTTACAATTTCAAAAATTGATTCCACTCATTTCTTGTGCCGTTGAAAGTATTGATGTCAACCCATCCTTCAGCACCCTCCAATTTCCCATTATGTGAATGTTGCCAGAAAGTCCAGGTTTTCAGATTTTTTGGCTCAGGGCTGAATGAACAAATCCAAATTTTATGCGATTCAAAATTCCCCTGGATATATGTTTGATAACTACTTTCATTGGTATAGATCATTACTTTTTCTTTTCTTCGAATTTCAACCTCAAGGATGAAACTTCTTATCTCTTTAATCACTTTTTTCTGATTGTATTCTCCCGGATTGCTCCATTCTTCAACATCCAATACAAACGGAAGATTAAAAAGCTTATTGTTAACGACTTGCAGAAAATTAGTCGCCTGCCTTTTCCCACTTACATTAAACTTAAAAAAATGGTATGCACCAACAGGAATTCCGTTCAGAATGGCATTATTATAATTCGTTTCAAATTTAACATCAACTAAATTAGCACCTTCACTTGTTTTGATATAAACAAAATCAAGGGTATCATTAAATTGTTCTTTAATTTTCCGAAAATCAACTACGCCTGTATGCCTTGATATATCAATTCCGGTAATGGGATATCGTGATTTATCTACTTCTATTCCGTCGGGGCCGTCATGGATCCGTGTAGGGGGTATCTGCATACCAATATACCTGACAATCAAAAATATCACGATTAATCCAATAGTAATAAAAAAGATTTTCCTATTTTTTGGCTTCTTTCTCTTCATTCAAAAAAATTGTTGACCGGCCAAAATTACGATAATAATATTCAATACTTAAAATAAATATCTTCTCAAAGACTGAATGAACCTTCAAGCGAATCTTTGTCTTTCGTTGTAAAATATTAGACTGCGTTATTAATATCACTTAAAACTGGTGCATTTTGATTCTGGTTTTAATAAATATCCGCACAATAAAAGTTATCGGGCCACAGAAGTATCCGGCATTTCCTCTTTGGTTAATAGATCGCAAAAAAGTGTAAGATGTCCAAGCCAGATCAGACATGATACCACATTTTGTGAACGGGATTGTAGCATTCTGTTATTCCTGAGTACACCGGGTTTTCTATTCATAATGACGCCTGAGCGCCCTCAAAACAGGAGTCTGATTTATTTCTGATAAAATAATTGATCCAATCGGCTTCAACAGAACCGGCATATTAACTTCTCTGATATTTAATTAATTCAGCAGATTGTAGTGTGCTAATAATTTCATATATGAGTGAGAAATCCATTCCCTTTTTGATACTGTTTAATAAGGCCCTGCGAATCTGGTCTCATTTTTGTAACGTTTTGAAATAAGAAATAGAATATTAATTTAAATTTAAGGATATGAAAGCTTTAAAATTACTCGCGTTGGGAATTGTGCTGTTTTTTGCAGGTGCAGTTCAGGCACAGGTTTCAGTGCGTTTTAACATTGGAGTGCAGCCACAATGGGCTCCTGTAGGCTACGAAGGCATACGTTATTACTATCTGCCAGATGTGGAGTCTTATTATGACGTTGACAATTCCATGTTTATTTATTATGAAGGAAATTCATGGGTGCATCGCAGTTACCTTCCCAGCCGCTACCGGAATTATGATTTATACGGCGGTTACAAGGTTGGAATGAGGAATTATCGCGGAAACACGCCATACTATAACCACCGGGAGTACAGAGACAGGTACGCTCATGGCAGGAACAGGACAATTCAACGAACGATAGGCGATCGTCCCGGAAGAGAATACTATCGTGACAGAAATGACCGCGAAAGAAACCAGGTCAACAGGGGTCGTTACAATCAAATTGACGGTAATGACAGAAGAGGTGATAACAAGTACGATAAGCGTGGTGATGAACGGAATCAAAGATTTGAACGTGATCGCGACAATGGAAACGATAACAGGAATAATGATCGTAACAATCGTATAGAAGATGATCGTCATGATAATGGAAATAAAAACAAGAAAAAAGATCGTGATAACTAATACACTTAGTTGGAGCTAAATAAACGCAGGTTTAATATAATTAAGCCGCCTCAAAAGCAGAATTTGAGACGGCTTTATTTATTTTATTGTTCCTGGTTTTCGCCATTCAGCAGGACTTAATTACTGGCAATTTTCAATGCATTTAAGAATATCGCTTAGCTCTGGGTATTTCAAAAAGTAGTAAGTATTTTTCCCGTCTCGTGTCGATGTCAGAACACCTTTGGATTTTAAAATGCCCAAATGATGTGAAGTGACAGCTTGTTCTATGCCAAGACGTTCATAAATTTCGGTTACAGTCAGCTTTTGATTATCACCCAGAAAACTAACGATATTGATTCGCATCGGGTGAGCCATTGCTTTCAGCATTTCTGCGGCAATGGTAAATGCTTCAAATGTTTGCTCGCTCGTGGTCATTTGTTATCCGGTTCTTGCATGCTGTATCCGCATCTCCCTTTCCATTCTGACTTCATCTTCTCCTTTTCTTCAGCGGTCAGATGCATCCAGCGGCTGTGGGGACTGCGCCCTTGAAAACGGTGATGCCCATGACCTCCTCTGAAACCGCCAAACAGAATTTTAGACAGGATGAGCAACCCGATGGCTTGCCAGAAGGTGATGGTGCTTATTCCGAACAGTGCCGGAAGCAGGTTGTTCCACAGAAGCATCACGACACTTCCAAATATAAATACACCTGCTACTATCGCTATGGGGATAAAAATGGCCCTTTTGATCCAGTAACCTTTTCCCCGTTCTTTTCCAAAATGCATCATGATTTCAATGTTTTAAATGTTAATAATCGTCATACAATCGTTGAAGACGCTTGCGCAGGTGCACAACTGCGTAACGTTTTCGTGAGATGATCGTTTTAATGCTCTCCCCGGTTTTGTCGGCGATCTCCTGAAGAGTCAGATCTTCCAGTTCGTTCCAAACAAACACATCTCTTTGTTTGTCGGGTAGTTCGTTCAAGGCTGTGAAGAACGATTCGCTGATAAACGACCGTTCAAATTCACTGTCAGGATTAGTGCTGTCTGCAAGCAATGCTTCCGGCCAAACCATTTCCCCCTCTTCATCTTCGTAAACCAGGTCTGTCAGAGATTGTGATGATTTTTTTCGTTTTTTGTCCACAATCCTGTTTTTGCTTACGCGGTAAAGCCAGGAACTCAGTTGAACGATGGGCTCAGTGTCTATGATGGAACTCAGTTGGTACCATACATCCTGCAGAATATCTTCGGCGTCTTCGTCATTTTTTACGCGGCTGCGTATAAACCGGAGCAAACGCTTCCCATATTCTTGCACGGCATTTTGAATACTCTGTTGTCGCTGCGCCATCGGGATTGCAATTAAATCGTCCATACTGAGGTAGACGAACAAGTGGGGAAATTACTTTAAAGCTGGGAATAAAAAATTATAAAGTCATGAAAAAGTTGAATTAACCAAAATGGATCAATCCCTTGTGTTCTCCGGATTACTGGCTACGTTCTAAATAGTATATCTTAGATTTTGGCTTTCCCATTAACAACGAACACTAGCCTTTCTGCCTGTTGGTTGGTTCGGTTTTATTTGCAATCTGATTCTTGCATGCCTATTCGCATCTTTCTTTTCAATCCAGGAATCGAATGAAGCAAAAACCTATAAATGGTAAGTACATCCATCAAAAGACATGTTTAAAGCGTCAAAATCGGGACGCTTACGTTAAACCATGCTGCCAACTTAAAGTGAAAACCAGTAATTGAATTTTACCATAAACACATTATTTGCCTTCAGGTCATTGATGCCGCCGAAACTGTCGATAATAGAATTCTTGTAAGTATCGGAATAAAGAGAGCGTGTGTTGGTCCAAACAAGGTAGAGCGTCGATCCGGGACTGAATTCCCAACGGCCGACCAGATTAGAACGAAACTCCTGAAAGTTGAAATCAGGGTTCTTCATTTTAAAATCTTCCACATGATCGCCATTTGAATCCATGGAATAGGAGTTATCAGCAACTCCCAGAATCGTTAGCGGAATATACCTCTGGTTCAGATCGCGGCTTCCGGCATTCGCGACACTTCGGAATTGATCATACTTACCAATTGAAGCATATGGACTGCCATAATACTGGAATGATAGTTCAGGCGACACATAATATTCGAAGCGAATGGTCGTATACAACGTTTTCTGATCGATTTTACCAACGATATAATTGTTATTCACACCCGAAATTGTACGGACATACTGTTGATTGTCGGTTCCAATATGGTAACCGGTTTGCGTGGATATGCTTAAGCGGTTATTCATCTGCCACTTCAATAATAAAATATAATCTTTCTCCTTCGAAATCTTATCATTAGAAAATGTGAGTGTACTGGCTATTCCACCTGATAATTTCTTGACGCTATTGGTCAGAACCTGTAGAGAACCTTCGGTCATGTTATCCTTGAATAACTTTGGGCCACCACGCAATTCCCTGGTATCAAAAGTGTTGAAATTCCTCAACAAAGAGAAATTGGTGGTCCACATATTTTTAAACTTCAACTTCGTTACAAGAGTCAGCTTATCCATCAGATTCTCGCCGCCAAAACTCCACTCATGCGATTGTTTCAGTCCATACGAATAGTTTATCAATATTCCGTATGGCTTATCAACCTTGTAGGTGAGTTCAAGGTTCTGCTTCACATAGTCGGCCTGACGCAGATACCCGATATCGTTGAGGTCGACCCCTGGTGAACGCCAGTCAACTCCTGTAGTTACCCTGAATTTGCCACTCCGTTTGCCAATATTAAACATTCCGCCATAACCCGACAGGCTGGTCCGATCAGGATCAAGGGTGAGGTGAGATGCATCTTCACGTTGAAAATAATGTGCAGTTGATTGCTGAAGCTGCGTAATGGCTGTCTTGCTTCCATTCACCTGACTGAAAAATCCTTTGAAATCGACAAAATATTTCCGGTTAAGCCAGTTATGTTCCAGATCGATACCGCCTGAATAGGAGGAATTGGGAAGAAAATCGAGCTGAATATCGCGGATATTGCGGATCGAAGAGGTAACCATCCCTCCGATTACGGTATTCCCATTGTTCATGTCCTGCTTGATACGGCCAACCATAAAATTTGTAAATGGCTCGACTGCAACTTTTTGATTCTTATCTGCAGAATAGATTGTACTATTTTCGCGGGCCGTAAAACTTTGAACAACCCCGACCGAGAGTCCTTTTTTGGTTTTACCCGTCAGTTTCAGCGCACTCAAAATCGTTGTATTCTCTGGCATCGATACGGTCTGACCCGGTTCAACATTGGGATAATAAGATGGAGCCTCTCCAATGCGGCGTGAATAAAAAAGCAAGTCGTCACCCATTTTAAAGTCGAGTATCGAATTACCTTCGAGAAAGAAGGGGCGCTTTTCTTCATAGAATGTTTCGAAAGCGGTCAGATTCAAAACAGAAGGGTCGGCTTCCACCTGACCAAAATCGGGATTGATTGTATAGTCAACGGTGAAATTAGAGGTGATGCCAATCTTACCGTCAAGTCCTACCCCCCACTTCAACGATTTATCAGGGCCCGAATTCGGGACAAATTTGGCACTTGCATAAGGCATGATCTCGAAGTTCTTTTTATGACTGATCCCTTCGATTCCACGCAGTTCACCAAACAGATAGACCATCGCGGGCGCATCAACAGGAATCAACTTCCACTCGCTTTCTTCCTGTAAACGGTCAATCCAGCGCCAGATATGCATTCCCCACACCTGATTTTCCTGCTCAGTAAACCTGATCTGACTGAAAGGAATCCTCATTTCGGAACTCCACAAAGAATCGCCAACAAATGCTTTTCCCTCCCAAACAGCATTCCAGTTAAAATCCCAGCCGTACGATCCAAGATGCAACAAATCAATTTTTTGTCCTGCCGCAGTTACGTTAAATTCATAAGCAGTTTGTTTATCGTGGTACGAATCGATCGCAACTCCGCTAATATCACCAGCTAATACATCGCGACGGCCAAGTATTGGTCTGATCTTTTCAGGTTCGTTGTCGTAACACTTCGTTGCGATATACAGATTGTCATTGTCATACAATATTTTTATCTCTGTCCGTTGCGAAGGGGCCTTCGCCTGAAGCGGCTGCTGTTGGATAAAATCTCCCGACCATTCACCTTGCGACCAACACTCATCGTTTATTTTTCCGTCAATGCGTGGTTTTGTGGTAGTTCGCGTTGCAAAATAGGTACGGCGAAAACTCGCTTTCGCATTAACTGTTGAATCCGTTGATAAATGATAATCAATAGAATCCTGCGCAAAGGTGTCAACACAATTGATCAGCGTAATTGCTAACAGCAACAGTCCAGGTATAAATCTCATTAGTTTGATTTTGATGGCGAATATAATAAATCTATTTAAGCGTAATAAGCAAATTGACTTAATGAAACAGGAATAAATCACAAAAGCGCTAATTTGTTACTTTTGCAGCTATGGAAAATCAGGAACCCAAACATGTCCGTCGTGTGCGATACAAAGGAACACACCCCAAAGCCTTCCGGGAAAAATACAAAGAGCTGCAACCTGGCCTTTATGCCGAGGATATAGCAAAGGTGATGGATCAGGGGCGAACACCTGCCGGAATGCACCGTTCTATTTGTGTTGACGAGATTTTGGAGATTCTCAAAGTTACGCCCGGACAAATTGGTTTGGATGCCACATTGGGTTATGGTGGACATAGCCAGGAAATCCTTCAGCTACTTCAACCTGGTGGCCGCCTGTACGCCATTGATGTGGATCCTTTTGAATTGCCACGAACGCAGGAACGTCTTCAGGCTTTAGGATACGGGCCCGATGTATTGGTGGTTCAGAAACTGAATTTTTCGGATATCGACCGGCTTGTTGTTGAAACAGGACCGCTTCATTTTGTATTGGCTGATTTGGGTGTTTCTTCGATGCAAATCGATAATCCGGAACGAGGATTTTCATTTAAGGTGGAAGGCCCACTGGACCTAAGGCTGAATCCGAAAAGCGGCAAACCTGCTTCTGCATTACTAATAACCATTTCACAGGACAGACTCGAAGAGATATTGGTGGAGAATGCCGATGAACCTCATTTCGAACGCATCGCGAATGCAATTAAAACTCATCTCTCGAAAGGGATGCTCATCGAAACTACCACCCAATTGCAAAAGATCATCGCCGATGCGCTTGAATTTCTGCCGCAACCCGACCGCAAAGAAGATATTAAGAAATCGTGCCAGCGTTGCTTCCAGGCATTGCGAATTGCAGTGAATGATGAATTCGGAGCATTGGATAAATTCCTGGAAAAACTTCCCGATGCGCTTATCTTCGGTGGCCGGGTAGCCATACTTTCATTTCATTCAGGAGAAGACCGTCGCGTTAAAAAATCATTTCAACGCTTCTTTCGGGAAGGTATCTACAGCGAAGTTGCTCCTGACCCGATCCGGCCATCGGCACAGGAATGTAATACAAATCCCCGTGCACGATCGGCGAAATTGAGGTGGGCAATAAAAGCATAATGGATTCAAATCGGCAATATACTTTATATTGTAACCTTTGTCTAACCTTCCTTAAGGCTCGGCTGGCCTTTTCCCGTGGTTATCAGGCTCAATAAACTTTGTTGTATATATTGGCTCCATGCATCTGAACAGGCATCGAAACATTCAACTTCCGGAACTAACCCTGTATGCGTAAAATGGACTTGTATTTTGTCATCCTTTTCAGCAATCTCAAAACTGATTTTAGTATTTGTCCACTCGTGTTTATCTTTAATCCAATTCAGATTGCTATCAGTAACAAGCCATACTACTTTTTCATCCGGAATAACCTCAACCAATTGTTGCCTGGAATAATGAACATCTCCAAACCGAACTGTAAACTCATCATTTAGTTCCTGGGACCTACCCTCCAAATTTTCTGTCCACCATTTTGTAACGTTGTTGATGCATTTAAATGCTTCTTGTGCTGTAGCATCAACCGTAATGCTTGCATTATAATCCTGCTTTTCCATTCGCTTTGTTTTTAGTTATACCATTATCTTATCTATTTTTTGTAGCTTTTGTCTTACCTTCCTATTTGGGACAGGCTTTCCCATCTTATAGCGCTCAGATATTAGCGACTTTGGCTGCAGCTTCGTTTACTATTTCTTCAATAGGGTTCGGCTGTCCTTTACCCGTGGTTATAAGGCTCAATAAACTTTGCTGTATATATTGGCTCCATGCGTCTGAACAGATATCGAAACATTCATATTCAGGAACTAAACCAAACTGAGTAAAGTTGACTTCTGTTTTGTCGCCCTTTTTAGAGATTTCAAAACTAATTTTTGTGTCCTTCCATTCGCCTTTGTCTTTAGTAAAATTAAAGTAGTTGTCCAACACGTGCCAAACGACCTTTTTGTTGGGAACGAATTCAATTATTCTCATTTTGCAACGGTGGACGTCTTTGTAATGATAAGTAAACTCCTCATTGAGTTTATCTGTTCGGCCTTCTATTTCTTCTGACCACCATCCTCGGACATTATTGATGGCAGTGAAGGCTTCTTCTTGAGTTTGGTCTACCAATATTGTAGTGGTAAAATCTGATGTCGTCATTTTCTTTATGTTTTTTAATTATTGTAAATTTTATAGAGCAAATATATTGTCTAAATATTGCTTTGGTAGTGTGTAAAATAGACTTTTTAACGGGTTGATTTGGACACGTTGAATTTCTATCTTTGCAAAAAAAAGCATGAAGCATCTTACCATAATCGTCCCGGACGGACAGAACAACCTAAGCAGCATAGTAGGTGCATATAAAATATTTACCAGGGCAAATGATTTCTGGAAGGAAACCGGCAGAAAGGCATTATTTACAATTCAGTTAGCAGGTATTTCAGAAAAAGTAGAGTTCTACGAGGGCTTATTTACTGTGAAGCCGCATACAAACATTTCCGCCATATCAAAAACCAATCTCATCATTATTCCGTCGTTGAACCACAATTATCAAAATGCAGTGGAGGGAAACAAGCCCCTGATTGATTGGATTGCGACACAGTATAAAGAAGGTGCTGAAGTCGCCAGTATTTGCACCGGTGCATTTTTACTTGCATCATCAGGATTGCTGGATGGGAAAAAT
>Ga0302271_10004470_pt1 | contig 11166 bp, 7 predicted proteins | sample III_Bog_N1_1_FD_198767 | JGI IMG/M metagenome (GOLD analysis project Ga0302271, IMG submission 198767) | Peat permafrost microbial communities from Stordalen Mire near Abisko, Sweden - III_Bog_N1_1 | ecosystem: Environmental > Terrestrial > Soil > Wetlands > Peat | place: Sweden: Abisko... | reverse complement strand
GAAACGCACATAGCCGATCTTGTTAGGAGAATATTGCGAATTGCTCAGCTTAAGAGATTAGAAAAGATATCACAGCCTGTTTGAGTTATTTCGATGAATGCTGGGCGAAATTTGAGCAGGTAATAAAATAGTCTACTAAAAGTGTAAGTTTGAAAAGAGAACAAAATAAATATTTATTGTTACTACATAATTTACCCTTAATATTATTTTAAAATTGTTAAGAATTCAACTTTTATCACTACCAAAAGGAACTATTTCATTTTGTTTTAGATCTATCAATAGTTTGTAACTTTCTATTGCTTCTATCACAAAAAATAGTCAGTTTAGCACTTTAAGTAACTGTTGTCCACCAAAGAAAACAGCTAGCCATGGAATTTCAGAGGTTTGACTAGATTAAATGAAATATAAACTTTATTCAAATGTTTACTCATCTTTCATACTTGCTTTCTTTATTTCTCTTCTCATTTTTGTGAAAAACCATATTCTTAATTCCTTTTTTCATTATTTCACAATTGTGATAAATTAGACAAAAATAGAAATAAGTTTAATAAAAAACAAAGAAAGCATAGAGCAGCTACTTCTAACAATATTTATATGAAAACTTAGAAAATAGCAATATTTCATGGCTACTAATGCTAATTGTTTTGTGAAGAGTTAAATTAAAATATCTACTTAATATCGACTTTTTCATCTTGCTCCGAATTCCATTCATTCGATTGATTATTCACGTACTGCGAGTTGTCACGATTTAGCGCTTACCCTCCAAGCAAAGGCTACAATGTTAAGTAACTTAACTATTATTTACCATGAGTATCTGTTAATTTTTCATACTTAGAAGGCTTTCCCTAAATTGGAGAACTTTTTCTTTCTTCCTTTTCATCTCGTTGAATTGGCAGTAACAACCTCTTTGATTCTAAAATCCCATTCTTATGGTGATTCTCTTGAGCAATAAATATCGGCACACGCTTATTCCGTTCTCCAGGTAGCCTCTCTGAAACAGTAGAGTCCTAGGATTTAGTTTCTAAATTTATATTTGCATTGTTAGCAAGTGGGGTTGCAGCATGCCTGTCGAGCATCGCCAGAAGGGCTTTGCTATTGTCATGTTAACTTTAGTTATATTTACTTGCAAAACCATGAATTCCTGTATTATTTGTATTTATGTTATTGATATTAGTAAATGATAAGGGTGCCTGTGGATCTCCATCTTCATCTTGCCTAGCACTTAGGTTCAAGTTATTAGCCACACTAGAGGCGCTATTCATAAGATTTACATTGAGCATTTTACTTGCAGCGAGATAATTATTGTTATTAATATTTTGACCATTCAATTAGATGTTTCCTGTACTTGCTGCTAGAGGAGAAGGAGCTAGTTTTGTATCGGTTTTCACTATTATCTATAGCCCAGCGATAGTACTAAAGGCTAGTTTTGACATCTATTGTGAATCAGCATTGATATTAATATTTGTTGTTTCCAGATTGATCTACAAATGCTAATTATTTTCCTTTTTTGCTGCTTAAGGAGTGTTAAAATCTACATGACTATTCATATTTTCATTTAATTCGTTGTCTCTTTTGTTCACATCCCTGCTGGTATTTGGATGCACTGCTCCTGCTGCTTTAGAGTCTTAATCAGCAAATACATTATTAATCTAAATATTAGGCATGATATTCTTCATTTAATTGCTATTGCCACCAGGAGAAGCAGTAGTAGCAATTGCAGAAGGTTTAGCGAACAATGGACAGTTTTTAGGACACCAATCAAAACAAGAATGTGCTTCTGGAGTGACATAATTTTACTAATAGCAAGCAGAAAAAAACGACTTGTATTTTGCATAATCGGGTATCTGCTCGAACTACAACGCTCTCACAGCCGACAAAAACTCAAAGAATGCTTTTGGCAAGCCTCTACATAGAACTTCTGACGAAGTGGTCTATTTTATCTAAGCGATCTTTTTAAAACGCTCTTCTTTGTCTTTGACTTGCAGATTCTACCAGAGAAGGGAACTTTTTATAAAATACAGCAATAAATACGCTACACTCTCTAAGTCATCTCGTCTAGATTACTCTAAACCTAAATGAGAATTCACACTAGTGTATCTAGCAGTCCCAACTAATCCTTTGTTTTGTTTTTATTCAATGTGACGCCCGTCGCTTTCTATGTAATATTTCGATAATCCAAAGTCAATAACGAATATTTAATGATGATCTCCCTCACTTCCAATCACGAAATTCTCTGGTTTTATATCCCTGTGAATTATGCCTTTCATATGAAGTGCCTCTAATCCAGATATCATTTGATTCGCAATCAGCAGCACTGTTCTCAGGGAAAATTTTCCTCCCATCCGCTTTTTAAGGCTCTCAAGATTCGGTCCAAGAAATGTCATCTCTAAGAAATTATACTAGAATTGCAGGTTTTAAGATTATTGCATCGAGTGAAAGTCACTGATTCTACTTTCAAAAAGCAGCGCAAAATATCTAGATCCATGAACTTCCCCCATGATCTAAGCTTCCTTCTGCAATAATGAATACTTATTCCGTTTATCACTCTTTTCGAACTTCATTGCTGCCCATTTTGAGAGTTTACTATCCCAAACCTTGTAAATATCACCAAATGAACCTTACCCAATTTTCTCAATAACTTCTAAATGCGGAAAGCTCTTTAATTCACGCTTGATTGCTGCTAACTATTCCATCGCTTATTTTAGTTGCTCTTGTCTCAGTCGTTCTAACTAATTCCCGTGCATTTTGGATGCAAACCACTGTTTGTCCCCTAGAAGAAAGCAATGTTTCCCTCCAAGTAGTATTATTCTTTTGTGTTTGGCCTTCTCTTTGTATAAAAATCTTTTCCTATTTCTTTATTCAGTATTAAGGTTTTTATTTTTTTCAAATTAACTGAAATGAGGAAATCTTTTGGTTTTCCTGCATCATTCTTTTCTTCTTTTCTTTTTTTTTTAAGCCATTTACATTAAAATTCCTTTGATTCTAAAGAATGTTTATCGAAAAATAAATCATCTCTTGAAAGGTAATAAATCTTCTAGCAGTTGGTATTAAGCACAATTTCAGAAAATCCAAAATAGCCTACTCAATACTTACAAGATATTACTGAATTAGTTTAATTGGTGATAATTTACATGGATATTTTATAGACTCCATTAAGGAGAGTATTGAAAGTCTATTTAAATCAGTATTATGCTTTTAATTAGACAGAATCATTTTTGAAAAAGAGACAGCTTTTCTTTAGCTATAAAATAATCTTAAGCAAAGTATAATTTCAATTGTTGTCCTTCTTCATTTTTTCAATTCAACAGTTTTTCATTTCATTTTATTTGGCTTATTGCAATACTAACATCAAAATAATCCCAATCTAAACAACCTTTTTTGAAAGATCAATATGTGATGGACTTTATTCTTGAGCTATTTTTTAAAACTCATATGTTGTACTATTTATTTCCTTCAAAGCTCAATGGTTCTAGCGATGAGTTTTCTTGTATTTAATTCCTATTTTAAATAATTGCGAAAAGCTAATTTCGGCTATCTTTCAAGGAAAGTATTCTAAACAAGACTGGTCTAAAAAACGGAAGTTCTTCTTTTTATGTGGTCTTTAATTGAGACATAATCATTTAGTGTAGATAAGTACTGTTATTGATCAGCTAATGTGCAATGCAAAATTATGCAAATTAGAGATGATTAGCTTGATTTGACTGATTGATAATTGTTTGCTTCTTTTATGATTTACTTATTCGGCTTGTTAAAGAGCTCTAAAAAGTCTCAAAATTATTGAGATTAAATATTTTTTTAGAGCATAATTTTCTGAGTTTCTTTTTCCTTTATTGCTCATATTAATTATCAAAGATATTTAAATTTTTTGAAATATTGTTTTGATTATGTTTTGATTATTTCAATCCTCCACAATCATTAGTTTGAGTTAAAAGCTTCAAAGCTTTGAGATATTATTATGAGAATCTAAATTACCACTTTTTTTTTCCTACTGGACTTTTTCTTTCAATAATTTGTTTGCGAAATTAATCTCTATTGAAAAAAATATTTGGGGAGGAAAAAAAAAACGATTGTGAGGATACGAAGCAAGCTTGAATCCGCTTTACCAAGTGTAGGGTTTTAGATTTAACATCCCAAAATAGATATCTAACAAACATAACAAAATATGACGAGCAAGAAAACCACTAGTTAATCTCTAGTGAGCTTGCCTACTTTAGGGAGTAAGCCCAAAGGAAACAATCGCTCGCAAGAAATGCTTCCATTAGCTATGAGATAGCCGTCATCTAACAAACAAATTGACATTTTTACTCCAGATAAATCAGCTAAATAAAAGTCTTACAAACATTATAGGATCAGAACAGAAGACGAAATCGATTGCACGAACATTTTCAGTGAAACAAATGGTTTTGCAAGTTCTTCAACATTTGCAAGGTCGTCAATTTAGCCAAATCCAGTTGGTTAAATGTCTGCAACCAGCACTACAAACCTTGGATTCTTTGATAAGAATGCCCCAGGAAGCAAACTGAATAATCATAATAATGTTCTTCAATCTTCTTTTCTGAAGAATGGAGCTCAATTTTCACTGAATTACAGCATTAATAATTCTCCAGCAAAGATTTTCATCAGAACAGCTCGACACAATGGAGTGAATAGCAGCAATAATAATCTTACTCCAGGAACTTCAGACACGAGCTCCATTTTAAATGCAACCTAAGGGTCATAGTTTCATTTCACTCGTGTCAAAAACATGACAACGTATGAGCGATATGTCAAACCAAGACAAAACATGGCTGAGAATGATGGACGTGATAAAGAGTAGGATAATTTCAAGAAACTTGATGAAAGTGATGAAATCTAAATAGAAGATAAAAAACCAAAGGATCTCATTGGACCAGACGCAGTGTTTCAGTTCTATCGTCATTACAAGAAGTTATCCAAGATAGTTCAGCAAAATGATTTCTTTAATATTCCTTGTAAGAAAAACTTGGAGATATATCTATGATAATTTTATTTTATGATAAGAAAGAATGAAAATATAACTTTGTTTGGTTGATTAATTAAATTAGCTTCCATACAAACGGAGATGCTTGTTGAAGCAGAAAAAAAGAACCTCATCCCTTCTAAATTAGGGTTAGTGAAGTAAATCGGTGAAGATGACACCCTTAAGCTTAAGTAAAAGACCTTATTATCAATGAATTGAGATAAAATTTACATAATTCCTCATTTTTTATTCCATAGCCATATGTCTTATGGAGATAAATACACTTCTGTTCTATCATCTGGGTTAAAGTAAGTAAAAATAATAAGAAAATATCGTCTTCAGGACAATCGCATTACAGCAAAAAGCTCAGCTCAAATTCTAACTACCATCGCGTAGAAGGCAAAGGAAGTGAATCTTGCTTCGAATAGTATCGGAATAATAGGCTGTGAGAATCTATCTTGGTCTCTCGTGGACAATAAATGCGTGTAAAAGAATATATTTTCAGCAAAAATATCTTTTATAATAAAAATCTTTCTTTTAGAATCGAGATACTTAATGTGGAAGACAATAAACTTGGAGATTTTGCTATTAAAAAACTGTTAAAAGGAGTCCTAACGAACAAGACTATCCGAATTCTTAATCTTTCAAAAAATAATCTTACCAATCGAGTCTGCGAGGAGCTGAAAGTCATCCTTGATTCAAACGAACTTCACGAGCTGTACCTTCATTGGAATGTGCTGACAGCTCCAGGTGGATAGCTTATTTTCGACGGGTTAAAGACAAACGAATCCCTGAAAGTACTTGATCTCAGTTATAACACTCTTGGAAAAGGCCCAACGAAATCCTCCTGTGCTGGTTCAATCTGCGAATATATAACACACAATCAAGAATTGAAACACATAGATCTGAGCAATAATTAATTCGGGTTGTAGGATTCCACTGAAATTGCAAGTGCTCTTGAGAAAAATAAAACGATTTATGGATTTCACTTCTAAGGAAACGTAGGATATGTCGACAGCAGGGGATTTCTAGTCATAGATGAATCTAATGGGTAGGACCTCACTGGAATGCATACAAAAGTGAGAATTAACGGTAAAAGCTAAGATAATCAATTATTGCAACATAAACCTTAAATAAATGTTGCTTATTATTAAAAATAACGATTCTATTTACTCGTTAAATTAAGAGAATACAACGATAATCGTAATTTTTCACAGGATGCAAGGCAGCTGACCATCTCATATTTAGAACAAGTAGAGACAAGGATTTAAGAGACTGTTGCTGGATTTGTGAGGGATGGTAGGAAATAGTATTCTAATGGAAATCAGGTAAAGAGAGAATCATCATATTATTTTTGCTTTCTTGTTTGCAGGATGGTTATGTTTGAAAAATATGATTTGAGAATTAAGAAAAAATAATATAATAATTTATGTTTATTTTAGGATAATCAGGAGAACTTCCGAATGGACCGACTGATCCACTATTTATCCATTTCAATTTCGAGGATTATAAAGGCAATTATTTTGGAAAAAACAATAAACCAACTATTGAAGATTTCACACAGACATCATCTTATAAGAGAATAGTGCCTCCTGGAGATTTAGAATACTTCTTCTCGAGTGATAACTCCTCTGAAATCGCTGCTGATTAGGAAAAACGTTTTAACTATGAAGGTCAATCTATCCCAGTAAAAAACCAAAATGACTAATGAATTTTCAAAAATATTCTTTATTTCTCTTGCTTATTTTATCTTTGACCTTGCTAGAATGTAGAAGTCTGGCCAGGATATGTATTGGATGTTCCCTTACAAAAACTTAACTATCAACATGTGATTCTGAATAAATCACTCTTTAAACGGTACACACCTTAAATTGCGATTCTCCCTCGTACAAAAGATGAAGTTTACATTCCTCCAAAGCAAAAAAGAAAGAAAATCAAGTGGACTTTTCCAATTTCCCTCTTTGCAAAATGGAAAGGCGATGATGAAGAGCTCTTGCGAAAGTGCTTTGAGGCTGATTGGGACTACGGAAAGATTCCTAAAATTATTAAAAAGGAAGATGAAATCTTGCAAGTTAAAGAATTCTTCAGATCGAATTACAAGCTCATCAAGGACTGCTATAAAACTTATGCCACAAAATTCCCAGTGGGTGACATTTGGGCGGTTTAAAACCCTGCTTTTCTAGAGTTTGTTGAGAAAATCAAAATCATCGATAAGAATTTGATTAAAGATCCAGATATTAATTTGAAATGGGTTGCAACTATTTCGTCGATTCCATAAGCTGACAAAACCAATTAGAGAAATCCTGTTTAAGGTAAGAATAATCAATTAGATCATGAAAAAAAAAAGAATTATGATTGTTAGTTACTTGGACAATGAGGGTATTTTGTTTTATTTCTTTTTATCAAAAGCAATAAGTAGGTACTAGATGATGGAAGTGTTGGTGAGAATCGCTGATGAAAAATATATTCTCAAATTTAAATCCACGACAAGTTACTTTGAGGCAGTCAAGTTGTTTTGGCAGGATCACTTAGCATAAGAAATCAACAGCTAATATAACTTGTAGACCTGGAGAAATGAGCGATATTGGAATGAGGAATGCGATACTTGCCTTAAGTTTTATAAAAGAATTATCGAACATGTCTACAAGAAATATTCCAAACTTAAAGTCAAACCTGGCTAGGTACCGTTTATGTGTCTAGATGAATTGCAAGCAATTTGCACTAAAACAGGACTTCTTGAGGAAGCTCATTTCGGCCCAAATGTCGCATTACAAGCGTTTAATTTCTCGATGATGCCATAAATCGATGAATTGTAATCTGACCGCACGTTCTAAATGTCCATGGTTGAATTCTACGAGGCATTAGCAAGGATTGCTGAGGTTGCATCACTTATTCCTATTAAAGGACTCTATCCAGTAAAAAATAATTTTGATAATTAAGATAGTTTTTATTATTAACTTGTTTATTTGTTTTTAGGAAACTGAAGAATGGACACTAGAAAAGAGAAAGGCTTAGATTCTTGGATACAAGCTGGAAGCATTGATTGTAAGGATGCTTGGATGCTTGTGTGACGCTCTTTTTAAAGAAAAGTATCCTCCAATAACTTAATCATTCTTTGTGCAAGAAGAGGATTCCGATGTAGAATTAGTTAGTCCATGAAACTGCATAAAATTCTTTCTTAAAAATTACAATCAATAATAATCTTAAGATGAATACAAAAATGAAGTTGTTTTCTCTCTTTCTGTCATCATGTTCTATTGCAATCAAATTAATTATTTGATTCGCTTCAAAAAGAAATAACAAACCGCTTTCTATCATTATCTTTGAAAATTAATAAAAAGAAAATAATGTTTTAACTTTATTGAACCTTCATCATTATTTTGAACAATTTCCTCCATCAATTTGTTAAATTTTAATGTAAATAATAAGGAAAAACATTAAGAATAGATTTAAAATGTCTTCAAAACTTCGCTGTTTTCTAACAATAATTTAAGAGTTCTATGAATTTGATATCTTCCAAAAGCAAATTTCTTAAAGATTTTTAATTAGAGATAAAAATTAACGAAACATACATCACACTACTAATTATGACGACATTATGGAGATTAGAGGCTACAGATTAGATTATGAAGCGTCATAAAGTAAGAAACTGAGATTCACTTTTAATAATGAAAATATTCAAAATAAAACTAAATGGCTATGCAATACAATTCAATGCAAATTCATTTTTATTTAAATAGTAAAGGCAAAACAAGTTTGTCTATTTAAGGAGCGATTGTCATATTTAATAAAATCAGCCAAAAGGCAGAAAAGTGTCTAATTCAGTCAAAATTAAAAAGATATTTCATTTAGTTTTCTCGAGGCAAAGAAAAGCCAAACAATTTATGGGGAAATCAATAAGAAAGATCCAGGAGAAGGAGTTTTCAAGGAGAACAAAATTTAGTAACCTTCCCAAAGATATTGTCGTATTTCTTGAATTATTTATTTAAGTTGATTTTAAGGTTGATATTTCATAAGGAGATAATATTGGTAGAAATCCAGCAATTATTAAAAGGAGGAGGTGATTTTGGTGGTTGAAATACGGCATCCCGATTTGAGAAATTATTAAAAATAGGAATCCTAAAAAGAATTGTTAAAACAAGAAAAAAACTTAAAGGAAAAGATGAAATAGGAGTCTACCCCAACCAAGCGTCTAAGCCGTAGACCGTTAAAGTCGATTATCGGTGTAATAATTCTAGCTGCCTACAACATCATCCCTGGAATTATGTTCTACTTGTTCTACAAGGCAGCGACAGGCAGCATTCTTTGTTTAACTTTATCAATTTTATAAATTACAATCCAACATTTCGCAAAACGAAGCTAAGTTTATTTGAACTTCATGAAATCTTTAGAAATCGACAGGTACTTTGATGACTACACTATCGAATTCGAAGAGAGTATTGGCACTGAAAAGACTCTTCTAGCAGTTCATCCACATAACGCCGTCACTTGCGGGTTGACAGTTAACATCTACAATGGCAAACTTGGAGAGATTTATTTGTGTGCCAGTAGAGTTCTTCTTAACACTCCTTTGCTTGGGCTAGCTCATAAGCTCAGTGGATTAACTTCCGTGGATCCTTCAAACTTAAAAGTTATGATGAAGAAAAAGAAAAACCTTGCAATTCTTCCTGGAGGATATGAAGAAGCTACTCTGACGACTCCCAAAGAAAATAGAGTCTTCCTGCAAAGAAAAGGATTTATTAAATATGCCTTGAGGTTTGGATACAAAGTGCATCCAGTGTTTATTTTCGGGGAGCATAAGATCTATTAGACTTTGGATAAATTTGAGAAATTCCGCCTTTTACTCAATAAGTTGAAAATTGTTGGAGTGATATTCTGGTCTCGTTTTGGTCTCATTCCTGAATACAAGAATGAAGTACACACAGTTGTTGGCAAGGGATTACAATTGCCTGAAATATAAGAGCCAACTGATCAAGATGTTGATAAGTATCATGCATTATTCGTAGAAGGATTAAAGGAGGTTTACAATAATCACAAAGCGAAATATGCAGATAACAAAGATCTAAAGATATATTGAGAGAGAAAGAGATCAAACTTTCAGAGAAAAACAAAACAAAATAATGAATTCTTTTGATTTTAGTATTTGTGTTGCATTTTGTACACTTTCAAAAAAATGTTTTTGCTGCTATTATTTTCAGACGTGAGATATCTACTCACATGGCAATATAAAAATTTAAAACAAAAAATAGAAACTCTTTTAACAATCAACTTTTTCAATAAAGTAATATCTATTTAAGGAGATGTTTAGTGTTTTCATCGTTGATTTTTTAATGTGGTATAAGCAACAATGAGTAGTTCATGAGTTTTATGACCTGCTTGTAGTGGATTTAGAGAATATGCGAAATTATGTACAGGGAGATTGAAAATAATATACCTCCAAGTAGTAAGTACAAATACTAAAAAAGGATGAAACTTTCTAAATGAGAATGAATGGCCTCATGAGCATAGCTGTTTGCCAAAGCGAATGTTTACTATGGCAGTCCGTGATTAGTAGCAATCAGAAGAACATAATCGTTTTCCTGCAGAAAAGCACTTAAAATATTGCCATAATCCAGATCACTAACTGTGTTAAGCATCAATTCCTAGTAGGATCCAAGAAGCTACAATGTACGTGAGATAAGATCAGACATCCCTCTAGAGAATGACTAAGCATATGCAGATGTACATTGATAGTTATCAGGCAGAAGCACACATAAATTTTATTCAAAGAGAATTTGAAGTAAAGAATTTTCATCTGAATTTGAAATGATCGAAGGGAATTATGTGTTGAATGAAGTGAGATAAGCTATCTCTGCTTCATATTATTACACCATAGATTTAATATCGATTGCTGGGAATTTTATCCCAAGTTTTGTCAGTGATCGATAGGTTGCAAGAATTTCAGCATGGCAGAGCAGTGAAGAAAATTAGGTACTTGCACTGAGGAGTTCTGTGTATAAATCAATATCTGGATTTAACTTTGAGACAAATGAGTTAGATTTAACTTCGAGCACTATGAAAAACAGTAAACTTAGTAAGCAAATAGATAAAACTAACCCTAGTTTCTTCCAAAAGCTGAATCCAACATCCTTGATCATAGAAAATAAATGTTATTCTTTTTTGTTGTTTTTTAAGGTAATCTAAGCAGC
>Ga0302271_10004469_pt1 | contig 11166 bp, 6 predicted proteins | sample III_Bog_N1_1_FD_198767 | JGI IMG/M metagenome (GOLD analysis project Ga0302271, IMG submission 198767) | Peat permafrost microbial communities from Stordalen Mire near Abisko, Sweden - III_Bog_N1_1 | ecosystem: Environmental > Terrestrial > Soil > Wetlands > Peat | place: Sweden: Abisko... | reverse complement strand
AATTGATATTAGTATGTTTTGTGTTAAAAGCTTCATTTTGTTTAATTAGTAAGAATATTCCTCCTTTTTGTCACTTTCGAGGGAATCAGCGAAGGAGGGATAGAAAAATAAAAGAGACTAGATTGTGAAGAGGAAAGAGAGGGAAGAAAATGCCTCTATATTAATAGCAGTGACGGCAAAAAGAGTGACTAATTCAAGACAGTTGATTGACTTTCCCAAGACTTAAAAGGGCTTTCAAATTTAAACATTCACCTCATTCGGGGATTCGGGGGTAAATTTCTAAAAAAATTAACTTTACAAAAACAATTATTAATCTTTAATCCACTCATCCCGCGGGAGAACATATTATATTAATAATCCCTATTGAGAAGGTTTAAATAGCTTTCTACCTAGCAAACTAACTACCTGTCTTCTGAACAATCCTTAGAGTCCTCGCAGTCTTTCATTTATGGTTCCTAATAATTTAGAGGATCCTCCATATGAACAAATGGATAGCAACCCATTCAATATTGTTTCTGGAGAGCTCCAAAGTAATTTAATGGCTAATAGCAATGGTCTTGAGCGTATTAGCTAACTGTAAGAATAACTACAAAAAGTAGACTTAAAAGAGCCTTTAAAAATATTAAACGACCAATAATCTTCTAGTTCTTCAAGCTCCTCTAACAGTTCTTCAAATTCTTCGAGTATTTCAGCTAATTCCTCTTAAAGCTCAAAGAGTTCAAGTAGCTCAGAAAGTCTGGAGAGTTTTGAGAATTCCCCAAAAGAAAATAGTAATATCTCTATTTAAATTTCTATGTCCTCAGCTAAAGTATTTAATTACCCAATTCAAGATAAAATTTAACAACAAGAAGACAATTAAATCCTTGAACTCCCATAAAATCTAATTGATTCTATCAACCCAGGGTTTAATTCACAAAAACAACTTAACAAAGCTAATAAAAAATCCAAGTAATAGCCTTCCTATAAAATAGAAAAATCGCTTGGGAACGGATGCAGCGCAGTAGTATATTTAGCTAAAGAATTCTCGCAAAACAGCTAAAGCTACAAGGACGATTTCGTAGCGATTAAAAAATTCAGAAAAAACAAAGCTAGTCACTTTCAATGTGAAAAGAAAATGCTCTAGATTGTCTCTTAGGAATTGCATCCGAATATTCTGAAACTTATCAAAATTAACTCCCAAGAAATGGAAATCCAATCGCATTACTACTGCAATGGCAACCTCTTGAACACAGTGTAAAAGAAAAAGGGACTCAAAGAATCCCAAGCTAGGTTCTTATTCAAAGGGATCTGCAATGCACTTCTTCATCTGAAATCTAAAAACATCTGTCATAGAGATCTCAAGCTTGAGAATGTTCTTCTTGATTAGTCTTTCAACCCGATTCTCATTGATTTTGGGTTTGCTGCGTTTAACTAGCTGAGTTTCGGAGAATCCATTGGGACAAAAGGCTATTAAGCTCCTGAATTAGTTCAAAAATAGAGTTATTCGGGATATTCTGCTGATAATTTTTCCCTTGGTGTAATGCTCTTCGAAATGGTCATGGGACTCCCCCCGTTTAATGAAGCAAAATTAGATTCTGGACTTTATTAAAAATTCGCATTACGCAACGATGAATATTGGGAAGCGTTCAAGAAGTACCATGAACCTTCAGAATAAGTGAAGGAACTAATTAATCTACTCCTTTCCCCTGATCCAGCCTCTCGCCCGACACTCGAGTAAATCTTCCTTATGCCTTGGATGAGTGAAAGTCACGAGTGTGAGCGTTTATCTGCTTGAAAAAGAATGAAGTCTCCAAAAATAAAAAAACTTGCAATAAAACAAATTCTTCTTCGAACTGCCTTCTCAGAATTAATCAAACAATTTTCACTTTTTTCCTTTTGTACAAATACAATTTCTCTCTCTCTCTCTTTTCTCACTGTCTATGTCAAGTTCATTAAAAATTTTCTTTTAATTTATTTTTTCCAAATTGTAATGTAAAATATTCAATAGGAATTATTCTCACAGAAAATACCCTGCAAATTTTGAAACAACCCTCACCACCTTTAATTATAAATTCACTTTTTCTTTGTATTTTAATTAAAACAACTTTGCTTCTGATATTATGCTCTTTTTAAACAATATTTTCCCACATTTTCTTCCACTTTTCAAAAAAAACCTTTTGAAATCCCGTATTTAAACCAGATTACTCTTATCAAATTTATTATTTGTTTAAATCTAAAAATAGAACATTAAAATATGCAATGTTTTTTCTTTTCCTTTCTCTTCATAACAGATCTTCATTCTCCTGTCAATTGGTGAACTTCCCTGAGACAGCATAGTAATTCACTTACTTCTGCGGGGTTGCAATATCAAATTAATCTCCATATTTATAATCTGCTAAATTCACAACTATTGATACTTCCCTGTTGATTTTTCCTGTTTTAGGTGTTTTCCATTTTGTGAGCAGTTTTCCAAGGACTCTGTATTCATCTTGTCCTTGGGAAAAGACTGTCTTGGAGATGTTTGAGTACTCCACATTGACATTCGTTTCGATGGTGTTCAAAATTGGCGTAGCTGATTTGTTAGCTGAGAACGTCTCGACGGTCTCTACTGCAATGGTGTAGGTTCTATGCACAGGATCAACGAAATTTCTCCAGATTGTGTCTTTCCTCAAGGTAATCTCATATTTTCCTTTTTCTTTGAGTCTTCGTTGATTCTCGACTTTCTTTTATAAGAGCTATTCTTCCTTTTGAGGGAAATCTAACGAACTTGTTTCTTTTTCGACATCTAAGACATTTATCAGTGCAGCTTTTCTACTATCCTGCAAATCTATGATTTTAATCAGACTCTCTCTTCGTTTCACAACGTCGTAGTCTACGAGTTCTTGATAATTATTCAAATCCTATCGTTTATTCAGCTATCCTAATGCAGATTCTTTGATTTTCTCGAGCTAAGAACCTTGGTAATCACCCCAGTAATGCATCGACCAGAATACACCAACAAGAAGAAGATTTCCAATATTGTAAGCTAGTACCATGAACACCAATGCACGGCCAAGTTCATAATACTGATCCATGCTAGTTTAGTTTATTATCACTGTATCCTATGTCATAGATACCCATTCTTAGCCAGCGTAATATATCAAGGCTAGAATTGCAATGTAGAGTACTTGTAGTGCCGTTTTCAGGATAAAATAGATAATTTTCTTAAACGGTTAGATAACAAGCATGAAAACGAAGAACACGCCTTCCACAGCGATGACTCCAATGACTTGATTTTGATTCATTGAAGCTCCAAGCACGATGAATCCAGAATAAAGTAATTTTTTTCCGAATGTTATGAGATGATAATATTTCACAAAAACACTATCAGAAGACTTTAAATCGAAGGTCATGTTTCCAAGAGCTCTCGAAGCTAAAGTGTGTGATCCTTCGTCGGATAAATCACATTGCTTTAGTTGCTCATAGAGGAAATAAATCACACCAAAAAGTGCTCCTAGGAACAGGAAATTTAGCAGATACGATATGCCATTGAAGGCTCCACTGAAATTCGGATCTTTCACTTGCAGCAGTGCCATTATTGAAAGCGTCACGAAGAAGGCTTCTGTTAGTTTGGAGATGAAATACAAACTACCTTGGTAGAGATATTCTACCCAATCGATTCTGTGAGCTGCATCGTGATATTTTTCATTTAAGAATCTTAGTCTAACCAGGTAGAACCCAAGCCACAGGAAAGCATATAAAAATGCAATTCGCAGGAAGTTAATAAAAAAACTAGCAGAGAAACCCATTTTGCTGAGATTCTAACTTGGAATCTACAGAAGAAGAAAAAAAATAACAAAAAGGATGAGAAGAATGGGAATGAATGAGATTATTGGGATTCTTAAATGCTCTTGAGTTTCTTACTTATTCTCCAGCGATGAGCTTAGAATGCTTTCTGAAGATCATCGTATCTTGGTATGAGAAATCTCCCCAGACTGGGACAACTTGAAAACTCAAGAACGCACATGCTCTTAGTGTCTCATACGCACTTATTGGAAGATACTAGTTGTAAAGTAGAATCATCGAAGAAGGCTACAAGGAATTCAAGAAGAAATTCTAAAATGCAAATAGCTACAAGAACCAAGCGAAATCTTAGCCATATCCTTCCTTGAAGTACATGGTTCTTGAGAAATCCCTTACTGATTTCAGATAATCTAATTAATCACTGTTCACAGAGTGATGCGGAAGAAGATTGAAATTCATCTGATAATTAGCATATTTCGGATGTAGCGGTGTGTTAAGCGAATCGACGATCAATGCAGGGTTAAGCACTGTCACAGTTAGAGTAGTTGGTCGATAACTAACAAGGAGATTCAGTGTGACTTCTACAAGAGTTCCAGAAACTGATTGCAAAACGGGGACAAAATCGATATTTGTTGTTAACCCTGCGATTGAGAACGACAATTAACTCATAACAGTGCTACCAGTACTCGCAAGAGTATTAGTGAAGTTTAGTGAGAACACAGGCATAATATCAGAATTGTAGTCAATCCAAGATTCGATTGTCATATAAGCTAGACATTTGTTTTTAACTGTGTTGTAGAGATAATCAGTTTAAGGGCAAACGCATTTTCCGCTTCTTAGTCTGATGAGAGAGTCACTGTAACAGGCAAGACATTAGTTGGGGTTCGGACCGTTGCACTAAAAAGTTTTTAAAAGAGAAAAAAAATTGTTGTTTGTTGGTTTTTCAAAGTGTGTTTGCAATTGTTATCGTTGTTGTGTTGTGGGCTTACAGTCATGCAAGTATCATCGCATTTAAAGCAACTGATGAGATAGCTTTTGCCGTAATATCCTGTTGGACAGACACATTTGGCAACACTATTTAAGACTCGTGTACCTTTGCATGTCGTGCACCTGCCTTTCAATGCGCAGGTAGCGCATAGCATTCCACATTCTAAAAATTCAAATATTTGCTCAAGATCCATCATGAAGAATTCAATAAATAGGTTAACAAATCAGGTTATTTTTTGTTAAGGACAACTTACTTTAGCAACTAGACGCAGTTGAATCACTGTAAAAACCTGAATCGCATGCGCAACTTGATGTGGATGAATTCCAAGAAGCGTTTAATCTGCATAGGGCACACGTTGGTGCAGTCGAAGTGTATCCTGGGCAGGACACACAATTCGATGGACAAGCTGGACACAATGCAACTCCGTTGTCGTAGGTGTAATTCGGGCATCCACAAGTAGGAGCATTGATTCTGTTGCTTGCACAGCCAAGGCAGGAGGATGAGTTGGTGACACACCTACTGCATTGAATTTAGCATGCTAAGAAGGGAAAATAACAAAAATATTTATTAAGAGTCTTGTTGATTTTCATTGAAAAATAAACTTCTTACCGGAGCATAGCGTGATGCCTGTATCAAAATAGTTGAATGTGCAGTCACATGAGGGCACGTTGTTTTTTCTGTAAGGTGGGTCTGAAGTCAATCCGCTGGATGCGATTGAGCAGGTTGAGCAATTCGATGGAGATGTTGAGCAACCCGTACATTAAGGCGAGCAGTAGCAATTTTCAGACACACCGTCATCAGCGAGTTAAGGAGAAGTCGGACATGTCAGACAAGTTGAAAGTCCTGTACGATTACCTCTGCATTTAGTGCAAGTTGAAGCGCTGAGGGGACACTTCTAGCATTGATTTGAACATTACGTGTAGCATTAATCAATAGTTGTATCGCATAGAGCACACCTCCCAGCGATACACTTCTCACAGACATCGAATTATGGCATATAAAGATATGAATCTCTACCGTTATAAGGGTTTGTGACGACGCTAGCTGTTGTAGAATAGGCTATTTTTGCTGTGGTGAAAATATTCGTGCAAGAAGCAGAAGTTGCTAAAGGAGCACACAGATGATCGGTCTTCGGGTAATTTGCTCTGCATTTAAGGCAATACACATAGGCTTTACCTACATTCAATGCGCAATATGAAGCTGTTGTCGTTGAGCTGTCGGAATGATCTAATTTATAGAATGATCCTTCTAGGATATTCACGTAACTAAACATATATCCATCTAGGAGGGCGTTGTTCAAGGAATGGCCCAGGGAAAAGCTCCAAGCTGTGGAAGAAGTTGGAATAGGTGGAGAGCCCGATGGAGCAGAATCAAAGAAGAGTCTATATTCAGTATTTTTGAAAAAAACTCGACATAGAGTACCTAATCGAATCACAAAGGATGAAACATCCTTAGACACAAAGATGAATGAGAGTTATGACCAATTCATCGAATCCAGCTGGAGATCGCTGATATTTTAGCATTCTGAATCAATGCACACAGATATCTCCATTACCAAGGTATTACTGCGCATCTAGCACAAGATATACCGATTATCTAGTGCTGCAAGGATGAAATGGGTGTTCTGTAGTGTCACTGAATTCGCTTTCACCCAGAAAGATAGAATATTGTTGTAAGTGGATCTGGAGAATATCGGATCGGAATTCAGCTGAAGGACTTAAGATTATTTGACAGCAAATCCCAGCAGAGAATAGCTTATGTCCATGACCTGATTCTAACCAATAAATAAAGTTAAATAAAGTAATTATTTTTGTGCCTCCACAGAATTTGTTTTTAAACCTATTAAAAGGATTATTTTGTTGAAAATAGTCTCTTTATTCTTTTTCTTTTTTCCATATGAATTTCATGAGAAAATAACATAATAAGTTAGCTTACTGTGTCTGTAAATCCTAGATAGATGCTATTAGTCGATGTTGGATTCTGAATAATGCTGGCATATGGATTATCCGTTGATAAATATGTATCATAGTTTCTTATGAGAGTTGATTAACTCACAATATACGCTGATGTACCTGAACTTGTGGTTTAGAATGCAGCATCAGCGACTGTGAAATAGTAGATTGGAGTGTTTTAGACTCTCTAAAGTTAATTGAAGACATCTGTTTGTCTGTAGGCAACAGCGCCCAGAGTCACGAATGGATCCTTTACTGAATCGACTTGAATCGTAGAAACAAAGTTAAACGTATCGCACAGGATTGAGTTGAGTGATCCTATTTTTTCATGGATCCAGACTTAGAATTCAGGAAGATACATACTCACCCAAAGTTAGATATCAATGTTGAATTCGATCGATACGACAACATAAGCATATTTCGCTGCACTCAAGTATGCTTGACTCTCTGTGCTTGATGCTGCTGGGAACTGCTTCGAGGTGTCTGAATCAGGTGATACGTAGAAGTATGAGCGAACCCAAAAGTATTTGGCTGGATCGTAAGTTAGTAGGACAACGTATTTGCTAGAAAAGAAAGAAATAGAGAAAGAGAATTAGAATTGTGTTGTAAGCAATAATGTGAATGAAAATGTTGAGTTTGGTTACTAGGAATGATAATTATTGCAAAAATGAGAATGTAGTTTACCCGGAGGCGAGTTGAATATATTGAAGCAATTGAGTTGAAGTTAAAGTAGAGAGGGAGCTTAAATTAACCCACATTGACATTGCCAATTGGGTAGCGTTTGTGAGCTCAGTCTTTGAAATAGCATGCAAAATAACAATAATTATTAAAAATAAAAGAAAAAACAATGCTTTTTAAATTCTAAAACCAAATCTCCCCCTTCTCCTTCCCCTTCCCCCTTTTCTTTAATTATTCTGTTTACAGAAGTTCCAAAAGCAGACAACTGGGATTTGTTAATAGTTGAGATAGTTAATGGGTATTGCTTGACTGGAAGCGAACTTCCGTTGCTGATGTCAAGGATGCACGTAGTAGAGTCTTTATCGCCGTAATAACCGACTTGACATGTGCAGCTGCCATTTTCTAACTAAAAATGCCTTGAAGTATCACATTTGAGGCACGTCAAAGTCCCAGACTGAGTGGTTGAATCGACAAAGCAAGACAAGCATCCGAATTAGCATCGCGTGCATGTCGACGTGGATGTGTCATACCCGAAGGAAAGAGGGCACTCGCAAGTTGCTCCGAAGTTAGTGTCTCGAGTATACAGCAATTGATTGTAACAGAGGTTACAGCGAAAATCAGCTGATCTGCGGATCATGCACATATTACCTGGCAAAGGCGAAGGGCTCACAGTTGCAGGAATTATTCCTTTTAGGACCCAGAAATCTTTAATGTCTACAGAAGAAGAAGCAGAGTCAAATTTCAAAGTGATAAAGGGCGCAGCAGAGGGCGGAGCAGATGCAGTCTTAATAAGAGTCAATTTGAGTGCAGAGGTTGAAGAGATTCCTTGCATCCCAAATATTACTTCAGAGTCATATGACAAAGGGAATAATGCTGTGGAACTTTCAAAATCATATTCCATACCAGGAATCGGAGGTAAAATCAGGAATTGCACTTAAAATGACTCAGTACTCGTGAAACCACTACATGTTAGCGTCAATGTATTCACAGTGGAGGCAGTGACTGTCGATATTTTTCCTTTGAGCCCAGCTGAAAACCCAACTATGCTAGGTTTAACGATCACATCTGTGCTCTTAAGCGTCTCTACTAGCGTAACTTGAGCAGTTGGACTGCAACCTGTAATCAGATAGATCTAGGTCACGATTTTGCCAGGGAAGCTGCTCGAAGCGAAGTAGTAGTACTCTGGCGTTGTGGTTGCAGTACTTGTTGTTTTCCTTTGTTATTGCAGACAAACAGTTTCAAAATGAATAAAAATAAATAATCTGCAATTTCTTTTCATTTGTTATTGCTTTACAATTCATAAGCGATTGTTCTTGGAGAGACTAGTTGCTTGTTTGGAAGAGCGCTGAAAGTCCAGTCGTCATGAGAATTGAAGCTCTTCAATGCGAATAGCACATCAGTGTCGACTTAAGGCAGTTCATTGCTGGAACTCGCTTTCAAATTAATTGGCTTGGGAGTTTAAGTTCCATAGTGATAGCTTTCAATGACCCCAATTTTAACATCTCCTAGCGACGTCTCTGTTGTGGCTGGCTAGCAGATTGACATAGTGCTTTCAGGAACGAACACTAGAAGAATGTCAAATTCAGCTAAGCCACCAGAAAATGCTGTTTATAGGTGGCTGTTGTAGAAATTAGAGCTGGAGGTCTTATAGTTTGTCCAAACATCAGGTATGTTCAACCCTGCTATAGTGTTAGAAAGGATACTCGACAAAGAGGTGATCCCGAGGAAAGAATCAGAATTACTCGAATAATAATCTGCAAAAGGCACTTAAGATGTTTAAATATGTGAGGATGTGTCAACCATTGCTTGGAACACTTCCATGAAATTAGGAACAGCCATCCAACTTATCACAACAGGACTGCTGTAATTCACAATAAAGCCATGCGTAGAGACCTTCTTCGAAATTAGCTTTGGCTAGATGTTGGAAGTTAAGTCGAAACTAATAATAGAGATGATGACCTTTGGAGTGATTGAGTAGGGTGTTGTAAAGGAAATCAGAGTAGGTGTCGATGCTAAAGGAAATTCAAAGGAATAAATATTAATTAGCAACACATTTCAATGAAGATAGATGTATCAGATTAACAAAGAGAAAAGGGAAATACTGCTAGATATTTAAAAATATTTTGTTTGATTTCATTGATTTGGTTGATTACCAACAGTGATTGACCAAAAACCAGAGTTTATCCCTGGAAATGTGGTGCTGAAGATGTGCCGAGTCAAGGACAACCCACTGCTAAAGGCAGTGAATTTGACTGAAGTTGTAGATTGCCAGGAGCATGTGACTGCAGATGTTGCAGTAATAGTACCATCAACGACTACGAGAATGTTGTAAGTAATTGGAGTAATTGTGACAAGGAATGGTATTGTGAAGGTTGTGACGGAGCTTGTCGAATAGTAGTTTGCAAGGTAGTATGTTGATGCTATTGCTGAAAAAGAAAGTTAAATCCAATGAAGAAGGAAACATCACAACAAGGAAGAATTGAACCCATTAAGAATGAAATAACATTTTAAACAAAACTGATTGGGAACTTATTTTTGTTTGTTTGTGAAGTTTGTTTGCTTACCACGGGTATTGTAGAATATTTTCTCTTGGACATATGTCCCTGATGTTGAAGCAGGACACGGGAGGCATTTTGCTGGCATGTACGTTGCATCTGTTCTGTAAGTGAACTTATACATGTTAGCTAAAGTGTTGTCCATTGGACATGATATGACACATGTCCCATCGTCTCTGAGGTAATGAGGCAGGTTACAAACGAGACAGCGTCGGCTCGAACCTCCATAAGAAAGTAAGCAATCACTTCCTAGAGTTTCAGTTGTTCCTGTGAAGAACTGAGAACCTGAGAGAACTTTGAAGTCCTTAATAACTAGAGGAGAAGATAGCGATGAGCCTAGCGTAATCCTAGCGAAGTTTTTCACAGAAGGGGAAGAAGAAGTGGAAACGTCGATGAACGTACCTGTGATCTAGAAAGTAGATGAGAGCGCACCGCTATTTGAGCTTGCGATAATGAAATTCAAGTTGGCTTAGCTGGTGGCGGGAAATATGGTAAGTTTTATGAAATTCCAGCTATTATCCTGGAGACCTGTATCTCCAAACGTGAATTGAGTTGCTTTCTTAACTGAATTCAAGGAAGTTGAGAACGAACCACCCGAGTAAATATGCTGAATTTTGAGGATCGCTTCAATCGCACCTGCTCCAATATATATCGTCGCAATCTCAACTGTGGAACTTTAGAGATAAACCCAGTACACAACAGAAATGGCTTCTCTGAAAACCACCCCAGGGAGCTCTAGGACTTCCTGTAAATTGAATTGCCATAAAGCTGAAGTTGTAGTATAAGTTAAGACAGTACTATCCGCTAGGAGAACGTGATTTTCCTTTGGACTTTTATCTCTGAGATAAGTATCTGAAGCACTACTACCAGTGAATACATCCGCTTTATCGAAGGTATAGTACATTTCTAAGCGCGATGGGGAGAGCATCAACATCTCAATAAAAGTTGGATCAGCTATGACGGAATTCATGTGGATTTGCACTTGTCTGAACTAAGCACAAGCTGGGTTAGTTATGGAAGCTAGAGAATTCAAAGATGATCCTAAGAATAGACCACCAGTGGTTTAAAAAGCATCCGAGAAGACACCTTAATCGGAGAAAATAGTACCAGTAGATAATGTCTATGAAAATTACTTTAATGATGAAGGAGAAGAAGAAGTATCCCAGAAGTAAAAATTCAGTGTGGCAGATTAGTAAACTGTAAAAGAAGCAGATAATACATAGAAGTTCCA
>Ga0302271_10004468_pt1 | contig 11167 bp, 3 predicted proteins | sample III_Bog_N1_1_FD_198767 | JGI IMG/M metagenome (GOLD analysis project Ga0302271, IMG submission 198767) | Peat permafrost microbial communities from Stordalen Mire near Abisko, Sweden - III_Bog_N1_1 | ecosystem: Environmental > Terrestrial > Soil > Wetlands > Peat | place: Sweden: Abisko... | reverse complement strand
TATCGAATTTACGTCCACCTAGAAGTAGAGGACGCTCAATGTATTTCTAAATCACAAAGGAATGCTCTTTCATTAAGAACCCCCCGAATTCAGCTGATATGCCATTACTGTTTCTCTAAGCTGGTTAGCTATTCAAGCTCCCATTATTGTTCACACCACTAACACAAGAAGGCTCGATGCTGCTACTTCCTAAAGTACTTCCATTTTATTTTATTTTTTCTCCAACTCCAACTCGTTTTTTATCAGCATTACTACAAATATTATTTTTATTATTACTTTAGTTTGAACTACCAATTTCAACTTTTTACGCTATCCCTTTCATATTCTTAGCAAGTTTACTTTGAATTTATCCTTTCTCATTGCTAAATACTTATTATTATTAGTAAACTTAAACTCCATTTCCTTGTGGTTTCTTTTAAACTACCTACATGTCTTTTCGTTTGATTGGACTAGCTGAGTACACTTGAGTATTTTTTTTATAAATTGATTTCCTCGCTTTAATTTCACTTTAGATTACCATCATTGCCTCTTAGTCATCAAGTAAAGAAGAATTATGATTAGCAGTTGTTATCTAATTAATTTCATGATGTTTTTTAGAATTCTCACCTTCAGAACATGTTATCTATTTGAGACTATCCATTGTATCAACTATTGCTTTGTCTCCTTATTCAGTTTATTTCTCCTCCTTATTAAGATTAATACCCTATATTACATCAAGAATATTAGCTTATGACTGAGATTTCAAGACTATTTCTTTATTTTCATCTGTTTATTCGTCTTTTTACTAAACATTTTAATTATTATTGCTCTCCATAATTTTCCCTTCTACTTTCTCAGCTATTGGCTATTCATAGAACCCTTCAAGATAATTGTTCAGGAGAATCTCCAGTTGATTTAAATCTGAAAACAATTCTATCCCTCTGCCTCTGTTGAGATTTGTAGGTTTGAGCAACCACATATAGCTAGTTGAGTTCTCACCTAAAAAAGTAGAATGAATCTTCATTTCCCCTGATTTAAGGCAATCTTAAGTATCATCACTGACTGCTGACACAGCAGCTGTTTTCTTTTTGAAGTTTTAGTTAATTTTCGGTTCTTTTCGAATGATAATAGGTCTAAACTTTGACTTAATATCCATGACATTCTTCTTGTATTCGGGTTTGTTTTGCAGCGCTTCTGGTAATTTTTTGTAAAAGAATTCACAGAATCTTACCAAGTCGATATCCCAGAATTTCTCTTTCATCGAAAGAAGGAATGTACAGGGAGTTATGTCAAACACATTCATTCCTCGTTCGCTGCAGTATCTTTTTTTTCAAATCACAGAAATGTAGGTAACATTATGTAATCAAAAAGAGGGGCATTTCAGAACAATCTGAAGAATCAATCTTATTGTTTGTTAACCCATACCTGCTAAGATTCTTGATGAGTCCATTCTTAGTGGTGATTTCTGAATGGAATTCAAAATGGTTGACAATTCGCTTCTTATGTGAACTCAAATTCTCAAATCTAGTTTTTCAATATCATTTTATTTAGAACATAAATCTTAATAATTTAATGCGTTATTTTAATCTTTTTGTATTTTTGAATACCTGATCCCTTTAGAAAACGGATGCCATCTGAAATTGAGATTACAAGAATACACCGAGGACTCTCTCCAATTCGATCTTGTCATCAACACCCTCCTGACTAACCCACTATTGTTACCACTCATAAAAAAACAAGAATAGAACTATTCTTCCTATTTCAACTCAGACGCATTTCTAAATCGATCAGACTGCAGTAACAGCATTTACGATGACTATATAAGTACCTAATTACCAGGAAATCCTTTTAATTATCGAAGATATTCTTCGTATTGCTATTATAAAGCATTCTAAGATTGCTCATAAACTTAAACATTTTCACTACTGGGTTAGATCCTATTACTATGAACGGAATCAAATAATTTATTTGGAGACAATAGAGCTCCTTTACCTTCTAAGATCAGAGTCCCTTTACCTAAGGATTTGACAGAAACAGCTTCTTGCGCAGACATCCCTCGTTATCTAGCAGGTGGTAGTCGTTAATGCGTGAAAGGCTGATTGATAAGCTATTATTATTGTTGTTGTTTTTTATGATATTCTTGCTAAAATCGTTGATGGAGAGAAATAGGTCTATTCCAATGCGGAACAAACCCCATTGTAGCTATTGAATCAATATGATTTTAAGTATTTTCTGCTATAATTTATGATTCGCACATAGAATTTACAAGACACTGAGATTCAGATGTTGTAGCTCCTCCTGTTCCTGAATCTATTTATTAGTTATTTTGAATTAATTTAAAATTCTACGATACACAAAGCTATGTCTTAGCCAGTAATGACGTTGAACTGCTGATACTGCGTATGTGATCAGAAAACATTGTTCCTTCGGTAGTTTTAGAGCTACTCGAAGGAAGAAGAAGACTAGATTGTTTCTCATACAAGCTCGTTGTGTTACGGTTTGGATTGCTTCTGTTGATCTCATCAGATCCATTGGGGTTGCTAGTTTCTCTTTCTGTGACCTCCATATGGTGGTAAAAATCATGTACAAAAAATTTCTTTTGGTTGTGATTTCCGTTATTATTATTCGAATATATGGATGATTTAGGCATTGCGTTTGGTAGAATCTACCTAGCTGCAGATTACACTAACGCATTGTTTGTGCAGTTACTCAATCCTCTGTCGACTAATAGCTAAGCTTGTCGTTTAGCAGCTGAAAAGGCATTTGAGAAGTTCTGTTTCTTGAATAGTAAATTACTTCTCTTTTAAACGACTTAGTTGGGTTGTTGAGAGGTTTTTTCTTAAGGACCCTATGGAGGGTTAATACTAGCTGAAGGGATTGGTAGATTATCTGTATTTTACGTTAATTACACTGGATTATTCTATTGTAACCCCGTTTTACGATTTAAAAGTAATTTCACTGCTTTCTTGAGGTTCACAATTGGCTAGATGTTTTGTGTTAGCGTTCCAGGTAAAATCAACTATTTCGGAGAGTTTGCTTTGTCAGTTTATTTGTTGGTTAGCTCGTAAATCGAACACGATGTTTAATGAGCACCTTCTTCTTCGAAAACTGATCTAAATCCAAGAGGCGGCTAAGATCTCATTCTGATTGAAGCTGATTTTGTTGTATGCGCGCTGTTTGCATTTCTCACTGTCATGTATTGCTGCTGTGCCTCTTACAATCGCTGTCTTTCTTGTTCTATCAGTTGCTGCATGGTGCACACATCATAGATCATGGATTATTGTTGAGTTGAGGTTTTTTTTGAATGAGAAGAAGTATCGCTAGGGCGAGTTTTCTTTTGAGAAATAAAACTAGGATGCTATCTGCTGGAAAGAATGATTTACTTGTCGTCGATGCTACTGCGCTGCTAGATATTTGAATCCTTATTGGGAGAGGTTATTCCCATCATTTTAGATGAAAATTTTATTCGAGGATTGACTGAATTAGGTCTATCTTCTGATTCTACACCTTGAAAATATAAACGAGCAGGCGGCTATTGAGATTGAGACAGAGAATGGTTTTGAGCTTAAGTTGGCCCAGCGGAACCTAAAGAATAGCGGTGTTCTTATTAGAGAAATTGATGCTGTTGTATTGGTACTTTAGAGTAACGCATAAGCAAAATTGATTTTACTGGAAGTTTTGAGTTGTTTTGGAAGAGAAATGGAGAGAAATTGAGAGATGCGAGATCAACAGTCCAGAGGATAATATCTGGGGGAGATTAATTAACAGACTGATTAAGAATTACCCTAATTAGCAGAAATATTTAAGTTAAATCGTGTTTTTCTCTTTGAAACAATTAAACATGAATAAATAATCGTTGGGCTAGTTCAATTTGCAAGATAAAAAATACAGTAATAAGAAACAACGAATGGTGTGTGCGTGATTCTTTTTATTTACCCAAAAATTTAATAATCTTTGGGTGTATTTTGGTTCTCAACCTTATAATTAAATTACAAAATAGGATGAGAAAAAGAACTTTAAAAGAATTTTCCAAAAGGGTTTGACAGTTCCATTCCTAACATTTTAAGACTCATCGAAGTAATCACAGCCAGTTTTATTCAATTTTGATCAGACATAAATGCAAATAAAATATTTGAAAAAGTTACTAGTTTTGTCCATTATGTTTCATACAAAAATCTTCATTTTTTGTTAGCTCTGAGTCAAATCTATGTTGATAGAAATGAGCAAAGAACAAGAGAGATCTACATATCTAATCAAGAAGAAGTGAAGATAATAAGAGATTAAAAGAAATGACTCCTAGCAAAACACAATGTTAGTTTGTTTTTTGTCAAATTGAAACAAATAATTTCACCTTCTTCGCTATGAACTTAACAACGTGCGTACTATCAGAATCCAAGATTAATAATTTCTATTAATCAGTTCTTCCTCCTTTGAATACAGTTTGTACTGTAACCATATTAAATATTTCCCTCGTCAAAATTAAATTTAAAATAATAATAAATCTGCTTTTTCTCAATTTCTCAAGTGAAGCACCAATTGTAAGTTAATTTAGAACTTCAATAAAGATACTTCACAACTTTTAACTATTTATCAATGAAATTGTATTGGAGATTATAAAAAAAGTCAAAGTATGTTAAGCAGTGAGTATGTATATACAGGTATTTTATTTATATGAAGTGATAAAAGTAAGTAAGAGAGAGAGAATATGGAATGAGCATATCGCATCGCATTGCATCCACTTCATTCTTCAAGGACATACCTGTACACAGGTAATTTTGAAATTGCATGCAGCAACGAAAGTTAATTGAATGGGCTTGAAATAGCTGCATCCGCTGAGCAAGCTACGAATTGATGATTTTGAGCAGGTGATAACTCCAAACCAAATAATACCACAGGAACAGGTTGTATAAGCTAATAAGCTTCCATTTATTTGATATCTTGACTGATTTCGAATCCATCGAAATGAATATGAGGAGCATCGATGCTTTCAGAGTTTATCAAAATCAAATTAGGAGGGTGTTGTTGTTGATTTTCTTGAATCGAAGCGAGAGCTTAAGCTTGATCAGCGAAATGAATTATTTTAACAGAAGGAGAGAGAGCTTTGCATAGGTCTTAGTATACTTCGTCTTTACTGTCGATAACAGCAATGCATTGACCACGCAATTTGCTGCAAAGTAATTTATTCTCCACGGACATTTTTTAAGGATGTTCTTAGGGGTTTTGAAGGTAGTTATTGTGTGGTAGTGTGTATGATAATGTGTATGTTAGTGGTGACTTTAATTTTTTGTATTTGTGTTTGATTTTTGTTTTTGTTAATTTTTTTTAATATTCTTTTACTTTCAGATATTTTCTCTTGGCTCTGTTTTAAAAACACCCAAGTCAATATATTCAGCGCTTAGAAACCAATCAATACTCTGAGAAGCATTTAAATCAAAGTTGATACATTTAATCACTGCTTCTAACACCACAAATCACTAGAAATCAATTTAATTCTTCATTGGATCTTCCAATAAATCATCTCTATTTCTAAATCGTTGATAAAACACAATCCCAAAGACAGTATCATCACCTTGAACATCATCTAGATACTGCATCATTTAATTTACATATGTTAAGTCGTATTTTCTCTGCATATGTGCTGTTTGCTAATTAAAACGTTCTTTTATAATTTATTTTCCTTTGAAATACATAAAATTGAGAAAAAACGCTGAGTTATACTTAAAACACTCTCTAACAAAAGATATTCATAAAATGTGAACTTCTTTATTTTATTCTCTGGTGTTTCTTCTGTATTTCCCTTGAAATTCAAATATTTCTCTCCTTAGCCCTAACTTTATGAATATTCACATGAACAAGTTTAAAATTCCTTTTTTATCAGAGAAATCCAGCAAAGTGCGCTGTTCTGAATTGTTTATTTATATATAAATCCTGACTTTTAATTTCAAAAATAAGTTACCTCCCCCACCAGAAATCGACCCTTTAATTTTGATAAGCTGCATAGTATCGTGTTTGTTGCCATCCATCCGATGTGAGACTTTAATTAGATAACGCTCTGATTTTTTTGATTTTAAATAATCTGACAAAAAAAATGAAGGAGCATATTATTTAAGATTTGAAAAATAATTATTTGTATGGATGGATGGACGGATTCGTTCATTTTTTCTAATAAATGGTGTATAATTCTTTTGAATTTGTTGCATTTAGTGTTTTTCAAAAGACACAATGCAGCTATTCGATGTATTCCAATAAATGCATATTTGCTATTTTATTTTTGTTACTTGCATTTTCATTATCCAATCTCATTAGAAAAGTAACAGATTTTCTGCTCAAAATACATAATAAATACGACTAACCAAAACACTAGTTCAAGCAGCTTATTTTAAATATCACACGTTTAAAAAAGTGCTTGAATAATCTTTACAAAATACAAACAGCTGCTATTTAAGATATTCAGCTGTGCTTAACTTTTGAAATCTCTCATACAATATTCCTCGTAAATACCATAAAAAGCAAAGCACTGTCCATCTATTGAGTTCAAGCTGTTTGGTAATTTTATTAAATCAAAAAAAATACTGGGTTGAATGTCTCTAGCATTGATTACATATTTTTATTATCCCGTATTACAATTTTAAAATCAGATCAGATAGAGGGAAAAGTAATATTTTCTATGAAATCTACGCATTTTTTATATATTTTCTATATGTTTCTTCGTTTCTTCTTAAATTAAAGTTGATTTTTAACTAATTTATCTTCTAATTAACAACTAGAAATCATCTTTATGTTGTTTGTGACAATCATTTTCAACAAACAGCAATATTATTCTTCAATAAAAACACACTATAGTTTGTTAATACAATTCAAATAAAAGAAAATTTAACAAACTAAAGAATAAATAGAAACACACTCTGCTTGTAAAACGAAAAAGAAGAGAAAGATAAATAGTAATAATTCAAGAAAAATACATCCGAAATCCTCAATCATCGATGTGTTCTTCTTTTCTTCTTTTTATGTATTCATCGATTTTCGCCCTAGCCTCGACAAGGGAGAAAGAATTATTAGTGAGTCCTGTATTCTTTAAAAATTCATCGATTTGTGAATCCAACCAATCATAGAATTCCTTATCTTTATTCATCGCTACCTCCCAGACAGTTCCAGCAAAATTCGTCGCTTTTTTGATGATTTTTTCGAAGAAGAAAATACCAAATTTTCTAGCACACCAATTTTAAATCGATTTCGGGACAAAGTTTACTTTATAATCCACATTCAAGACTATTTTCACATAGCATTTATTAGGGCCAAGTGGAGTTATATTAAAAACATAATATTTATAGTCTAGCTTTACATGTTTGCTTGATGCTGGCACTTCAATACCAAGTTTCTTCAAGAAAACAGGGTCAGAATGAATTGTTTTAGATACCAACGGGATGCTTCCATATTCGTGTAGTAAATTATACCCAACACCATAGTAATAGCATTCTCTTTTAGAAATCAGCGGAACATCCATGAGAGCATACCCAACTTTCGTTGCTCTTCTGATTTCTTTTACCATTCTGCCCTCATCCATAAATGGCAAGTACTCCTTGGCAAGATTCATTTCGTTACCTAAGCAAAGTAGATTTTTTAATGGAACATCAAGCTCACTCTCCATGCGAAGACTCATGGTTTAGGAGTCAGGATATTAATACATAATCTTGATCTTTCCTTTCGTCGTTTCTAAAAGCCATCCCTAGTAAAAAATCAAATGTAATTAACCCACAGAAACTAGGTTTTAAGGCAAAGAATTGTGCCTTCGTTTTGTAAAGTAAATGAATTGTATTTTTTACTTCATCTTCTTGAAGAACTTTGAGATTATAAGCGATTAAATCAGCCTCATCTGAGACTATCTCTATTAATTTAGCATTTAGTTCTTTGAATTCTGCCATTGCCTTTCAAAAATCATCCAATATTCTTCTTAAATCTGCACAATTAAGAAAATAATAATATTACCTTGATTTGTTCATCAGATAAGCTCATCGCTTTGCACTCACTCATCAATACTTCGATCTTATTTACTAGCTTGTTTGCTTGCAAGAGTCGTCTTGAATCTAGTAATTCATTAATCTATTGAATCAACTCTTCAGCTTATGCCATGAATCCCTCAAACATATCTGTTCCTTCATCTGCTCCTTCGTCTACATATTTTTCATCTGCTAGTGTTTCCACTCGTTCACTTTTCTCATCTCCATCGTTACACGCGATCTACTGAGAATATGAAGAAACTGGAATCTCAAGATAATTTGAATTCGTAGATATTCCTTTTGCTAAAGATAATGGATTGCGAGCCTGTGATTTTAAGTGAAACCCCTCAGACTACAACTAGTCTATGTCTTTAAACCGTGCTTAGTGGTTCTTATACACAAAGAAGCTTTCCATCTGTTGTTATTCAAAATAGAGAAAAATGGTTATTTTATGGAATTAGAAAAAAACATTATGTGCTTGGAAAAAGCTTTAAAGTAGACATTTTGAAGAACTTAATGCTAATTTTTTAGTTTAATTTTACTGGGGCTTAATTATCATCATCGTCTTCAGCATCTTGTGAAGGCTAATTAACAAAGGTAGCAGAGCTTTTATGCTGCAGAGAGGGTTTGTACATGAATTACTCTGTGACGGAATCTACAATAGGGTTTTCATTGAGTTTCTTGCAGATTTCTGTCATTAGATCCATGTATTGGGAAGTCTAAAAAAAACATGTAGAAATTAGAAAAAACTCTTTGATTCTTGCATTGAAAGGTTGGTATGCTTACTTCTGGCTTTTCATGCTACACGAAATAGAGATCAACATCTGTTTGGATATTCTTGATCTCTTCATAGCACACACTGGTTAACTCGCTAGATTTGAATTTATCTATGGCATCGTCAATCTGCAGAAAGTATCAAGCACATTTGTTAGCAAAATTATCATTGATGAAGCCTTTTTTTTACTCGCTTGTTGAAGTCGCTGAGTTTAAGGAAATCCACAGCGGGAAGATCATTCGATGAAAATGTCCCTGAGTTGGTTGTCTTTTCAAGGACAATAGTAGGAGTCAACGTTATCGAAGAAGAAAGTGCTGTTTCCATCAGATCTCTTAAGGAAAGGTGGTGTTGGTTAGTCTCTGTCTTGTAATTATTTGTTTGAATACAAGAATTTTGATGAAAGTGTGACTGATAGCCAAATTAAAGATTTCTTAAGGCAAGTTTCCCAGTAATTATCCACAATAAGCCGCATAACATCCCCTCTTGTGCACTAGTTACATGCCCCAATTACTCAAGTGAAATTTTAATTCCAAATGTTAAAATAAAATAAGAAAGCAAGTAATTTCTTGAAACACATCGTTGATTCTCCCTAATTATTCTTATTTTCACATTTTATTCATAGAAATATCAACAGATTTATCAAGTATTTAGATAGCAATACATTTATCTCATTTCTTTTCTTGCTTTTGGTTGCTGTAAATATACATAATTAACTATTATTTGGGAAAAGCAAGCCTCTTGAACAGAAAATGATAATGTTTTCTTGTGGATAATTCGAAGTACTTATTCTCAGGAGAATAAAAATATGTAATCATTATTTTGATTTCTTTCTTTAATATGATTTTGGGGGGGGGATTTTGTGATGCTGATCAGTTGTCTGATCCTAACAATAAAAATAATTCCCTTGCATTTTATCTTTTAGATTAATCGTAATCCTGCTATCAACGCTTAAACTTGGGACTTACTCTGAATGTACCACAAACAAATATCGAAAAAATAGCATTAGATTCTAACAAACAATTATCTCGAGTCAAAATGAATTAATGATTTTGAATAATCATGTAATAAAATAAGAAATGCTTTGATTTTCTTTTAACTCTCAAACAATAATAATAATAATGTTGTTTGCTTATTTTCAAAATTGCTAATAATATCTTCAAGAATAAGAAGAAAACCCAACAAGTGTTGTTAGCATCAATTTGTTATAACAGCTTGGTATATTATTGAGTAAAACTCAATTGACTGAAAAAATATTCAATTATTTAAAGATAAAATAAATAAAATTCTCTTTGCAACAATATTCTAAGGTTATTTATCAGTTCATTCTTGAGCAATCGTTAGGCCTTTACAGCATTTCTAATTGCGAAATCGCTATTAATACTGATAATTTAAAAAAAAAAGGATCTTTTGGACATTTCTCTATTCTCCAAAACCTAATGAATTAGATTGTTTTAGTGCAATAAAACTGGCAGATGAGTATTTTTATGGATTTTCTTTTGGAGATGCGAGAGTATTTGTTCCAACAATCCAGCTGACAAACTGTGTAACTTAATTTAAATACACAAGTAGTAAGATAAATCTAATGCAATTTGAGTTTAGCATCAATCAATAATTATTAATCATGCTACTGTCAATGACTTTAAGACAGTTTCTTTAGTATTTAAGTAACTTCCCCCTACTATCGATTGACAACAGCTAACAGTTCTTTTCAGATTATGTGAGAAAGTCATGATAAAAACACTTTTTAAATATTTCTTACAGACTATCCTTACGCTCAGAGTAAAGTACTTATGAAAGAAAGTAATGAACCTACGAAGAAATCTACTTTGCGATAATGTAGACAATACTCAAGATTTATTAATGAATAGACTTTGCTTGAGGTTACATTTGGTCGCATTGATAATCTCAATAAGAATCTCGATTTCAGTTATTAATATTTTTGTAAAGACTCCTTATTTTAGAATAAATAATTACCACACAGCCAGCAAGAAAGATATAAAGTTCGTTTAGTGTAGTGGTTATCACGTTCGCTTCACACGCGAAAGGTCCCGAGTTCAAACCTCGGAATGAACAATTTTTTTTTAGTTTTTGTTATTAAAAGGAATTGCTATTGTGGGTGAAAAAGGCAATCAATTTTGCCATCAAATTATTAATCAAACATAACCCTTGCGATCTTCTAATATCAAAGAGAAAAGAATTAACCTAACTTTGAGACTCTCTTGCATTTTAACATTGAATATTAGATTCAAATAAGCTAATTAAGAAAGTGAGAGAGATACCCAAAGATTTTTTAATTAATAGTGTCGCGCTTGCTAATTTCTTCATAATACTCCTCCTCAAGAGAATAACACAACCATCATGAACGTAAGGATATATTCATATTATCCTTTGTTTGCTGTTGTTGCTCAGAACAAAG
>Ga0302271_10004466_pt1 | contig 11169 bp, 12 predicted proteins | sample III_Bog_N1_1_FD_198767 | JGI IMG/M metagenome (GOLD analysis project Ga0302271, IMG submission 198767) | Peat permafrost microbial communities from Stordalen Mire near Abisko, Sweden - III_Bog_N1_1 | ecosystem: Environmental > Terrestrial > Soil > Wetlands > Peat | place: Sweden: Abisko... | reverse complement strand
ATTTTCTTTCTTTCTTTTTGAGTTCTTTAGCGATTATCCTTTTGGCCTAAGTATTTGTTTCTTCTTTGATGCTTTGTCAACTGCAATGCCTCTTTGTTCAATAATTCTAAAATCTCTTTGTTTCTTTCTTCGTTATCTATTTTTTCTTCCCCTTGCTTTGTTTTTCAAATATCCGTTTGTTTGAATCCTTGTTTTTTTCTTCTTCCCCCATCCCCTTAGTCAATTATTCTCACACTCAAAACCTCTTAATTAAATTGCACTTTCAACTTTCGTTCCTTAACCCGCTGAACATACACATAAACATAATCACATAATTTTATAAAGTCTCTTTATGTTGTTCTCACTTGTTACCTCTTAATTCGCTTTTTTTCATAACTAGTCTTTTATTTTTACAATTACATTTCAATTTGTCATTTAAAATCACTTGAGATATCAAAGGAGGCTTCTTCTTGAATAATGAATATCAGCTCTATGAAACCATCTCATATTCAATAATAAATATTATTACTTCCAAAATCTTTTTTACAAGCTAAGCAAAGTTGTAATTCTTATCAGCAAAATTAAACTATTTTATAAACTGGGTCGCATGAAATAATCATCTCTTTACAAGCAAATAGTTTCACGCTTACACTAAAATGCATTTGGAATCAAACCATATCATAATCAGTATTATTTAAATGTGCTTTGACTCAATCTAAGAAAAAGTAACTTTGACATCGAGCGGATATGACCAAATAAGGATAGGGATGAGTCTGATTTCGAATTCAAAAGATTAAAACTTATTCGTTATTACTCATATGGTGTTTGCTTAAAAAAAAGGGAAATTTCTTTTTTGTTTGAGAAAGAATTAATGTGAATTGGCTGAAATACAAACAAGTGATTTTTCCTTAGATTTGGATTAGTATTATCTTTGGAATATTCAAGATATTTCAGTGTTTTGTATCAGACAAATAATTTGTTATCATAGGAGGTGATGTATTAGAACTATCAGTTGAGTCTAGTAAATCCTAGTACATTCTTATATGGAACATTTATTGTTGGCTGTGTTGAAGAATATGATATTTAAGGTTAATTTTAATCCCTTCAAGCATTCAGGACTCAATCTCTATTTTATTCATAAGCGCACTGTTATTTCGCAAGATTTAACTAGGAATGAAAATCCAATCTTCCTACCAACAAACTCACAAAAGCACTTGAAGAAAATTATTATTTACGAGATCAGATCGAAATAAGATCTTCCTCTGACGAGCTATTCTGTGATAATACGCTTGTTCTGATAATTATCTAAAGGGGGGAATAAACTACCCAGGTGGGATACGGGGAGAATTTTTCATGAATTACGCATTTCAAGGGTGCGCAAGTGATGCAACATGGGAATATATGTCTAGTTTCACTGAATTTTCTTTTGGGAGAAGATGGCTCAAAATGGAGAGGAAAATGTAGAACAGAAGCAGATTTGTATTTGAAAATGTTGCTTCAGCGACATGGCTGTGAAGACTAAGAAAATCTAAAAACTGATGGAAAGGAAAGGGGAGTTTGTGTTGAAAGATTTGAGCTATCTATCTAGAAGAAGTCAAAAACAAAAGAAAGATCTTAATATGTGGAAAAGTAAATCTTTAAGAGTCAAAGGGGAAGAAGTCGTAAATTTTAATCAGAAAATAATAAAAAACATTGAAACACACAATAAAGATAATTAGAAAAGAATCGCATTCTAAATAAATGGCTTCAGTTCAACCCAATCCATTTGACAAGCTGCTCACTGCTATTCCAGGACTTGAGGGAAAAAAGTACTACGCATTCAGTGCTCTCAACGACGCAAGAATCAACTCTTTGCCTTACTCCATTAGAGTTCTCCTCGAATAGGCTTTGAGAAATTGTGATGAGTTCAATATCACTTCTGCTGATGTCGAAAAGATCCTCAACTGGTAGGTCAACTCTACCAAGGATATTGAGATTCCTTTCAAGCCTGCAAGAGTCATTCTCCAAGATTTCACGGGTGTCCCTCTCGTTGTGGATTTAGCTGCCATGAGAGATGCTATCCAGCGTCTTGGTGGAAAACCCAATCAAATTAACCCTGCTTGCTAGGTTGATCTTGTTATTGACCACTCTATTATGGTCGAACACGCTAAGGGACTTGATTCAGCTTAGAAGAATGAAGAACTCGAGTTCTACAACAACAAGGAGCGTTTCGAGTTCCTTAAGTGGGGATAAAACGCTTTTGAGAACTTCAGAATCGTCCCTCCTGGCTCTGGTATTGTCCATCAAGTCAATCTTGAGTATCTCGCTAGAGGTGTCTTCACCAACAAGAACGGTGTTGTCTACCCTGATTCCGTCGTTGGTACTGATTCTCATACTACTATGATCAATGGTCTCGGTGTCCTCGGATGGGGAGTCGGTGGTATTGAAGCTGAATCCAACATGCTTGGTGAGTGCTCAGCAATGGTTTTGCCCGAAGTTGTTGGTTTCAGATTAGTTGGAGAGCTTCCAAAGACTGCCACCGCAACTGATCTTGTTCTTACTGCTACTTAGATTCTCAGAAAGAGAGGTATTTTTGAAATTTTTGAGATAAAATGTTGTGATATTTAAAGCAATTTTTAATAAAATTAGGTGTTGTCGGAAAGTTTGTTGAATTCTTCGGACCTGGTGTGAGCAACCTCACTCTTGCTGATAGAGCAACTGTTGCAAACATGGCTCCGGAATATGGTGCTACTACAGGCTTTTTCCCAGTTGATGAGCAGACTATCTCTTTCTTGAGACAAACTGGTAGAACTGAGGAATAAATTAAGGAAATTGAAGCCTACAATAAGGCTTAAGGTCTCTTCAGAAAATACGATGGATCATAATAAGACCCTGTCTATTCTGGAGCTATCCTCGAACTCGACCTCTCAACCGTAGTTCCATCTCTTGCTGGTCCTAAGCGCCCAATGGATCGTGTTGCTGTGAGCGATGTTCAAACTGAATTTACTGAAGGTCTCGCTAAACCCGTTACTTTCAAGACTTTTGGTGTCCCTGCTGATAAAGTTGATCTTGCAGTCAAGTATTAACTCCAAGGTAAAGAATACACCTTCACTCACGGACAAGTTCTCATTGCAGCTATTACTTCTTGCACCAACACCTCCAACCCAGGTGTTATGCTTGCTGCTGGTCTCCTTGCCAAGAATGCTGTCCTCAAGGGCCTCACCGTTCCCGCTTATGTCAAGACCTCTCTCTCCCCTGGTTCTCAAGTAATTTATTTTTTAATTTGTCTTTCAGTTTCTAAAAGATTATTTCCCTTAGGTTGTCACTAGCTACTACGATAAAGCAGGAGTTACTGAGTATCTTAACACTCTTGGTTTCACCCTTGCTGGTTATGGATGCATGACCTGCATTGGTAACTCTGGAGATTTTGTTGATCCAGTCCTCAATCAAGTGGTTAAAGATAACGATTTCGTTGCCGCAGCTGTCTTATCAGGTAACAGAAACTTCGAAGGCAGAGTTCATCCTTAGACTAGAGCTAACTACTTAGCCTCTCCTCCCTTGGTTGTTGCTTATGCGTTGGCAGGAAATGTGAACATTAACTTCGATACCCAACCACTTGGCAAAGATAAAGAAGGAAACAATGTTTTCTTGAGAGACATCTGGCCATCCAGAGAAGAAGTTGAGAAAATCGCAGCTGCAATTATCACTCCTGAAATGTTCGTTTCAAACTATGCCAAGATTGCTAAGGGAACTGACAGATGGAATAGTCTTGCAGTCAAGCAAGGAATTCAATACGAGTGGAAAGATGAATCAACATGTAAATATACAAACAAATCTATAAATCTAATGATTAATAAATAAAATAAATAATTCCACTTTTCTAATATTTTTAAATTTTTTAACTTAGACATCCACAATCCTCCCTTCTTCTAAACCTTCGAACTGAAACTCAGTGCCGTTAAGAACATCGAAGGAGCTTATGTTTTGGGTAACTTTGGTGACTCCATCACCACTGATCACATCTCCCCTGCTGGAAATATTGCCAAGGATTCTCCAGCTGGCAGATATCTTCTTGCCAAGGGTGTCCCTCAATCAGATTTCAACTCCTACGGTGCTCGTAGAGGAAATGATGAAGTCATGGCTAGAGGAACTTTCGCTAACGTCCGTTTGATCAATAAACTTCTTGACGGAAAGGTTGGACCTAACACTCTCTACATTCCAACTGGAGAAGTCCTTTCCATCTACGACGCTGCTGCTAAGTACCAAGCCCACAATCTTCCCACTATTATTCTTGGTGGTAAAGAGTACGGCACTGGTTCTTCTCGTGATTGGGCTGCCAAGTAATCAATAAGATATGGTTTTCTCTGAAATCAATTCTCATCATTTTTTCTTTAATTTTATTTTTAGGGGTCCCTTCCTCCAAGGTGTCAAGGTTGTCATCACTCAATCCTATGAGAGAATTCACAGATCAAATCTCATTGGTATGGGTATTCTTCCTCTTGAATTCAAGAATGGTGAAAACGCTGATTCTCTCGGACTCACCGGAAAAGAGAGGTACTCTGTTGATCTCCAAGAAGGAAATCTTAAGGTCAATCAAGACGTCGTCGTCAAGGTTGAAGGTGGCAAGTAATTCGTCACTAAATGCAGACTCGACACTGATGTTGAAGTTCAATACTTCAAGAACGGTGGTATTTTGTTGTACGTCCTCCGTAAGCTTGCAACTCAATCCAACTGATCCTGTGTTCTTCATAATTATATGTGTAGCTCATCCAGTTTTTATTGATATTCTTGAAACACTTATTTTTATTTCATTTTCTGAGCCAATACAATTAACAAAAACAAATAAATATTTTATTCTCAAACAATTAGCTGAAGAACCTTTAGCTTCTTCGCTTTTTTTTTTCATTCTCTCCCACTCTTAATCTTGGAATATCCTTTGCAAGTTTCTAGCATAAAATAAAGTAATTACTGTCTGGGAAACTCGGGTGTAATTCTTTTTGCGAATTTGAGGGTATATTTTCAAAAGCTATTTAGTAATATTTGGGGAAAACAATCCTTCCACAAATTAATTTGTATGGCTAGGATTGAAATACGAATATCTGGGGAGGGAAGGAATCGATATTACTATCACAGTGAGATCTACATTTTTGATGATAACACCAGAAAAATGAAAAGTACAGATAATTTAAATAATTCATAGATCAGATGACAAAATATTTCTTGATTAGTTAGTAACTTAAGCATAATTTGGCATAGTGATTTAGGTTTAGCTTAAGCAAATTATTGAAATAACAGTTTGGACTCTTTTCAAACCAATGATTTTCTATCAAGATATCGAAAATAACATCAAATTAATTAACTCATTTTTTTGTTTTTTTTGTAAGAAAAAAAAGCAGATTCTATTAACAACAAAAGAAGATTGTATCTGCATGCAAGAGATTGTTAGTTTACTTTTTTAGAAGCATCCTTACAATATCGGCAATAATTTTAAATTTGTTCAAACTTTGAATGCAAATCATTCAGAGATTTAGTGCATTTTATGTTAAGTTTTTAAATAAAATATTAAATATTTTGGAGATTTCAAAAGATACCAAAGAGAATATGCAGATGCGTGAGAATGGCTATGCTAGCATTTGAAAATGTAAGGTCAGATAATTGATTTGGGGAGTGAAGGTAAAGTTACAGATTGTATGAGAAAGAATATCAAAAACAAAAGATAGAGAAGGTTGCAATAGTAAAAGCAATTAAAGAAGAGAAAGAAATCGAGGGCTGTTAATACTTGCAATATCAAACAAAATAGGATACACAAAATAAATAAACTCTTCTCAGTTCCTATTACTCCCAACAAAAAACCTGTTCTCGCTAGGGTCTATTCTATCTATTCAGATGAGTGCTGAGTAATACGGTACTGACATATTGTAACAATATGAGAATATGATAGGTAACATCGCCGAATGGAGGACCAACATTTACAGTATTCTACACTTAGCTCCATGGAAAAAGCAGCAATCTCCAAGGATGCAGAGCGATATTACAATGATCTAGAATGCCTTAATGCTACCGTTGAACTTTGAAATAGGAGATTTTGCATTGTAATAAGTCAATATCATGATCAACTACAAATCCCTTTTCGAATAACTACTAGAAGCTCACAAGAAATTAGTAACAGAATATCAATAAATTATATCTCCAGGACTTCTCTTGGATTTAGAATAGAAGACTATCGCGTTACTTACGTATTTCAACTACATCTCAGCGTCTGCTAACTAACAATGCTAGCCTCTGTGTAAAATATCTAGGTCTTCATTCTGTAAATGCCAGCTACAACTGCAGCAGCAGCAGCAGCAACAACCCCTTCCTCAAGCATAAGAAGATCTTTCCTAAGATTAATCATCCCAAATTCGAGAGGAAAGTAATAAGCATTAAGCAGATGATGATGTGAATGCTGGGCAGTGCTTTTCGTTGACATAGTAGGATCAAGTAGCTTAACGAAATTAACTAATTTAATAGGAAATCTAGCAAAAACACTAATAAAACTAATAATTTGTTGTTAGTATGCAGTAGTCATAGTGCAAGTAATTACAGTCAGTATGCGCTGAAAAAGATTAAATTCTTGGAGGTTTTTGTTAAATTTCATAGAAATATGAAAAATAAATATTAGAAATGGCTAAAATGAGTTCATGCCCGATTCTTTGAATCTAAGGGAATAACTAACGTTTTTGAAATGAAAAATGTTGAAGCAGGAGCATTTTACTAAAAATACTGTTAATAATACGGCCTTTACTTCGATTTCTAATTTATGCTTTTGAAATATCATTCAAATAAAATTGTTTGATAGAGACAAATAAACATTCAGATTCTGGGTAGAAACAGTTTAGAAACGAGGCCAAAGATTTAAAAATACCTAAGAGAAACAGAGATGAACTAACGAACAATAGAAGGAGCACAAATTTTTGGGTATTCGAAACATCCTAAACACTAAATTTTCAAGATACTTTCTATTGTGGAGGAGATCTTGCTTGAGTCTTTCTAGCAAAGATGAGAGCCATAAAGTATCTCAACGCTTACTACTGCAAAACGACAAAGAAATATATCTTTTGAAACAGAATACTAAACATCTTTATCTTTGTACGTATTTTTAATCTAAAATTTATTATTAATTCTTTATCAATTAAACAATCAATTAATTTATCAAGTAAAAAATAACTTATTCCAAAAAGAATGGCTGGCTATTTAGAAAAGAAGCTATTTTTGGGTTTGTAATGAAAGAGTTATTTCATCACAAGCAATATCCTCCAAGGCTTAATCTATAAAATTACCAAACTCCACTAGTTAATCATTTCAAACTAGTATTTTCGAACCTGATTTAAACCTAAGAAATGCCCGTCCCTTTATTATTCGTTTTGGCTTAATATTTTTTTTCCAAATAAAAAAGTAACTACTTTTAACTTCCAATTTCACTGTTCGCTTTTTCTATTTTGTATTGATTCGCTAATATCTTTTTGCTACAGAATTAAATTAATCTAAGTTACTGCAAAAACAATATATATTTGCCACTATTTTTTTTTGCTACTTTGAGCTATTTACGATTATTTTTAAAGCATATGTTGGATTTTAGAAGTTTTTATGCAGTTTTATCTCCTAAACTATGGCTAAACTTTAATACCCCATTTTCGTAATTCAAGAATTAAATATTGCCTTTTGTTAAATATCTTCATTAAATAAATTTCAAGATCTAAGCAACACTTAAAGCCTTTATTGAAGTGAAGTAACTGATGATATCTCTCCATCTTGTGCAAATATAACATCAGTTTGCATAGTCTTATTACCTCCTCTGCTTTAAGATGTCACGAAGCCAAATGATTTATTCTACTCTGATCTTTCCTTTTACTTCATTTCTTCATCCAGCAAAGAGAGATCTAAGAAATATTACAAATATATTTTTCCATTAACAAACTCAAGAAATCTCAAAGTTAGTTAACAAGTTACTTCAACTTTAACAATATGAATAGCCCTTGATTACCTTGCTAAATTTTTTAAAGAGCTGTGATTGACTCATTGGGTTTGTTGCTTCCAGGGCGTAAACTGTTTTTTTATTTGTTGATTCTCTTCTCTTGCTGAGAGGCATAATTGTAACTCTAATTGTTGGGCCCTTGGAAGCTTCGATTTTGTTATTTTTCGATTGTAGATGGTGCTGAGTAACCAACTGAAAATGAAGCAGAATGGCTTGCTTTAAGTTTCTGAGGTTTTTATTTTTGTTCATTCTTCAGCACTGAAAGTATCGAAATTACCTAGAAAAGTAAAGAGAGAAACAGGACATCAATCAATTTGAAGTCAAATACATTTTGTTGGAGAGGAGTTATTGAATAAACTAATTTTATTTGTATTTTTACTTTGATTTTCCCATGATGATTCATTGTATCCATGGGATTAATCAAGTATTTCCATTAAGTCAATGGTTGATCCCATAAAATCTCAGATGAATAACTGTGCTTGTTTAATACAAGTAACGACAGATCTGCAAATGCATGGACTAAAACAGTTTTATCAAGGTTTATAAGCGATATCTAAACTGGTTCAGCAAGTAATGCTTTCTTCAAATTCTGAAAATCAAATGCTTAAGTTAATTCTACATCTATTTCTCTATGTTTCGTATTGAAATCTTGACTCTTCTCTGAAATTTCAGATTCAATAGAAAGCTTTTAGTTATTCTCGTATGGTATTTCTACACGGCATCTCACCCCCTCTAACGACAATCTAAAAACACAATAGCATTATAAAATTAGTAAAAAATCAAGATCTCTCCCCTTCCCTTCTAAAACTTCATCCAATTAGCAATCTTTACTTAAAATCAGAAAGTTTATTGATGGATATCTTAAGCACACACGAAGCTCCTAATTTATTTGCCTGCTATATTTAAAGCTGCTATGAAACTTTATCCTTCCTCCCGCAAAGTTTGCTGACTTGCTAGGAGTATTCTTGATATGGTTTCTTCTACTCAGGAAGATTGAATTCTTCGTCTTAAAGATGTTAAGTATTGTTATAATTTGTATCTTAATTTTGTTTTTTGGAATAATAAGTCTATGGTGGATGATTAGAAGTTGGGATTGGAGTTAAATTAGAACTGTAAACATTTCCTTTTCCATAATTATCAAGATAACCATCATTTTCTTAACCATATCCTTATTCCTTTTATCTGTCTTCCTTAGTATTTCCATCCATTTCGATGTCTTCATTCCACAAATCAGTAGTAGGTTATCCCTGTTGAGCCTAAGTTTTTTCTTGAAGTCGTTTCTATTTTTTACTTGATTTAATTTACTCCATTTCGTTCTTCCTATCAGATATATCTTTCATCCACCATTTAGTAGATTCATCGTTATTCGTTCCACTTGGACTTAGATGCTTTTAGAAGAAAGGAAATTTCAGCAGCTATGAACAAGATACCCTTTTATTCGGGTCAAACTCAAGCAAAGATGTTAAAATTTCACTTTCTTGAGCTGATATGCTCTTTATGATATGCTTCAAAACAGGTAAATCCTCAGTTTACGATTTTTCAATGAGAAAATCACACAATTTGCTATATTCTTCTGATGAAATGTACCATGACTCATCGGATTCTGGTATGCCCAAAACCTAAGAGTATCATATTAAATAAAGAATTTCAACAAAAATGACTTGAAAGTGAAAATAAAACGAATTCATACAAAAAAAACTTAATATCTTACAACAAAATAAGTGATCCCAATTTGCTCAAATGAAGACGAAAGAAACAAGGGTGTTTAACTAAAGAATAGTTCAGCAAAGACACACCCAAGAGCCCACAGATCCTAAGCGAATTCTTGTGTTATCGTTCCACCTTCTTAACCACCAAGTTAGCGAGAAGCAAAATACATTTCAGGGGATCTATAAAAGAGATGAGTCAAGTTTCGAAGGTTTTCTTAAGATGCATTCTAGTGTTAGGGCTATTTAGTAATTTAAAACGGTCTAAGATAAACAAGAAAGTTATCTTCAATCCAAATATTCTTAGGATTAATGTCCAAATGTGCCTCACCTTATTAAGGAATCATGTTAAGAGGAATTCAAAGAGAAAGAGAGAGAAAACTAATAAAAACAAATAGTGTTTTACCAATCTGATGCAAGGAGCTTAGAGTGATGATAAGATTTTAAAATAGCCTCTGCATTTTATGTCTATCTGGTTTTGACTCGATTAAAATATCTTTTAGCCTCCTAAATCTGGTAGGTGCTCCCTTGACATTATTTCCTCTTTTGAATGTTTTAAACCAAGGCTCGATAACGTAGCTGTAGTATTCTTTTGTTTGAAAAATCAAGTCAAAATGAGTAACAAAAAAAAGAACAAGTTTCTCAAAAAATGCTAGGATATTTTATTTTTTGGGTGAACATTTACAATTGTCTCTATCTTATCCGATGAAGATGTTATCAGCAAGGACTATTCCTTGGTTGAACGCCGACATGAGACTATTAAACCTATTTCTTTGGTTAACGTCTCTCTCATTGAATGGTCTTTTGAAGATTTTGACTCGCTGGCTGGATGAACGAATGGTGCCCTTGTAGATTAGATAGTTTCCCTTTTGTTTGGTTTCTTAGATGTCATACTCACAGAGGCAATCACTGACATTACATGTGTACTCTTCTAGACTCACGCTCTTGTATGAATCATCCATTTTGAGTGGTTATTTTTTTTGAAAACTACTGGTTTAAGAGATTTGGCGTAAGTAATCTTTTTGATTAGAAAGAGTTCAATATTTTGTTGTAAATTTCAAAATTAAATGAAATTTTTGTTGCATTTAAAAATATATCTAAAGATGTGGTGTTTATTAGAAATAAGTAGAAGATACTTTCAAATTTTACAATGATAAGATGCGAACAGGACTATTTTTCATGGCTATTTTATGAATTAATTGCTGGAAATGTTAAAGAATTTTAGGCTTTCCTGCGAAAAATCATATTTAGCAATGCTTTTTAAGATATTAATTGATGGAAATGTCCTTTAGACTATTAGTTCCTTAATTATTTTTAATTTCTTTATTTTTCGGCAATCAACTGGAGAAGAATACTAATGAAAAAGCAATATTTTATTATTGATAGAAGTGAAGAATCAAACTTCTAAAACAAAATATAATCCACTTCTGAAATAGCACCAGAAACAAAAGAATATTTGACCCTTTTCACGATTTGAAATGTGTAACATGG
>Ga0302271_10004463_pt1 | contig 11172 bp, 9 predicted proteins | sample III_Bog_N1_1_FD_198767 | JGI IMG/M metagenome (GOLD analysis project Ga0302271, IMG submission 198767) | Peat permafrost microbial communities from Stordalen Mire near Abisko, Sweden - III_Bog_N1_1 | ecosystem: Environmental > Terrestrial > Soil > Wetlands > Peat | place: Sweden: Abisko... | reverse complement strand
TTTCACCTGAAAGCAAATCTAAGACAGTTAACTCATTGTAAATGTCTTCTCCAGCACCTAGACTCAAACCTATTGTGATCATGGAATAATCTTCACCTTAAACTTTCAATGAATTTGCATTGCAGTAAGATTCCAGCGATACTCCTAATAGTAATAAGTTGAGTGCTTCTAAACACAAGTTAATCAAACTAATATCCAGCAGTTCCTAGCCTTCTTTCAGTACAGTACAGAAGACAGCATCATCTAAATCAAGTCTTCTTAAAGATCTTCAAAATATCTCAGATTCAAGGAAATTGATGGACATGCAGCTGTTATCATAACGTAACCTTCATTCGGTTCCAGATGAATCTCAAAGCGAAGATGCTTTGTCTAGATCTTAATCAACGCATCTTATCCTTCCGAAAATACAAATAAAACCAAAAAACATCTCTTCTATCTTCAGACATGGAGATTATTAGCAAGAAACATAAACACAGAATCTGTAAAATTCCCACAATTAATATCAAGAAAACAAAGAATCTTCGTCTACATTATAGAAATCAGATTTCATGGATGTTAATTAACCAAAAGAGCCAAAAAAATCACTCAGATTCTCTAAAAAACCGAATAAATAATTAGAAGTGTTTTTACAGCAACCTGATGAAAATGTAAACTCTTCTACGAATCCTACAGTTATGTTTTCGGATGATTCTACGAAGACATCAGCTTAGGATGTATTTTATATAACAAAATCTGCATTTTTCAGTCAAATCTTGGATCAAACATATGCAGATTCTCCCCCAAATGCACGTCATGCTTAATCTCGAACAACAAGAGGAATTCTTAAAAATATGGGTTCACCTTCTGCTATGCGTAAGAAACAAGTCATTTTTGATAAAAATCTCAAAGTTTATGAACTCTAATAATAATCTTGAATCAGTTAAAAAGGAAAAAATAGGTTAACAATTCACAGAAACAATATCGAATATTTTAGTTTATTTCTCAAATTATGCTAAATAACTACTTCTTTTTCCTGATTTTCCATATTTGATAAAACATCCATAACCTCTTGCAGCATTACTAATTTTTTTCACCAAAAACAAGTCTGTTTTTCATGTTGCATTTTACTGTATCAATAACTAACTTATTATGGATCTTTTTAGATTATTTACGAGTTTATTTTTTCTCACAAATAATATATTTCCCATAGAAGAATAATGTATTAATAAATTTAGAAAATATTCATATCAAATAATAAACAGAAAAATCTTTTTTTATTATTTTTTCTTATTAGCTGGTTATTTACAAAAAATTTATCAAAACTGACTTGAGTTTTCTGCTTCCCTTTACTTACAATTTACTAATATTTAATCGATAAAAAGTTTAAAAATTTAATAATTTTTTGTTACTAATTTTAAAAGATTGTGACATTGTTAACAAACACTTTATTTCAAATATCTAACAAAAAATAACAACATTATTGATAACTCAAAGCGAGGACCAATATAATCCATCATAATCTCTGTAAACAGTAACTTTTTTCTCTTGGAAGCGTCTGTGATCTACCTTTAACCAAATGCTTTCATTGAACTCTTACTTGTACTTGTTCACAATGCCTTCTTTGTAGTATGAGATATTAATAACTTTATCTGAGCTTTATTGCAATTACGAAAGTAATTCTTCATAGATCTCATCAGCTATTTGCTGCTTCCTTAAATTCGATCGAATCAAACTCACAGATATCACCCCAATAATAAGAGCAACTCCACTTCCTAGAAGTATCCTAAAGTTAGCCCTTAAAAACTCCTTTAACGAACAGAAAACTGTGAAACGGATCCTCTCAGTTGAGAGAGTACGTGAGTTAATATCATAACTAAACGAATGAACCTTTTGATTATTACCATCCTCTAGGAACTCATTCAGATATTTTTGTTGAGATTCTACTGATTTTACATCAGCAATACGTGTTGTCAGCTCTTTCACTAGATTTTCGATACTCACAGAGGTCTTAGCTGGAATATCGTATCCTTCTTCTTAATCAAAACAAACGTGATTCCCATTTTCTGTCTGCATTTCCTTAATTTTCTCAAGAATAAATGTATTCGCACTGCTAACCAGATTAGGGTTGAGTAAACAAGTGTACCCTTTTTAAATATACCCATCGTTGCATTTCATAACCTTCTTGGAGCATTTCGCGAAGTCAGGGCATTTTAAGCAGCTTCGAGTGTCTTCTTTCACTGCAGTATTGCAGAATTTTGGAGTCTAAGCTGCTTGGATGTCAAAGTAATACATCACGATTATTACCACCAGCAATGCGTAGACAGCGATTGTGGAGAGCTTCGTCTTGTTAGCATCGTAGTAATAGTTCTCTTCGTTTTTGTACTCCTTGACGATTTTTGAAAAGATTTTCTTGTAATCCTCTTTACTTTCCTTTTTTAAGGAATATTTTGCTCGAAGTAATTCTTGTTTTGAAGGTCCTTCTGTTGAGACTGCTCTGGAGATATCTGGCTTATTGGAATATTCCTTAGAAGCAAAGGATAAGGTGTTTTGTTTGGATACTTCCTTCTGTGCGTTACTAGAAACATTTCGTTTCTTGATTTCTTCGTAGTTTGGAGCACCAGAAGATTTCACACTAGTGTTCCTAGTATACTCAGGTTTTTTTCCTAAAGAAGGGTTTCTATTGAGGATGATCAAATCATCGTCTTGATCGTTGTTGGTAATTTTTGAAGATTTTGAAGATTTATTACTGCTATTATTTTCTTTAGATTTGATTGCCTGTTGTTGTTGTTGTTTCTGCATTTCTTACCACTCATTCTTCTTAGCACCTGTGATATTTGGAGGAATAATAAATTCTTTCTGAAGCTGAGGCTTTTATGGACCAGATTGTAGTCCTGCGAGTTTCTCAGGGTTTTTGATGAGATCTAAATAGTTGATGGAGCCACTCATTTGCTCTTATTTGATTTTGTTTTTGTTTTTTTTGTCAGATAAAAACTTAATCTTTTTTCCTTCTTGCAAGCTAAGAAAGCAGCTTTAATCCCTTGTAAAAATTCAAGTTTTTCTTTTTATATTTTCTATTCTTTTTTTCCTCTCGTTTTTAATTAATTCCCTTGTCTAACTAATCACCCAAAAGTATTAGTATTGGCGGGCTAATGATTAGAATGTCAGAAATAGTGAGGAAAATCAAAAAATTAAGGTTGCTACCACAATTTAGATTCAAAGAGATCTCTCACTAACCTTAAAACCCCCCTAAAATGAAAGCTACAAGGTCAATGCTGATTTTTATGATGTATCAAGAATACATGAAGCTTCACAAATCGAAACTAGCTAGGAATTACATTGGAATCTATCTCTTTGAAGTAAAATCGATTGCGGATAATGGTGAAGAGCAAACATAGTATTTCATTGTTGATTTCAATGAAATGAAAGTCATATGCTAAGACTTCCCTTTTACGCGTCCGTATGATGTGAAGTTTTCAACAAACGATGAGATTATGCACAAAATAATCAACAGAAAAGCAAAGCCATAAAAAGAGATCATCTCATAGAGGATTCAAGTGGAAGGTAATCCAGAATACGCTTCGAAGTTCGATTCAGATTTTTTCCCTGTTCTTCCAAGATTGTGAGATAAGAAGTTCTTAAAAAGAATAAAAAAAATTTACTTTTTTTTGCTAATTTTGAAAAAAAATTCTTTATTCTTTTTGTAAAAAATACATGAAAATGACTGTTACATAATAATAAAAAAATATTGAGAAACAAGTAAAGGAAAAGCAGAAGAAGCTGAGAATAAAGAAGTTTGCTGCCTTTAAATCAGGAGCTCAAAAACTGTTGTAGTTCATTTAAACTGATTATTATTGTGAGAGATTTTAAATGTTTACTGATTGAACACAAAAACACGAAATACACTGAATAAACTCAAAATCAAAAGACATTGAAAGGATTCCATCACAGCTTTATTTCCTAGAGAGTCTATTTTAGGAGAGAGTTTTTCCCTGTGATGCTCGCGATATATTTTGGATTTTAAGAATTTCCAAAAGTCTCTTCAAGCTTTCTGGAAGTATTCTTTTGGAAAAGACAACGAGCACTTGTATTCATGCTGACATCAGCTGGTTGATCTTCATTAATATCACTTTATTACATTGAAGGAGCTTTTTCATAGCTCTCCCCTTGAGAGAATAACTCATGTACATTTCTAATACTAACTTCAAAAGCCAACAGATAATATCGAAGTTTTAATTTTTTTGTAGGACTCTTGTAGAATGCATTAACGAACTTACAGTGTGCTTCGAGATTCGGAACTTAAGCTTGAGCAATGATATAAGTGAGGATTGAGATTATATTATCTTCATCTAGAGTGTATTTGAGGGTTTTACCAAGTTTCAAATAGTATTCACTGATACATTTTTCAATACCTTCACAAGCGAGAATTATCTGTTTAAACTTCCCTGTCGGTGTCGTGCTTTGAACTATTTTCGCAATACAATCGATGCAACGCTAATAAGGGTTGACTGTTCGAGTTGGTGGTTATTTATTATTGCCGAAGAGGTTTTCTTGTGAGAGTGAAGAAGCATTTGAATTGATTATTTGGACATCATTTTATTAATATTCTGCTTCAATTTTTTGATCTTTTTTTGAAGTTATTTTCAAATCAAACACCATATCTTAATCATCATCATCATCAGAATCTAAATCCTTCTCAGCACCACCATTCTCTTCCTTCTGCACTTACTTATCTTATTAATAATTCCTGGAAAACTTCCCTGTATCTTAAGCACATTCTGGCTCTTCTTATACCACTGAATTAAAAATCCCAAGAGATCGTTGAGTATCTGCGTCAAGGGAAAACGCAGGAGGTACACCAAACAAATAAGGCGATATACTAGACATCTGTATCGACACCATCAGAGAAGTATCATCTGGACTAACAATTTTCAGAACCTCAATAAGCATTTTCGGGATTTTCTCGTTCTCAAAAAGTTTGGACACAACATAATTTTAAAAATTTCTGTATGAAAAAAGTTCCTTAAGCCCTGCATTCACTTGCGGGTCTTTGAGATAATGAATATCATAATATTGCTTTATTGTCTCCATGTAGATCTTGACGAAATACTGAAATTCACTCAACGCATCCTTGAAGATCTTCTTTGCTTCACTGGGTGGTTTAAACTTTTCTTCACTAGTAAACTGCAGCGAACCTATCTGAATTCCGAGTTTGCAGTCACTTCCATTGATTCCAACTCCTTGATCTTAACTCTCATCGACAGATTTGCAATCTAAGGAATTTTAAAAAATGCCTTAACGTGGTAATGAAGGGTTTTGTTTATCCTAAAGAGAGGTTTGTTTTCGAAGTATTTCTTTATGGACTTTTTTGAAATTTTTGATTGCAACAGAGTATCTGTTGTAAAAGCAAGAAACAAACAGCTTGCGGATTTAGCTTAACGTAAAGTTATTGTCTTCAAGATGCTAGCTGATAAGTGCTGTACATTGGAAATAAATCAATAAATTTTTCTTGAGACTTTCTGGGTCTTGCAAGCGCAACATTGTATTGTTTCCTGCACGCAATCCTTAGAATTAGTTATCTACCATATAAGAAGGAAACGAAGTGTTTTATCCAGGTTAAGAATTTGGCTACCCTTGAGATTGCTGTTGTGCTTATGATTATTGAAGTTGAGATGTTTTTTAAGATAATTTTGACCCTTATTGTTGGTTTTCATCAGAATTTTTAGACACAGCAGCACTAAGTCCCTGTAATGTAGAAGGTGCCTGAGCTGTCTCGTTTAAATCACTGAGGACATTTTCTAAATTAGGTTCTGGGTCTTTTTGTATCATAGACTATCGATTACTGACAATAGATTTGGTTTCTGTAAAGAGGATCAATGTAACAAATTAGGATTTACAAATTGTAAGAACATGATGAAAATATGTTACATTTGAGTTTCCGCTGGAAAAGTTTATCGTATTCTTCCCTAAAGTTTCGCATGGTTTCCATTTCTTGCAGGATCTTACCATTTTGGGCCCATGAAAGCTAGCTTGGAGCTAGATTCTCACACTTTGAATGGAAGAATCGAAGCCATTAAGGGATTTTCTTTTTCTATTTAGATCAAAAAGCCATACAATAAATAACTTTTTCATTGCAGAATATGTTAAAAGAACAAATCTACATATGAAATATTTAGGCACTGACTCTCCGTTTGAGCTTCGTTTCTCAATTCAGGGTAGTTCGAATAGTAACTACTGGAGCTAGAGTTGAGTTTAGAACAGACTTCATTAGGTGACTTCGGAATCTTGTCTTTCTTCCATGAGGATCCTTTTTGTCCCATAATTTAAAAGAATTTGTATATATATCTTAATTATTTTTGTTTGGTGTTGTGTGCTTTTTGTGTCTGTAAAATCTTTTGAAGGAAATAATAATCAATTTCCCTTTTTCTTTAATTATTGTTTTTTTCCAGAGATTATAATTATCTTAAAATGGAAAAACTAAAGATTATGTTTGTCTTCTCAACTATTTTTTGTTTAGACAAATCAAAATACAAATGAGAACATAAACATTATTTTTTACTTTAGTAAGAAGAACTCTGTTTACTTCTAAATTGATTGGGTATTTTTCATTTTTTGCATTTATTTTTCCCAGAAAATATTTATTATTGAAAATAAATAGGAGTAAGGAATTTTAAAATAAATTATTCAGATTCTTGTTGATGTATTTAAACACAAGGGCTTTTTAGATGAACATATTACTTAGATAAACCTTTCAGTATTTTGATTGTTAGTGGCGAAGTACAGAATATTTGTTGAATTCTCGTTTGGAGGTTAAAGAAATTTTGCGACAATGCAATCTAAGTTTAGCAGGAAAAACTAAATGGATTAGGGATAATTTAAATCAATGCAAAATTCACTCTAAAAATAGATCTAATTATGGTTTTTAACATTTATTTAATTAATATTTATGGTAATAAAACAAGTCCAATATCAACATTAAGGATTAGAAGCAATTTTAAAGATACTAAAGTAAGGAAGAACAACCAAGAACGAAAGGAATAATGACATTATTAAAAAATAACCTATCAAGAAGAAGAAGAAAACAATCTTAAGAGAATTACTAATTAGTTTATCTTTTTTGGTAATTGAAATTCAAAACAAATCACCCATACATATTATTTTTCTTATTTCATGACACCACTTTAAAGATTAAGGGAAAAAGCTAAATGAAAAGTCATCAGAAATATTTTTGTAAGAGATGAAATAAAAAAAAAACTTTAAAGTAAAAGAATCAAATCAAATGAAATAGCATTTTCTTTACTCTTTATTCTGTGGGGTTAGGAAGGGAAACAATTAAATGAAGTTCTTTTTAAATTTTACATTTAAGACAAATAATATTTTTATAATTTCAAGTAAAATAAAACATTATTCTTCAATCTGTACTTGCTTAAAAGGCAATCATAATTTATAATCTCAAAGCCTAGGATGATATCGTTGGAGTTCTGATTTAGCTACTGACATTAAATGAACTTCATCTGGTCCATCAGCTAATCGGAGAGTTCTTGCATGAATAAAGGCAGATGAAAGATATGTATCCTGTGACACACCTGCTCCACCGTAGATCTAGATGGCTGCATCTACAACTTCACAAGCTGTTCTTGGGGCTGCTATTTTGATCATACCTGAAGAAGATAAAAAGAAAAAAAATTGTTTTTTTTTCCATGAATTTGTTAAATGAGATTTTGTTGTTGTTGTTGTTGTAAAAATAACCCCAAAATGCTTACTGATTTCAATTCTTGCATTCTTTGCACCAACAGTGTCAATCATCTTGGCTGCGTTCAAAGTTAGCAGCCTAGCAGAGTCTATCTTTGTTCTGCACTCACCTGAATATTTTTTAGAATTTTAGCAACAATTTATCTTTTGAATCTTAAAATCTTACCAATAATCTGCAGTACATTGTCGTTTTGCATAAGTTTTTTCCCAAAAACTGTTCTCCTACCTACTCTGTCACACATGGCATCAAAACATCTCTCCATTAGCCCAATTAATCTCATGCAATGATGGATTCTTCCAGGTCCTAATCTTCCTTGGGAAATCTCAAATCCTCTGCCCTCTCCTAAGATCATGTTAGAGATTGGCACACGAACTTAATGGAAATCAACTTCCATATGGCCATGAGGAGCATCATCACTATTATCAAAATATATCAGGCATTTAATACTATTTTATTAGAACAATTATCTATTCTTACAATCCATAGACAAAGAGTGGTCTGAGTATTTTAACTCCTGGAGCATCCATTGGGACGAGAATCATGGAATGTTGCTAGTGTCTGCCCTTCTTTTTATCTGCTGTAATTCCCATTACAATAGCAACTTTGCAATCTGGATCACCTGCTCCAGAGCTCCACCATTTACGGCCGTTAACGATGTAGAAATTCTCTGGGTCAACAGGGCATCTCTAGATTGTGCAAATCATGTTAGTAGCATCTGAAGAAGCAACTTCTGGCTCTGTCATTCCGTACATTGATCGGATTTCTCCATTCAACAGTGGTTCCAGCCATTATTTTTTCTGTTCTGCTGATCCATAGAGATGCAATACTTCCATGTTGCCAGTGTCTGGTGCGTTGCAGTTAAACACAGCTGGAGCCAAGAAAGATCGTCCCTTTATTTAAAAATAAATTTTAGATTATCAAAAATAAATAAAGACATAAAACTGAAAATATCTTACCATAATCTCACATAATGGAGCATACTCAATGTTTTTGAGCCCAGAAACTGAAGGTAAGAAAAGATTCCATAACCCTTCTGCCTTCGCCTTTGCTTGTAGGCTTTTTAAAACAGGGGAGACATGTTTCCAACGAGCGACGGAATCTTGTGGAATTCCATCGAAGAATGCGTTTTCATTCGGATAAACATATTTATCCATAAAAATCAATAGTTTTTTCTCAATTGTCTTGTATTTTTCAGAAAATGAATTGAAGATTCCTTAGAGCTTTGGATTAGCAGCCGATTCTCCTGCGCTCTTTTTCTACATCAGCTTGCATCTGTTAGCCAAGAATCTGCAATTTTTATGATATTAACCTGCACTAGTACTGCTAGCATTGCCTAGTTATGAGCGCTTAAGTAAAAAATACAAAAAATATTTAGGTTTTGTTATGCCTAAATCTAATTGAATTTAGAAAATAATCTAAGTATTTTACCTTAAACACTCCTTGACTGATAGCAGCGAGTCTAAAGAAGGAGAAGCAAAGATAGAAATACCAATCCTTATCCGAAATCTCATTGAATCCCATGCTTTAGCAGTAGTTTGATCTGACAGTGAATTCGTGAGGTAGCCCATAATAAGTAAAGTCAATTTTTCCATACCCCAGCAAAGATGGATATGAGTAATAAGCCATGCATGTGTATGCAGCATCAGCGAGAGGATTACCTAGAGCAGTGAGTTCCCAATCTAAAACAGCGAGAATCCTTGGTTCAGTTGGATGGAAAATCACATTGTCTAAACGATAGTCTCCATGGACAATACTGATTCTGGAGTTATCGGGGTTTTTTTCTGGTTTGTTCTTCGGGAGCCATTCGATAGTATCGTCCATATCTTTAATCTTATCAGTCTCAGCGAGTCTGTAGTTTCTGCTCCATGTTTCAATCTACTTATCATAGAATGTCTCAGGATTTGCTGAGAGATCACCTAATCCGACAGCGTAAGGATCGATTTTATGAAGACGCACCATAACATCAAATAATTCCTTGTAAATTTCTCTTCGCTCAGAAGGCATTAAACCTTTCAAATCGATGTTATCTGGACGGAAAATACGTCCCTTCACGTAACTCATCATGTAGAAATCAGTTCCTGTGTATCAAAGCATCAAAAAGAATATCAAAATCCATGTAAAAAATGCTTTTTTAACAATTTCAAGAAACACAAATAATTCTCATTTGTTTTACCAATAACCGAAGGATCACTACAGAAAATAATTGGCTTGGCAACAGGGTATCCAGCACCGTAAAGCGCTGATATTATCTTGTATTCTCTATCCACTAGATGAGCACCTTTTAAGAGTTTGCCAGGTGGTTTCTTCCTCAATACATACTCCTCATTCCTGTAATTCACATAGTATGTTGGATTTGACTGTCCGTTTGAGAACTATTTAACTTCAATATTAGCAGGCTATCCAGCTTAAGCACTGAACAGATTCTTATCAAGATAACTTTTTAGGGCTTCAAGATCAATAATGTGGTTCTTTCTGACTTCTGTAGTGTCCATTTTGACTTCTCAAATTGATTTATTGTTTTTATTATTGTATCTTTTACCTTGTGAGAGCTACCCAATTAAACACATAATTTATATACATGAATATCCCTCTTTGTTCTCCTCTATCGTCAAGGCTCTTCTGACGTGATAATATAAACTCATGACGCAATCGCAAATTCCTATTGGAGATGCCAGAAGAAACAGTCTCTCAAAATTCTGAGGATGTTCTTTTGGTGTTAATTGTCTGAACATATTATTATTTATCATAATATTTCAACTTCATTTTTTTAAATTTTAATTCTGGTCACAATAAAGTGGCTAACTTTCTTTGAAGCATTCCGAAATATTCTCAATTATTAATAGATTTCTTACTTGCTTTCCTTTTGGTTTAAAGAATTATCTTTCAAAGTGGATTGTGCAAGAAAAAACAGAAAAAAATGGGATTCTTTCAATAAAAAATATAAAATCTGAATCCATCAGATGATTCTTTAATTACTGCTGTTCATAAATTTCAAATTACTATTGATTGATTAATATCAGATGGAGTAACTCTCATATGGAAAATGACTGAAATAATTAAGAATTAAGAGCTTACATTTAAAAAGACATTATTTATTAATAATTATTATAATTGTCTTTCAGCAATAAATTAAAGACAAGACATAGCAAAAAAATAATTTTTTTTGGAGTTGAAGAAATAATACCATTTTTAATTGTTTATTATTTACAAGTTTTTTTAACACACTGTTTTAAATTTAAATATTGGAAAATAATATCTTATTATCATTAAAAGAAAAAATCGTTTCATTTTGGAGTGTTGTCTGAGACAGAGAGGGTGATTTTTTGGATGTCTTGTTTGAGTTGCTCGTTGTTGGGATCGAGCTTGAGGGCTTCTTCTAAATCACTCTTGGCGTTGAAGACGAGATTCTATTTAAGGTAGGTATTGGCTCTTCTCACCAGGAA
>Ga0302271_10004462_pt1 | contig 11173 bp, 5 predicted proteins | sample III_Bog_N1_1_FD_198767 | JGI IMG/M metagenome (GOLD analysis project Ga0302271, IMG submission 198767) | Peat permafrost microbial communities from Stordalen Mire near Abisko, Sweden - III_Bog_N1_1 | ecosystem: Environmental > Terrestrial > Soil > Wetlands > Peat | place: Sweden: Abisko... | reverse complement strand
ATGAAAAAGGTAGCTACAAGTTTGGTGCGAACTATTATACGAATCAAGCGGTAATACCAGGTCAAAACTACAGCCGTTATGCTATCCGCGGTTCAATCGATCAGGAAATAGGTAAATATATTCGGGTTGGATTTACGTCAAATACTAATTTTAATGTTACTAATGGTGCAAGTTTAGGTGTGGGTGGTGTATTAAGTCAGTCGCCTATTGCTAACCCATATAATACGGATGGTACGTTGAAAAGATTTGTTCAGATGCCATTGGATCAGGGATTTGTTTTAACAAAAGACAGAGTTGAAAATTTGGGAGATACCTGGAAAGATCAAAAAAAGGCATTAGGTTCTTATAACTCTTTCTATGCCGAAATAAAAATACCTGGAGTGGACGGTTTGAAGTACCGCACCAATATTGGAGCGAACTTTAACTTTAGTAACGCTGGTACCTATTCAGGGGTGGGTGTTATGAGTCCCAATCCTTTAGCAGCTTCATCTGCAAGTGTTAATAACTCTTATAATACAGATTGGGCCATTGAAAACATGCTTACTTACGACAAATCTTTTGGTAAACATAGAGTAAACGCAGTTGCAATGTACTCAGCTGAACAGAATTTTTTCAACAGTTCAACTATTTCAGCAATAAATATTCCCACTGACAACTTACAATTCTATAATTTAGGACAGGCTAATGCATCCGACATTACGGTTAACCCGGGAAAAGATGCCAATTTTGTTCCTTATCAAGGATATTCGGTATGGGGCCTGGAATCATTGATGGGACGTGTTATGTATTCTTATGACGACCGCTATATGATAAGTGGTACTGTACGTTCTGATGGCTCTTCAAGGCTGGCAACAGGATATCAGTGGCATACCTATCCTGCCGTATCTGTAGGCTGGAATCTTAATAAAGAATCGTTTATGAAGGATGTTACCTGGATTGATGCTTTAAAGTTACGTGCAGGTTATGGACAAACATCAAATCAAGCAGTTGCTCCTTACTCTACACTTGGATCGTTAAACACTAATCCATACAATTTTGGCACTACTTATAGCACAGGTTTTAATGTAAATACAGTGCCAAATCCAAAATTGGGATGGGAATATTCTGTTACTTATAATTTTGCCACAGACTTTTCTTTCTTAAAAAATCGCTTGTCAGGTACAGTTGAATATTATATAACAGACACTAAAGATCTTTTGCAGAGTGTTAATTTACCAAGTACTTCGGGTGTAAGTAGCTATACTGCCAATGTAGGTTCAACCCAAAACAAAGGTATCGAAATCTCACTTAATGGTGTGATATTGGATAACCTCAACGGCTGGACATGGGAAGTTGGAGCGAATGTGTATAAAAACACAAACAAGATTACTGCTCTTGCTTCAGGAGCTTCTCAAGACATAAACAACGGATGGTTTAAAGGTCAGTCCATAAATAGTATCTACGATTACAAGAAAATAGGTCTTTGGAATACAACTGATGCAGATTATAAATATTTGCAGACATTACAACCAGGGGCTATACCAGGTATGATTAAGGTGCTTTATACAGGTCCACGTAATGCTGATGGTTCGCCAACACGGGCAATTGGTCCTGATGACAGACAAGTTATGAATCTTGATGCTGATTTTCAGGGTGGATTCAATACCCGTGTTGCTTATAAAGGATTTGACCTGTCTGTTGTCGGTGGTTTCCAAAGTGGTGGTATTCTTGTTAGTACCCTTTACGGATCGGCCAGTTACCTTAATTTAATGACAGGACGTCGTGGAAATATAAAGGTCGACTATTGGACTACAACAAATACCAATGCTCAATATCCTAATCCTGCCGGTCAATTAAGTGGAGATAATCCACTTTATGGTAGTACCCTGGGTTACTTCAATGCATCATATCTGAAGATACGTACCATTACACTTGGGTATAGCTTTAACCAGAAATGGTTAAAATATGCCGGAATTCAGAAACTGAGACTTTACGGTACTGTACAGAACCCATTTATATTGTTCTCTGCTTACCACAATCAATCAGGTATGGATCCTGAAACAAATTCATACGGTAATCAAAATCAGGCAGTAAATTCATACAACGCTCGAACATTGGTTATAGGTACTAATACACCCTCTACTCACAGTTACTTAATGGGTATTAATATAACATTTTAAAAATAATAACGATGAAAAGTAAATATATAAAATCTTTATTAGGAACAGCCCTGGTGTCTGTGTTCCTCATGGGATGCTCGTCTGATCTTCTGACTGAGAACCCACGCAATTTTTTTACTCCCGGATATTTTCAATCAAAAGCAGGAGTTCAAGGTGGAGTAACAGCTCTGTATGCCAACCTGCGAAATTTGTATGGGCAAGCCTATTACTTTAATTCTTGCGAGACAGGTACCGATGAAGCAACATGGGGCCAGAGTGCTGATGGAAACTTTACGTCTATGGATTATTCCGGTGCAGCGACTTTTAATACAGCTACTTACCCTATCAGCATATTGTGGGGTACTGTATACTCTAACATTAATACTGCCAATGGTATCATTGAAAATGCTTTATTAGTAAATACCAGTAAAAAAGGAACTGCAGATACAATTCCGGGTTCATTGATTGCAGAAGCCAATTTCATGCGCGCTTTTGACTACTTCTTGTTGGTACAAAGGTATGGTGGAGTTCCCCTTGATTTAGGTTCAGGAAACCTGAAGTTTAACACCAATCCTGTTAGAACATCAGTACGCAACACAGTCCCTGAGGTTTATACAAAATGTGTATTTCCTGATTTATTGACAGCCGTAAATACTTTACCTGTGACACAACGTCTAACAGGAACAGTAACCAAACAAGTTGCCCAATTATTATTAGCAAAAGCTTACCTGACTTATGCCTGGTGGCTTCAAAACCCAAACAATATTCCTACTTATCCGTCAAGTGACAGAACTGATCCTAACGGACAAACTGCTGCCTGGTATTTTCAAAAGGCATACGACCTTGCAACTGCAGCTATTGCTAATCCAGGGTCTTATGCATTACAAGCAACTTACTACGATGTTAATGTGGGTTCAAACGATCGCAACAAAGAAGAAATGTTGTATGCAGATCACACGCAATTAAGCCAGCAATATAATGGAGGTAGTCTTACCTCTGGTAGTGCTGCTGCACCGGATAACTTTGCCGGATGGATGTTGACATGGAACTATCCAACTATCACAAGTTCAAGTGATGGTGGAGCTACATTTAAAATAAGTTCTGTTTTGCGTGCATCGTTACAAGATTTGGGTCGTCCATGGGTACGTATGGCTCCTCCAATTGGAGTATTTAAAAATACTTTTGCAGATAAAACAAATGATTCACGTTACGATGGAACCTTTACAACTGTTTACCATGCTAACTGGCCGTTAGGTGGAACGGTAACTGCAACATCTTTAGTCAATGCAAACGGAATGTCGGTTGTACCCGGTGCGCCAATACTTTCATTCCTGAGCACAGATGATCCAGCTATTGTTTATCCAGCCGCATTAACTGGAGGTAATAGCAGTGTTGGAGCAGGTTCAATGCCAGGAAGAGCCGATTATGTGGTAGGACCAAGTGCCATAAGCAGAATTATGTATCCAGGACTTTGGAAATTAGGACCTTATCGTACCGATAATGGTACTGGAATAGGAAACCCTAATGCCGGAAGTACCCGTCCTTTCCCGATCATTAAGTTCTCGGAGCTATTCTTTATTGCTGCAGAAGCAGCAGTGAAGGGTGCAACTACAACATCAGTATCAGGTACCTATGCAAATGATGGAACTGCAAAAGGATTGATTAATGTTATTCGTGCACGTGCAGGAAAATGGAGATATAGCAATGCCCAAAATGCAGTCGTAGTTGCAGATAATAGCGCTGCCATGGTTGCCGCTACTCCTGCAACAATAGATATTAACTATATTTTGGCAGAACGTTCCCGCGAATATTTCGGCGAAGGCTATCGAATCTTTGATTTGAGACGTACACAAACATGGGCGAACGTTGCCGGTACTTACCAGATTTGCGGAGTCAAGTTTGGAGATCGTACAGTTCAAACTGTAACACGTACTATTTTGCCAGCTAACTATTTAGACCCTATTCCTCAAGGACAGATAGATGGTATGGATATGACTGCTACAGAAAAAGCAGCTTATCAAAACCCGGGGTATTAATTAGAAGGTTAGTTACCCAAAGTTAATACATTGTAAAAGTGTTATTCTTTGGTTTTGTATAAAAAAGTTGTTTATTAATCAATGAAAAGACTGGCTAACCAGAGTAATGGTTAGCTGGTCTTTAATTAAAATATCATGATGCGTATTATTTCTATTATTTTTTTTATATCTCAGTTTACTTCAGTTATAAATTGCTCAAGATGATTTACCCGGTTTTCCTTTTATTGCCGGGAACAATCTATGGTATCAAAGAATCATCGGAACTGACACTTTTGAAATAGTCGAAAATTAATTCAGGCATATTTAAACATCGGTTTCACAAGAAAATATTTGAACTTATGAACCTATAACAACTCATTTAATAAAAATTTCATTCTTTTACCTTACGTTTCAGAGTACTTGAACCCTGCGTTGTGATGCAAAAAATCATGATGGATTTAGAAGGATTATAGAATACATATCTGTAGGCACTTGAAAATTAGAAGAAAAAGTGTCATCTCTTTAAAGATTAAAATGGAAAAAATTATAAAGAAATAATAATTACACATGAAATCAACTTCACAGAAAGTCTCAATTATTGAGAAAATCGGCTATAGCTTGGGTGACTTGGCAGCGAATCTTATTTTTCAAACCTTAATGACATTTATCGCATTTTTCTACACCGATGTTTTTAAGATCCCACCTGCATCGGCTTCCATTATTATCTTTGTGGGAGGTATGATTGGTGCATCGTTTAATCCGTTTATGGGAGCCATTGCCGACCGTACTGTAACCCGCTGGGGTAAGTTTCGTCCCTGGATTTTATGGACTTCCATTCCCTTTGGAATCATTGCATTGTTGACATTTACAACACCGAATTTTGGCCCTCAGGGGAAACTTATTTATGCATTTGTTACCTATATATTTCTGGTACTAATATATTCAGCCAATAATCTTCCATATGCAGCACTAAGCGGTGTTATGACCGGTGACATGTCCGAACGGAACAGCATTTCATCTTTCAGGTTCGTAGCAGTAATGGTAGCTCAGTTTATTGTACAGGCATTGCTGTTGCCCCTTGTTTTAATTTTCGGTAATGGAGATAAAACAGTAGGTTTCGAGAAAGTAATGACCATTTTTGCTATAACAGGGGTAATATTCTTTATCATCACATTCCTTACCACCAGGGAGAGAATTATTCCGAAACCAGAGCAAAAGTCTAGTCTTAAACAAGATGTCAAGGATTTATCCAAAAATAAACCCTGGATTGCCATGCTGTTTCTTACCATTCTGGTTTTTATTACCTTGTCGCTCAAAGGGGGTATGTATGTCTATTATTTCGAAAACTACCTTGACAAAGCTCAACTTGCTGCATTCCTTCAGAATATTGGATTCAATAACTTTATTGATGGTTTAAATACCATGTTAACCAGAATAGGGTTAGTAGGTTTTGTCTGGCCAAAAGATGCTGCAACATCAGGTTTTAGTCTTTTTAATGGTGGTGGTATTATATTAATGATTTTAGGTATTTCTTTTTCGAAAAAACTGGCTGATAAGTTCGGAAAACGGGATGTTTTTGTTGTAGGATTGTTATTATCCACCATTTTCTTATTTGCATTCTTGTTTTTCTCAAAAGGATCTATCGGACTGGTTTTTATTTCACAACTATTTCACGGATTTTTCTATGGTCTTACCATTCCGCTTCTATGGGCAATGATAGCCGATGTTGCCGATTATTCAGAAATGAAAAACAATCGTCGGGCAACAGGAATTATTTTTTCAGCCATGATTTTTGGATTGAAAGCAGGGTTGAGTATTGGTGGCGCATTGGTAGCAGGCATTCTGGCATTCTTTAATTATAACCAACAACTTGCGGTACAATCTGAAAGTACCATTCAGGGAATTAAACTTTCTGTCAGTGTGTTCCCTACAATTACATTCCTGTTGGGAGCTTCCTGCTTATTTTTCTATGAAATAAACAAGAAAAAAGAAATTGAAATTGAAGAAGTCCTGGAATCAAGAAGATTAAAGGCAAAGACTGTTAAGAAGAAAGTTTTAACTGATGAACTTGTTGGTTGAATTTCAACTGAATAATTCATAAAAAGTTAATGACCACTGAAGTGGATTTGACAATCCTTCCATTACCAAAAATGTATTAGGGTGGCGATGTATCTACATCCTATACATACAAAAAAAAAAGATGAAACCTTATCCGGCAGGTTTACCTGACTCAGTTGCAGTAAAATGGAATACCCGGATAAATAATTTTTTCAAACTCTTTTTGAAACATAAGAATAGAATTATTCGTGTTACCTTGTGGAAAATGACTAATATACAGACATGGCGAAATAACTGTCCTATACCGGGAAGAACTGATTATCCATTACTTTTTGACCATAATTATAAGTCAAAACCAGTTGTTGAAACATTTATCAAAGAAGCGACCCCCAACCCCTAAAGTGGTGTAAGTAATATTACGTCAGATAAGCAATTAATTAATAATTAACAATTAATAATTAATAATTGCCATGACATTGAAACGTAAGCCTTTGTAGATTTAGAGGGTTCATTAACAATCTACGATTACTTGTTGACAATCAATTTTACAAAAAGAAAATATTTTATAAAACAAGCTTAGTTCCTTTTAAGGGTTTGAGTTAAATTGACAAATAATGAAACGATACTTAGTTCCAAATCTTTACACTGCCGACCCGGCAGTACATATTTTCAACGGAAAATTATTTATATATCCTTCGCATGATGTAGAGTCGGGCATTCCGGAAAATGACAATGGTGATCATTTTGATATGCGCGATTACCATGTGTTCTCTATGGATAGTATTGATGGTGCAGTAACCGATTATGGTGTGGCACTTGATGTAAAAAACATTCCATGGGCAGGACGCCAGCTTTGGGACTGCGATGCGGCTTACAAAGATGGAAAATACTATATCTATTTTTCGCTCAAGGATAAAAATGATGTTTTTCACATTGGTGTTTCGGTTAGTGACCGTCCCGAAGGTCCTTTTGTAGCACAGGACAGCCCAATAAAAGGAAGTTATTCTATCGACCCATGTGTCTTCGAGGATGAGGATGGAAGTCATTATATGTATTTCGGTGGTTTGTGGGGTGGCCAGTTACAACGATATCGTAACAATAAAGCCATTGAGTGTGGTAGTGAACCAGCAGACAACGAACCTGCATTGTGCCCCAAGGTGGTAAAACTAAGTGCAGATATGCTGGGATTTGCTGATGAACCGGGTGACCTGCTTATTCTTGATGAAAACGGTGAACCACTTAAGGCAGGTGATCATGATCGTAGGTTCTTTGAAGCTTCATGGATGCATAAATACAATGGAAAGTATTATTATTCATATTCAACCGGCAACACACATTTGTTGTGTTATGCCATAAGCGATAATCCATATGGACCGTTTACCTACCAGGGAGTAATCCTGACACCGGTAGTAGGGTGGACCACCCATCATTGTATTACAGAATTTGAAGGCAAATGGTACCTGTTTCACCATGACAGTCGGCCATCAGGAGGAAAAACATGGTTACGAAGTCTCAAAGTGGTGGAACTGGAATATAATCCGGATGGAACGATTAAAACAATCGATGGATTAACGGAATAAATTATTGTTGACAGTACTATGTTTTTATAATTTATCATAGTATAAAACGTTAAATGAATTATCCGGATACTTAAATTGAAACTGGTGAAACTAATAAATTCTTTTAATCGTATTTTACCTCCTCTCAGTGTCAATATTGGCAACAGTACGACTTCCCGGGCTTATATCGAATGGAATGGTTTCGAACTGACCATTGGTAATGTATTTGTATCACATTTATGAATCATAGTGATTCATAAATGTGTATTTTTGTATAATTCTATTTTTGAAAATTTAATACTAAAGAAACAAGAATTACTTTAACCAGATTCTGGTACATAATCTTATTGTCATGAAAATCATAACTTTTCCACGTATCCTTTTTACTTTCGTTTTAATAACGCAGATTACTACCCTGAAAGCTATTGAACCTTTTCGGAACACACAACTCACCTTCGAAGAGCGAACAACTAATTTGGTTTCTCAGATTACATTAGAAGAAAAAATACAAATGATGCGCTACGATTCGCCTGGCATTGACAGGCTGGGGATTCCGGCCTATAACTGGTGGAATGAATGCCTGCACGGAGTTGCACGCAGTGGCCTTGCAACTGTATTTCCTGAAGCAATTGGCATGGCAGCAATGTGGGATAAAGATCAAATGTTTTCCATTGCGAATGCCATTTCAGATGAAGCGCGTGCTAAAAACAACGACTACTTAAGGCAAGGGAAAAATGGTATCTATAAAGGCCTGACCTTTTGGACACCAAATATCAATATATTTCGTGATCCGCGGTGGGGAAGAGGCATGGAAACGTATGGTGAAGATCCATACCTGACTGCTGAATTGGCTATTCCATTTGTAAAAGGTTTGCAGGGAGATGATCCGCGCTATCTTAAACTAGTGGCAACAGTAAAGCATTTTGCAGTGCACAGTGGGCCTGAGTCTTCCCGCCATTCATTCGATGTCTGGCCAAGTGATTATGACCTTGCTGAAACGTATTTGCCCCATTTCAAACGGACTATTATTGAAGGAGGAGCCTATTCGGTGATGTGTGCCTACCAGCGTTTGAAAGGCATACCCTGTTGTGGTAGTCAGTTTTTGGAAAATATCCTGCGAAATGAATGGAATTTTAAGGGGTATATTGTTTCCGATTGTGCTGCCATACAGGATTTCTATGAACAAAATGCCCATCATGTTGTAGCTACACCTGAAGAAGCATCTGCTATGGCCGTGAAAGCCGGAACAGATCTGAACTGTGGTGATACGTATGCGAAATATTTACTGGGTGCTGTAAAACAAGGATTGGTATCGGAAGCTGAAATCAACATCCCGGTAAAGCGACTTATTCTTGCACGCATGAAACTCGGGCAGTTTGATTCACCGGAAATGGTGAAATACGCTCAAATACCACTGTCAGTAGTCGATTGCGATCAGCACCGTGCTTTAGCCTTAGAAACAGCGCGAAAATCTATGGTGTTACTCGAAAATAAAAAGAATATCCTTCCTTTTTCCAAAAACATAAAACATGTGGCTGTGATCGGTCCAAATGCAGACAATCGTGAAATTCTGTTGGGTAACTACAACGGATATCCATCACAAGAAATCACACCGTTGAAAGGGATCATTGCAAAACTGCAGAATGCCGAAGTGAAATATGCACAGGGCTGCCGGCTGGCTGATGAGTTGCCTTGTATGAAAGCTATTTCTTCGCAATACTTCTATATAGATAAATCATTGAAAACAAATGGACTGAATGGTGAGTATTTTACAAAGAATATGTTCAAAGGAGATTTAAAACATCGTCAGGTTGATAAAAACATTGATTTTGTATGGTGGACGAAAGCTCCATTTGAAGATATGAAACCTGATTCATTTTCTGTACGTTGGAAAGGAGTGTTGGTACCGCCAGTTACAGGAAAATATGCTATTGGAGGCGAAGCTTTCAACGGTTTTAATATTTATATCGATGGTAAATTGTTTATACAAGGTCAACCAAATGACCATAGTCCTAGAAAAGAATATGAGTTCATTGACCTGGAAGCGGGTAAAAAATACAACGTACAATTCGATTATCCTCGAAATAATTCAGAATATGCTACTGCCCGTTTGGTGTGGGATGTCCCTAATCCAAAACTGAAAGACGATGCTATTGAACTGGCAGAAAAGTCTGATTTAGTTGTTCTTTGCATGGGCCTGAGTCCAATGCTCGAAGGTGAGGAGATGAAAGTAAAAGTACCAGGTTTTTCTGGTGGAGATCGCATGAATATTAATCTTCCGGCAAGTCAGACAGAGTTGATTCATGATATTCAAAAACTTGGAAAACCTACAGTACTGGTATTATTAAACGGGAGTGCCCTGGCATTCAATTGGGAAGCTGAAAACATTCCGGCAATTCTTGAAGCCTGGTACCCTGGTCAGGCAGGTGGGCAGGCAATTGCCGATGTGATTTTCGGTGATTATAATCCTTCCGGTCGTTTGCCACTTACATTCTATAAGGATATAAACCAAATTCCGGCTTTCGATGAATATGATATGAAAGGTAAGACGTATCGTTATTTTGAAGGAAAACCATTGTATGAATTTGGCTACGGACTTAGTTACAGTACTTTCAACTATGAGCTGAAAAATGTTCCTTCAGAAATAAAAGCCGGTGAGAAAATCAATGTGTCTGTTAATGTAACAAATACAAGTAACTATGATGGTGATGAAGTAGTACAGTTATATATATCCTTGCCCGACAGTAAGCTGAAAAAACCAATAAGATCATTGCAAGGATTCAAACGCATTCATTTGAAAGCAGGCGAAACACAGCCCGTTGAATTTACACTGGCACCCGAACAATTCGCTGCACGCAATGAAAATAACCTGCCTATAATTGAAGCAGGAAAAGTGCATGTTTCGATAGGAGGAAGACAACCTGATGCTGACTCGATTGCCGGTAAGAGCGTAGTAGAATGCGATATAAAGGTGAATGGTGAAAAATTCATCGTCAATAATTAATTTTTTTTGCTTTTGTACCAAGGTATGAAATTCAATATAATGAAAAAAAATATAGTATTCCTCTTTGCATTGATAATTTCTCTATCAGCTTTTCCTGAAGATGGTAGTCGTTTGTGGTTGCGTTATTCAACAGTAAATACAAATAAAAATCTATTCTCAGGAATTCTCGGTAATTCAGAATCCACACCTTGCAAGGAATTTGACCAAGCATGGAAGTCAATGAGTCATGTCTCGCTGACTCACAATAAAAGTATCATTGATAAAATTCTGGTTATCGGCACAGGGAAAGATAATTTTATTCAGTCACTGAAAATATCGAGTGAACTAAAACAATTGGGGAGCGAAGGGTATCTGATACGATCATTCAAGGTGAAGAATGATTCAATCACTGTCATAGCT
>Ga0302271_10004460_pt1 | contig 11175 bp, 6 predicted proteins | sample III_Bog_N1_1_FD_198767 | JGI IMG/M metagenome (GOLD analysis project Ga0302271, IMG submission 198767) | Peat permafrost microbial communities from Stordalen Mire near Abisko, Sweden - III_Bog_N1_1 | ecosystem: Environmental > Terrestrial > Soil > Wetlands > Peat | place: Sweden: Abisko... | reverse complement strand
AATGAATAGGCAGACACAATATCTTTTAACCACAAAAATGATTTGCAAAGAGACAAAACTGTAGATTCGCTGGCGTTTGATACAATTCCTGACATTCCTTTCGAGCCAGTACCAAAAGCATAGTCCAGAGCAAATTTCTACTCTGAAACTACTCTCAAATAAATAAGCTGAAAATCTTCATATTTTTTAAATCTATTTTTGTTGAAAAAAATAAAGAGGATAACATAATGTTTGAATATTCTAGCTTAGATTTTCAAACTATTGAATTATTTGCAATAGTGTGTAACTCTTTTTACTCCTAACCTTTGTAAATAATTTAATGATGAAACTGTAAAAAGAGTATTTATTTTTTTAAAATAAAGATCTAAAAAAAATGATACTCATATCATAGAAATTTAAATCTAATGAGTAAATAATAGTTTAAGTAATAATCAATGTCTGTTAACTAATAATTTAGGTTGCATTCTTTTTCTTTTTCCAAATCTAAAGTATTTTTTGGCTTTAACTTAAATGTGATTAAAAAGAAGTCAAATCATCTCAAGATTAATGGGATGAGCGAGAATAAGATTAATGTAATTTGTCTAATTGAGAAGAATATGCTTGTTTTACTAGAATTGAAGACAATAAAAAAATTCTTTTAATATTAAAAGCCAAACTAAGTAATTAATCAATAGAGGGGGAAAAAAAGGAAAAAATATTGATCAGTTATTAAAATCAACCAAAATAAAATAACGCAAATAAAGATTTCAGATTATCCAGACATAGTTAGACATTTATCTTTAATCATAAAAGAGTACAAGAGTACAATGATAGATTATCTTTCAAGATTCGATTTATTTGGAAGTGCTGTGAATCTTAATGTGAACAATTTTTGCTTCTATCGGTCAAAGCTTGGTGGACTTCTCAGTCTTGCAGCTGCAATTATAATCATCCTCTACTTATAAAGCAGTATCCAAGCCAACAAATTACTTTAACTATTATTGTTTAATGGTTATTTTATCTAAGTGAATGATAATTAGATTCCTTTATTTAACAGATTTCCTTAAGTTTATCTAGCAAGAAAAGCTCTCAGTGTCTTCAGTGCAAACTTATAATACAAACCCAGAATTGATTGAATTCGGGGTAGACTAGCTTATGTTCGGTGTCAATATTTATCAAATGAATAATGATTTTTTGACCACGCCATTCTTCAATATTGTTCTTTCAATCGGGTAATACTATTTATTTACTTTCTTTGAGTATGAAAAAATTATTATTTACAAATCGGATAAGCCAGTGAAAAGAAATATTCTTCTTAGATAAACCGGATATTAATTTTTGTTTTTTTTATTGATTTTTATTAAAGAACTTTCACAAATCCTGGCGGAAATGCTGTTACCATGACATATACAACATTAGAATTAGAACCATGTACTGATGAACACTTCAAAGCATACTTTAATAACAATATTACTGATGTATCTTATGACTAGATTCACGTTAACGCAAACTTTGTTTGCCCAAAGTAAAGCATGTTTAATAATTTTAAAATGATATTCTATGTTAAATTTCTTTATTTTACAAAAAGCTGTATTTAAGTAACTCTATTTTTCTTTTTAAAGACTAGACTAGATCTTTCAATTGCAGGGTCAATTTTTATCAAAGAATTATGATTTTATAAGGATAGATATAAAGGAGTGTGTATAAAGCGAATTAGATGAGGTGAACCCGAATTGGAAAGCTACTTGTGCTGATAAAGCCACAATTCAAAATTAATAAACAACATATGGACCTAATAGAGTAACATTATATCATAATAATTTCATTATTAGTCCAGACAAAGAAGTCTATGCAGAACCTTACTTGAACTAAGATTTAACTTTTTAGTTCGTCCCAAACTCGATGTTTAAGAGTGTCGATATATTTTTTCGTGATTATTAAATTGAAACAACCACAAATAATATTTTTGGATCTTCAATAGAAACAAAAAATTACATTGTTCAAAACTACAAGGATTATACTGAAGAGACTGTCTTAGGGACCTCAACTTCTGTATATGGCTAATTATTTATTCGAAGAAGTCCTTTTACAGAATACTGCACTAGAACCCATGAAACATTTACTCAATTTTTAAGTAGCCTTGGAGGATTTATCAATATTTTGATAACAGTTATTGGAATATTCATGCGCAGATATAACTATTTTCAGTTCACTGTCGATCTTGCAAATAAATTGTATTCTTTCGATTTAAAACAAAATGATGAAGATAACAAATAATTAGAAACAAAAAACTAAGATAATAAATAGTTTTAAAAATATTAATAAAAGCTCAGTGAAGATAGACTCACCATTCCTAAGAAATATTCAGACAATTGTATTGGAGACAACATAGAATTAAGCAAGCCAACAGTTACTAAACATCCAGAGAATGATTAGTTTGATATTCCAATATCACAATCTTAAATTGGATTTAAAAATAAAGGCTTAACTGCAACAACAATGCATAACAAAATTTCTTCAACCGAATACTCAAATCATTATTTGAATTCTAAATTTTAAGGACCTTTGAATTCAAATAGACCTCTTCTTCTTCCATCACATTCTTTAAATGACACTGAATAAAGCAAGAAATAATTCAATAGAGAAGTTACTAAGAAAAAAATGTGGAAAGTCATCAAAATCATTAATAACCCGAACTCCAAATTCAAAGATTTTAAACAAAGATTTAAAAAAATCAACTAAGAATCAAATCAATAATAAAATGTGCCTAAAAATGATTAAAAAAGGAATTGTAAGCTAGGTTACTTAAATAGAAAAGATTTCTTAATAGAATAATTTTAGAAAATTATGAATAAAACTCAAAAGCAAATGAGTTCAGGATTTACATTTTTCTTTCATTTTATTACGTTCCGCAAAGCTTTTAATACACCAGAAAATGAAGCACTTGCTAAAGCAAGAAAATTCATTAATCAAGATCTTGACATCTGTGCTATCCTTAACAAATTATAAGAGGTTGACAAGTTAAAAAAAATACTATTCAATAAAGATCAAAATATACTGTTCTCTTTCAACCATAAGCCAGTGGTATAAAATTCTTTAAATCATATTAATAAAACGAGTGAAAAGCTTCCTAACTTAATAATAGTAAAGGATTAACCTTCTTTGCCAGATAAATAATAAGATACATACACTTCTGAATAACTGTTCGAAATTAAATAGACTTCGAATTCTCTTGAATAATATGAAGTAAGTAACATAAAGGCCTATCACTTATCTTATTATTTATTCATTTGTTAGAAACTCTATGAGGCGTTTGAAAAAATTAAGGCCAAAGAGAAACACAATGGAAAATAAAAGTAATCAGCAATTTATTCTTTTACTATTATTTAATCAACTTTTTTAATGAAGAGTTAATAGGCGACTAATAAAAGAACTTGGAAGCGAAATGTATTAGATATTTGAACTCTCTTTAGAAGATTCCTAAGAAAATACAGATAGATTAAAAGATTAAATTAGTTTAATTGAACATCAAGAGCAACCTAGCAATCACCAAAAGATTTAAAAAATAATTCAGATGAGTGTCTTCGAAAATCAGGAGTCTAATTACTCTTCTCCTATCATAAACAATTCATTTGCGATAAAGATCTAATAGCCTAATGAAGAAGCAACTGCAAACTTTTTAAAAATAGATGAAAAGAATTTTACTAATGTCACCTAGGTTGAAAATGAATAGGCAGACACAATATCTTTTAACCACAAAAATGATTTGCAAAGAGACAAAACTGTAGATTCGCTGGCGTTTGATACAATTCCTGACATTCCTTTCGAGCCAGTACCTAAATCATAATCCAAAGCAAATTTCTACTCAGAAACAACTCTCAAATAAATAAACTGAAAAAATCTACATATTTTTTAGTTCTATTTTTGTCGAAAAAATAAAGAGCATAATGAATTGCTAGTAGTTTCTAGCTAAGGTTTTCAAACTATTGTATTATTAGCAACATTGTGTAACTATTTTTTACTCCTAACCTTCGTGAGATGGTTCGTTTATCAAATAATTAAATTTTTTTAATGTAATAATTAAAAAACAGCTAATTATCTCAATAAATGTCCAAGTAATTTCAAGATAAGATTGTGCTAATCACGGGAGCTGCAAGCGGTATAGGTCATGCTATTGCCTCTGCTTTCTATCAACAAGGTGCAGTTGTGTGGTCAGCAGATATCGGTGAACCGAAATCTAAAATACAAGGCGTCAACTACTGTCAAGTTGATTTAGAAAATTTGGAATAAATGCAATAGCTCATGTTACAAATAGGTAAAGCAGGCTCTTATTACAATAAATATTTATTGCTTTTTGAAAAGGTGATAAGCTGGATGTTCTAGTGAACAATGCTGCTTTTGTTAAGTTTTCTGATATTAGAGACATTTCTTTCTAAGAATTCGATAAGATACTTTCTGTCAATTTGCGTGCTCCATTTATTTTAGCCAAGCTTGCAATTCCAATGTTCTAGAAAACAAGCAGAGGGTCAATTATCAATATTTCTTCTACTCGGGCACTTATGAGTGAATCATGCAACGAAGCCTACTCTTCAACCAAAGGTAATTAAGCGAAATAGTTCAAGTTGTTTATTTAATTGTTCAATAGGAGGGTTAAATAGCTTAACTCATGCTCTTGCCAATTCTCTTGGCCCACTTGTGAGAGTGAATTCAGTCTGTCCAGGGTGGATCGAATGTGGAAATTATAATCAACTAAGAGAAAGCGATCATTCTTAGCATCCAGTGGGAAGAGTTGGTAAGCCAGAGGATATTGCTTAAGCTTGTCTTTTCCTAGCAGATGATAGCAAATCAGGATTTATTACAGGACAACAAATAGTGGTAGATGGAGGTATATTGATAAAAACTATTTTCTTAAATAATCAGTATTAATTTAATTCATATAAAGCATTCATTTATTAAATTTTTTTTAGGCATGACAAAAAGGATGATTTACACAGAATGATGGATGATAAAGGATAATGCTTATTTTATTATTTCTTGAAAAGGGATTGAAATGTATTCTATTCCTAAATTAAATTCTACTCTTGTTGTTTTTTATTTACAGTAAATTTTTTTAGTTACTTTGGAAGAATTTTATTGTTTCTGACTAACAAATACTCTATTATTTAAAACGAAATTTTTCAAAATTTTTGTTTTGTTGAAGTATTTACATAAGATAGGAAAAGCTTGGTTGATTACTTTAATAAATATTTAAGCCATCATCACAACATAAATAATCCATTGGGGATGAGGGCATTTAAACTCCTGCATACTTGTTGTTGATTCTTTAAATATGGTAATAGAACATAAAAACTGTAAGCATTTTGTAGCATTTCTCCAAAAAAAAACAATGAATTCAAACCTTTTAAAAAATAAAAGCATTAGAAATAGTATTTGTCAAGTTGCATTTTAGGATGCTTGAAATTGCATTTATTCCCTTTTGCGAAGTTCAAGATAGCGACGACTTGTTTCTTAAACTTCTTTGCTAATTTTTTCTACATCATACTTTGATTCATTAACTTAAGCCTAGTACATGTTGAGTTCTGCTGCAATGCTTTTCATTTAACGTGTGCACTACTTGAGATTAATCTAGAGATTTGACAGCATTTTGGCTTCTTCAGGACCTGGTTATTTCTACATAATTTCTCTGAGTTCTTGAATTTGTTTCTCTTTTTATTAAACTAGTACTTCCTTCTCTACCACTTATTCTGTTTTGCTAATGAGCCTTTTTTGAAGAGTTTAAAGCTTTTACCTCATTTCAAAGACATCTGGATCACTTCCTTCAAGCTTCCTGCATCTAGATTCATTCATTGGGCTCTCAAGTTCTTGTGATAATGCCTTCACTTTAAGCTGCTCTTCAATTAAATCTTTTCTGTGATCCTTTATCTAAGACTTTAAATCTGGGATATCTGATACTTATCTTTTATATATCCTAAGAGATCTCACTAAGTCGTTCTTCTTGTACTCTAACAATTAAATGTCTCCTTCTCTTTCTCGATATGCTTTCTCTCCTTCAGCTAAAGTTCTTTATTAAATTTTAATCTACTCATAAAGAAGAGCAGATTCATCATTCCTTCTGATAAGTTAAGTACCAAGAATGTCTCTTTCACTGACAACAACTTCATATTCTTCTTTTAATTTAGCTCTTCTACCTTCACTTTCCTTTATGATAAACTGCAGCTTATTAATTTCTCCCTTATAATTTTTTATCTCTTCCTGCATTCTATCAATATCCTTTTTGTTTTTCTCAAGGATATGGGCGTGCTCTTCAATGGTTTTATCCTTTTTCTTGTGCTCGAAATGTTCTTTTGCTAGAGCTATCTCTTTTGCATCTATTTCTTCTTTAAGCTAAGATATTTAATGATTTGTAATTTTGTATCTTCTCTTGATTTCTGCAATTTCATCTTAAGTTTCTGAGAGATTTTTCGAGTAAAGATTCTTAGCGCTTCTAACTGCTTCATAAAGAGTTTGTTATCTCTTGAGCTTTGCTTCTGTTTCAACATTTTTTTTCTGGAATTCAGAAATCAAATTATCTTTTAGTTTTATTTCCTCTAATCTTCTTAAATATTCAGCATTTGCCTGTGCTGCCTATTTTCCATATTTTTCCTTTTCTTTTTCCAGATCAGCAAGTTATTTCTTCATCTAGTCCAATTCCCAACATTTATCTCTAATCTCATTTTCTCTCTCAATAACTTCCTTATCAAGCTTTTTTATGTTATCTCCTTGTTCTTTGTTGACTCTATCAGTTTTTTATAAACTTTTCTCAAGCAGTTCCTTTGCAGATTTTAACTCTTTAATTAAGTGAATGTCTTCTTCCGTTAGTTTTTTAGAATCCAATACCTATCTTTCTAGCTAATTTACGCTAGCAATAGCTACTTCTTTTGCTTTTACAGAGTTTTCTTTGGTTTGATTTAATTATTGTTTCTTCGCTTCTAATTTATCACATTCTTTTTTTAATTATTCAGCTTTTGAATGCATCTAGTTAAACTCTTTCTCCTTCGTTTTTATACTCTTTTCTACCATCCTAGTTAAAGTTTCTAATTCTTTCTTTTCATGCCTATATTACTCTTCTCTCTGTCCATTTTCTTTGATTTATTACTTAAGTGAAACCTAAGCTTTTTCCAATTTTTCCTTCTCTCCATCTTTTTCTTTCATTGTCATTGAATTTTAGTTAATCAAATTATCTAACTATTTATTCTCTTCTTCTAACTTTTTCCTTGTCTATTCTTCCTTCTCGAAATTGTCCTTTAGTATTCGAAGCTCCTCTAAAAATCAATAAATTAGAATAAAATACGTTTAGTTAAAGTATCAATCATATTTTTATATGCATTAATTATTGGTTGATAAAGTATTTTTCAAAAATAATAAATAATTCTTATTTTTTATCAATCACATCTTTTCTTTTAATTAATAATTACCTTCTATTTTTTTGCACCTATCAGAATCTTTATTAACCTTTTCATCGATTTCTTATTTTTGCTTGAGTTCTTCTTTCATTTTAGCCTTAATGATGCTTGCTTCATTTTAAATTTACTTCAATGTATCCATTGATGCATTTAATTCATTTCTCTAAGCAGTGAGTTCTTTCTACCTTTCTTCTGCTTCTTATTTGAGATCATCTCGGAGTTTTGTGAGTCTTTCAGCAGTATCATTTTTATACATATTAGGGTTATTAGAAGTTTCATTAAGTTGAGTTAAATGCTTAATCTCAGTTTGCAATTTTTCAATCCTTGACTTAGATTTTTCTTCTCTATCTCTGGAAGTTTCAAGTACTTTGTATGCTTTCTCTAACTCGGTCTTTAAAAGCTAAATGGTCTCTGTGTCTTCTTATGTTAGCTTCAAAGTCATTTACAACTAAGCTGCGTGCTGCACAATGTCATCATTTAGTTCTTTTATCTTTCCCAACAATTTCTTTTCATTATCATAAGAGGTTCTTAATGCTCTCTACAATTTTTCATATTCAACTCTAAATCGTTCCAGACTTTGCTCCCCTGCCAAGTCATCAATAATCTATCATCGAAATTTTTTATTATTTGAATAAATAGAATAAAAGTAATGAAGTACCCTCTTAAAATCTGTCTCTAACTAGTCGAAAATCTACTGTCCAAATGAAATATCCTCTCTCTTTTTAAATAATAAATAATCAAATCAACCAATAAACTAGTTATCCTTCTCTTACGTCTGCCATGACAGTTGAAAGTACTTTCTTTATTAAGTAATCCTTGTTTTTCTTTGAGATTACTAATTATTTTTTTTAAGATAATCAGTTTTTCTTTTCGCCAACAATTTAACTTATTTTGAGATAATTTCTTTCTTTTCTATGCTTGTCTATCAGCTTTTAGAACTTATTTTTCTCAATTTGTTTTTAATTCAACAACAACAGAAAATAACTTTCCCACAAAAATAAAATTGTATTCTCTTTAATAAAAGAGTTCACATTTATTATAAGTTAGAGAAACAAAGAAAGAAAACCTAGTTAAAATAATTGATGCAAAATAATAATTCTGTTTACTTCATTCTAAGGCTTCTTGAACTGTTTTAAAATATCTGTTAGCTTTCTTTTTCAAAAATAGTCAAGTTGATAATTTTATTTTGTATTACTATTTAAATTCAGTTTAATAAAGCAAATCAACCAGTTTAAAAGTTAGTTAAAATAAAACTGAATTGTTTATTTCATTTCATAAATGAAGCCTCTCTCAAATTTAAAGAAGAAGAAAAAAATACATAAACAAAGAAATAAAAATCAGTTTTAATTGGCTTTCTTTCAAATTCTTCAAGCTTTTAATTTTGCTTAAAAGAGTGAAATATTTTGCTAGTACATAAGTCAATTCAATTATCTAACATTCAATTCTAATTAGGAATATTTGATTTCCTTAAGGAGTCATCGATTTCTTTTTGCAATTCTTCTTAAAGTTTTTCATATTCTTGTTGCAAATGTTATGGAAGTGCAGGGGACTTATCCTTTTCTTCTACTGCATTTTACCTTGACATAATTGTCTCTTCAACTTCTTTTAACCATTCTGATAGATCAGCATTACATCTCAAGTTATTCATAATAAATGGATGAGCCTTTTTTTAACAAAATTATCCAAAAACAGCCAGATAAACTAAAATAATATTACTTGAAGTTCAACTGCTGTAGCCCTTTCATTCTCATCAAGCTGAAGACTAAAAAAAACAATCAGATAAAGCTTTATGTTGATCTAATTTACCATCTAGAAACAAAGTCTTTTAGCTCTGGAGAAAAATATGGTTCGTCAGGAAGACTAAAGCATTTTTCTTATTGAGTTTCAAAGAGTTAATGAAGCTAAAAGTAAGTGCTTCTCTCCTCAAAAGGAAACTTCCCTGTGCATAACTCATAGACTATCATTCCTTTTACAGATTATGAATATTTTAATTGAGTTTTTTATCATATTTTTCTATTTTTTTACCAAAGCTCCAAATATCTGAAGGAAAACTATACTTAGCTCCATCAATACGCTCTGGTGACATGTATGCCATTGTTCCTTTTTAAGATTGAAGTTTTTAATCTGTTTATTCGAGTTCCTTAGCCACTCCAAAGTCTGTGAGTTTAACTTATCCCTTTTTATTCATGAGAATATTTGCTGGTTTAATGTCACGATGCACTTGTTTAAAGATGATATGAAGATGCATCAGTCCGCACAGAATCTAAACAAGACAACCACCTATTAACTAACTGAAAAGGAAATAATTAAATAAACCTGTTAGCAAATGCGAGCTAGAATCGGCTCTGATATTAGCTGTGAAGGAGAAAGTTATGCCTTCTTAATAATACTTATAACATTTTTAAGAGAGCCAATATCCATAAGCTCCAAAATCACCTTGACTTAGCCATCATCATAAAATGCTCCGTACATTGTTACGAAAAAGTTGCACCCAACATTGTTTATTTCAGCTTAGATTTTATTCTCCAATAAGATTTTAAGATCACCTTCAAGTTATCTCCTTTTATCTCTATCATGAACTTTTATTTTCTTTAAAACTATTTGAATAAATGGCAGTTTATAAATTATCTACCTTGATTGCAACTTTGAGATTAAGAGGCTTATAGATCCCCTCTTCAACTGTACTGGCAACTCCTTCTCCAATACACTTCCCAGAACTTTCAATATCATTCATAGTTATCGAATAGAATTTGGCGTCTTATTTTTTTGAGCAGCTCTCTACTTTAGTTATTCCATCATTGCTTACTTTAATCCCATTGTTAATAAAATACAGTCCTTCTGGTCCAATGTTTGAGGTCAAGCTTTGTTCAAGCTAATCTTCAACAGAAATTAGAAGAGGTTTCTTTCTTCCTTTTTTCATTAATCCAAGCTTAAAATCTGTTCGAAAGATAACTTGATTAAAATATTATCTTGTTTTTTGTAAGGATTGCTAAATCCTTCTCTGTTGTCAATGAACACAAAATTTAAAAAGAAGGAAACAATTTAACTATGATTTAATTTCTTTCCATTAATACTTTTGTAAATTAATACGTTGTTCTATTAATAATTGGTGAAGTATTCATAAAGCCATATTTAATTAAATGTCTTTCAACTCCTGCCTCTTATGTTGGAAACTTGAAATAAGGTTGATTTTTAATTATTAAAAATTGAGCATTTAGTAATCAAGTTAATTATTATTGTTTTCATTAAAATAAAATAACTAGGTAATAAACACAAGTCAAATTTGAAAAAAAATCTATTTAATATTTTCGAGTCTCTAAAATTGTTTAGTGGTTTCAAATGAACAAATGAGAGATACTAATGATTGAGTTATTATTATTTAATGTACAGAAAGCATAATCCTGTTAAATCCGCATTTGGCAGATTTTTTGAAATTTTAAGTTTCTCCTCCAAATGGAAACAAAATCCCGCCCATGAATATCTTTTGGCTCCAAGATTAAGGTACTTTTAGGTATGATCCCAAAAAATAGATACCGAAACAATCATTGAAAATTAATCATAAGAAGAAAAAAAAAGAAATTAAAATCAAGAGAAAATCTACGGGAAAAAGTAAGTATGGAAATCGAACAGAACAATCAACAGCAAGATAATCGCTGGCAAGAGCATTAATCATTCTTTGACTAATACTTAAAGAATGATTCAAGCACCCGAGCTATTAACAATATGCTTGCTAATGGGGAGAGCCGTCTTACAA
>Ga0302271_10004456_pt1 | contig 11178 bp, 12 predicted proteins | sample III_Bog_N1_1_FD_198767 | JGI IMG/M metagenome (GOLD analysis project Ga0302271, IMG submission 198767) | Peat permafrost microbial communities from Stordalen Mire near Abisko, Sweden - III_Bog_N1_1 | ecosystem: Environmental > Terrestrial > Soil > Wetlands > Peat | place: Sweden: Abisko... | reverse complement strand
TGGCTCGAACTGTGCATAGGTTCAACAAGCGGATTATGCAAGAAAATCAAAACAACATCGTCCTTTGATTTGGAAAGTTCTTTGTCTAACCATTTTAACTGAGTTGAATCGATTTGTCCGTTTGCAGTAATTCTTGTATCGATAATTGAATCAAGCCCAATAACCTTGTATCCTTTTTTAGGCACAAACGAATAATACGTTTTTGCAAAATGGAAATTTTTGTTATGACCATTCAAAATATTAAAATACAATTGCTTAGTCAAATATCCGCCGACACAAACGTCGTGGTTTCCTAAAACAGCATACCAAGGAGCGTTAAGCTGGTTCGCATAACCCAAGAAGCTCATCAACTCTTTTTGATAAGGAGTGTTTATCATATCGCCTGTAAACATGACAAAATCAATGCCAGGAGTTTCATTTACCTGTGCAACGGCATCTGATAAAAGTTCACCTGATTCAGCGGTCAAACGATATGATGTGTTTGTTTTAGCCGATGAATAGTGAGCATCACTGATTTGCGCAAAAGTAAGATTATTCCCCGATGCTGAATAGACTTTCAGCCCAAAAAACATAACTCCGGCAAGTAAAAACACTGAAATTGTGTTAATTAATCTTGATACTATGCTCTCTTTTGATTTTCTTCTTCGCTTTTTCATTATCTATTAAATCTCATATCTATTAAATCCTTAGTTTCATTATAATGCAAATTATCGTTAAGTGCTTCATAAATTTTCAATTTTGATAAATAAAGTGATTTTACACTCGGATATTTGCTAATCGCATGGTTAAGCGTATTAATCGCATAACTCGGATTACCATTATCGTAATAAATATAGCTCAAGTCAATAAAATCTTGATAATTTATCGGATTTATTTTTGTAGCGGTGTTTACATTTTTAGAATAATTTGGCTTATCACCCAGTGATTTGTAGCATTGAGCCAAATTATAATAATAAATAGGGCGCATAGAATCCAATTGGATTGCTTTGTTGAAATTCGCAATAGCTAAATCTATATTCTTAAGTTTATAATTACTCAGCCCAATATAATTGAAGAGTTCCGCTGATTCATTTGCTTGAATCAACTTTTGAAAAATATCAAGGGCGGAATTATAGTCCTCAAGAGCGTAATCTATTTTAGCCAGTTCAAACTGGTATTCACTATTATTGTTAGTTGCAATTGCTTTCTCTATATAAGTTTTTGCCTCAACATAATGACACATTGCGAGATTTGCCTTCGCGCTGAGGTAATAAGCAAAATCAGAATCCGGATAGAACTCGCCATATTGAGAAAGAGCCATTATTGTATAATTAAAGTCCTCTGTCTCAAAGAAGCTCATAGCCAAACAAATGTAGACTTGAGAGAATTTCGGATTAATTTTTACGACTTCCTTGTAATAGGCAATCGAATCAGGATAGTCGCCGATACTTCTATAGTAATTACCTAACCAATAGTAAGCTAAATAGTCGTTACAGTTTGATTTGATGGCTTTTTTTAAATAATAAACCTGTACTTTTGAATTTCCAAGTTGCCTGTAAAGGTTTGATAAGTTGACAAGCGGCTGTGTGTAATTTCTGTTTAAAGAATAAGCTTTTCTAAAATACTTTATTGCAACCTGCGTGTTATTTTTTAACCAATATGACATCGCCAAATTGTTGTAGGCTTGCGCGTTATGTTTGTTTAACTTAATTGACTTGTAGAAATATTCGATTGCAGTATTGTAATCTTTTTGGGAATAAAACTCTTGACCTTTTTTATTGTAATAATCAGAATCATAGGCCATTTTCTCGGTATCAGCCTGAGGAACATTAAGGACAACAAGGTTTTCTGGGCTTTTAACAACTTTCAATGCCTGCGCTGTTTGTTCTGCCTCTGCAGCTTGCTTTGAAACATCAACAGCGGGAGGGCAAATTTTATCTCTGAGGGTTTTTGCAGCAAGATTATCAGGCTCGATTTGCATTATCAAGTCCAAATACTCCAATGATTTGGCAAAATTGCTTGAATTAAAATAATTTGTTGCTATGTCAAAATAGTCGTCAGTCAATTCACCTGCAGACGCGAAACTTACCAACTGCAATGCCAACGAAACAAAAACAAAAAATAAAATCCCTTTTTTCATAAAATGATTATAGCATGAATTTTGAAAATATATATTATATTAACTCGCCCATGTTTACATTCTCAATTTGTCCTTCACTAGTGCGAAGAATCAAAGTGCCATCATCACCAAACCCCGCAAATTCACCCTCTTTAATTTTGTCAAAAACACTGACTTTAATTGCCTTATTTAAAAACATTGCACGTTTTTCATAATCTTCTTTAATATATATAAATCCTTTTTCTAAAAATTCATCATAATTTACAAAAAAACCTTCGACAAGTTTTTGCATAAATTCCTGCTTATTAATATCATGCCCTATTTCAAGATTCACACTTGTTGCTGGGCGATCAATTTCATCTAAAGATTGAGCTGATGCATTTAGATTAACCCCTATTCCCAAAGCAATTCCCTTTAATTTGCCACCTTTAACAACTGTTTCAGCCAAAATGCCACAAACTTTCTTACCCTTTAACAAAACGTCATTAGGCCACTTGATTTGAGGGCAAAGACCAAGTGTTTCGAGTTGTTTGCACAATGTAACTGATAAATATTGAGTTAAATTGGCATGCTTTTCACTAAGTGAATCAGAAGGTTTTAGGACAAAAGTCATGTATATGTTTTCGGTTCCCAAATCAACCCAAGAGCGGGTAAAACGCCCATATCCACTTGTTTGAACATTTGTAGAGACAATTGTCTTATCCTCAAGCATGTCAATATTTTGCTTTGCATATGTGTTTGTAGAGTCTAATTTGTCGAATTGTAACATATTCATCAACTCATTATAACAAAAAAAAGAAACGGCCAATAAACTGCTTTGCTTTAGCTAAAGGGCTAGAGTGGTAAAGTATCTTTGCTACTTTATACATCAAAGAAATATTGTGGACAAAAAAAAATTAAGTGATACAATTTTCATAAAAGCGAGGTCGTATGAGCGAAGCAGGTCACTGGATAGCATCAATAGGTAGTTATAGCTTTAACATGGATACATTGACAACAATGTGGTTAACCATGGGAATTTTGATTGTTGTGTCTTTTTTAACAACAAGAAATTTGGCTCTAATTCCTACAAAATTACAGGTTACTTTTGAATCGATAATTAACTATTTTGGAGATATAGCGTCTTCAAACATGGGTGATAAAGAATCAAAAAAACACCTTCCTTTGTTGTTAACCTTGTTTTTCTTTATTCTAACTGCAAACTTAATCGGACAAATCCCTTGGAGATTGGTTCATCTGCACAGCGGAGAACTTGCATCACCTAACAACGATATAAACATGACAGCAGCTATGGCTATTATTGTATTAATCTATTATGTATTTTTCGGTGTTAAGAAAAAAGGTATCAAATTCTTTATACATAGTTTTAAAGTAGACGGAATAATTGTTGCGCTAGTTGATTTATTAGAACTTGTCGTAAGACCATTTTCGTTGGCACTCAGACTTTTTGCCAATATTTTGGCAGGGGAAATATTAGTTTTCACTTTCGCTGGAATGTGTGCATATTTCTTACCTCTACCGTTTATGTTTTTTGAGGTATTTGTAGCACTAATTCAAGCACTTGTATTCACTTTGTTATCAACAACATATATTTCATTAGCGGTATCAGAAGAACATTAAACATATAATCTAAAAACAAAAAGAGTATTAACATAAAAAAGGAGAAAAAATCATGGCAGTAGAACAATTAGCACCAGTAGCAGATCAAGTTTTAGCATTCAGCAAATTGGGAGCAGGTATTGCAATCGGATTTGGTGCAATCGGCGCAGGTCTTGGTATTGGTATCGCTACAAAAGGTATGTTAGAAGCAATCTCTAGACAACCAGAAATCGCAAGTAAAGCTTTCACAAACTTTATTATCGGTCTTGGCTTGGCAGAAGCAACAGCTATCTACGCATTATTTATCGCTATGAGATTAATCGGCTAATTTAGCAGACAGAAAGGCAAAAATGGAATTCAACGCTACATTTATAGTTGCATTTGTAAGTTTTATAGTGTTCACGATTATTATGAATTTAATTCTGTATAAACCGTTGAGCAAAATTGTTGCTGAGCGACAAAAATTTATCGATGATCATTATAAGGAAGCAAAAGAGAATACAGCAAAATCTGAAGCTATATTAAAAGACAAAGAGCGTAAACTTGACAAGACAAAGCATGAAGCAAAAAAAATCATCTCTGACAAAACAAACGAGGGTAAGACCCAAAAATCAGCGATGACTGCAGAAGCTCAACAAAAAGCAAGCAAGACAATTGATTCAGCAAAAGAAGATTTGCAAAAATCAAAAGACGAAGCTCAAGGAGAGTTGTCAACTCAAGTTATAGGATTAGCGCAAGATATTTCATCAAAAATATTGGGTGAAAACATTGCAATTCAAGGCGTAGACAGCGAACACGTAAACAAGATAATGCAAGAAGGGTAAAAAGTTTTGGATATGGGAAATTTACTACCGACAATCTATCATATTTGGAATGTGTTTGTTACATCAAACTTATTCAACTTTGTTGTCTTCATTGCAATTTTCGCTTGGATTTTCAAAAAATTCGACTTGAAAGGTATGCTTACTGGTTTGCAGAAAAAAGTTTCAGACCTTATCGAAGCGGCTAAGCGAGAAAAGGCAGAAGCGACGCAAGAACTTAAAAAGGCGGAAACCGCAGTTGCTAATCTTGAAACTGAATTGACTGTAATAGTTAAAGAAGCTCAAAAAAGTGCAGAATTTATCAGCGACAAAATACTAAAAGAAGCTGCAGCACAAATTGAAAGCATTGAATCAAATGCGGTCAAGGTTATTGATGCTGAAGAAAAATTACTTGTATCAACTTTATCAAAGAGTGCATCTAAAGCTTCTATTGCGGTTGCTAAATCACATATTGAAAAAGTTTTAGCTGAAACACCGACATTGCAAGAAAAATATATAAACGAAAGTATAGACGAATTAGATAGGTTAAATTTTTAATGGCAAATACTAAAAATACATTAATAGCAGACAGATATTCAGACGCTCTTGTTGATTTGGCAAAAGAGGGCAAATTAACTTTCGACAAAATTGGTACAGATTTGACTTTAATAAAAAATATTTTAGAACAATCACCAGATTTAAATGAAATTTTATCAAATCCGCTCACGTCTGTTGAAAATAAAAAAGAAATCATTGAAAAAGTATTCACTAATGAAATTGATGCCTTGATAATTAATTTCCTAAAGGTTTTGGTAGACAAAAATAGATTTTTTGTTTTCAGCGATATTTTAGATTCATTCAATGTAGCGCTTGATGACATAAACAATATTAGCAGAATCAGAGTTACTTCAGCTGTTGAAATGACTGACGAATCCAGAAACAAGCTAAAAAACAAACTTGAAGAAAAATTAAAAAAGAACGTAATTCTTGATTTGAATATAAACTCAAACATAATCGCAGGTTTAGTAATTGAAATGGGCGACAACGTAATAGATATGAGTTTAAAACACAAATTGGAAGACCTAAGTAAAAATATAATCAGATAAGAAATAGAGGTAAAAAATGGCAGTAATTAAACCGGACGAAATCAGTTCAATTATCAAAAACAAGATAGAAAATTATGAATCTCAAACAGAGATTTCTAATACAGGTTCTGTACTGGCGATTGGTGATGGGATTGCAAGAATTTACGGACTAAGAAACGTAATGTCAAACGAGCTAGTTGAATTCCAAGACGAAAAAAGAACTTTAGGGATTACATTAAACCTTGAAGAAGACAACGTTGGGGTTGTAATCTTGGGTGAATATCAACACATTAAAGAAGGTATGCTTGTTAAAACGACAGGACGTATCGCATCTGTACCGGTTGGTGATGGCCTAATCGGAAGAATAGTTAACCCAACGGGTGAGGCTATTGATGGTAAAGGAGATATTCAATACACAAAAACTCGTCCGATTGAAAGAGTTGCACCTGGTATCGTTGCAAGAAAATCAGTACACGAACCACTTCAAACAGGTTTGACAGCGATTGACGCGTTGACACCGATTGGCCGTGGACAAAGAGAATTGATTATCGGAGACAGACAAACAGGTAAAACGGCTATTGCGATTGATACTATTATCAACCAAAAAGGTCAAGACGTAATTTGTGTTTACGTTGCAATCGGTCAAAAAGCTTCAACAGTTGCTCAATTGGCTAAAACATTAGAACACCACGGAGCAATGGAATACACAATTATCGTTTCAGCTACAGCTAACGAATCAGCACCTTTGCAGTACATCGCACCTTTTGCTGGTTGTACAATTGCTGAAGAATTTATGGAACAAGGAAAACACGTTTTAATAATTTATGATGATTTAACAAAACAAGCACAGGCTTATCGTGCAATGAGTTTGCTATTGAGAAGACCGCCAGGACGTGAAGCATATCCTGGGGACGTATTCTACTTGCACTCAAGATTGCTTGAACGTGCTGTAAAATTGTCTGACAAATTAGGTGGTGGAAGTATCACAGCGTTACCGATTATCGAAACTCAAGCGGGCGACGTTTCAGCATACATTCCAACAAACGTAATTTCAATTACAGATGGACAAATATTCTTAGAATCATCTTTGTTTAACGCAGGGATAAGACCGGCGATTAACGCAGGGATTTCGGTTTCCAGAGTAGGTGGCGCGGCTCAAACAAAAGCTGTTAAACAAGTTGCAGGGAAATTAAGACTTGACTTGGCACAGTTCAGAGAATTGGAAGCGTTTGCACAATTCGCATCTGACTTGGATAAAGCTACTAAAAACCAACTTTTACGTGGTCAAAAACTTACTGAAATCTTGAAACAACCTCAATACCAACCGTTAAACGTTGCTGAACAAGTTAGTATCTTGTTTGCGGCAAACGAAGGGCTTTTGGATGAAGTTGAAAATAAAGATATTCTAGCATTCAAAAAAGATTGGTTTGAATACTACAGCGCAAATATGCCTGAATTGATGAAAAAGCTTAACGACGGCGGCGCATTGGCAGACGAAGACAAAGAAGCGTTGAGAAGTGCTTTCACTAAATTTAAAGGATAATTATAAACAATGCCAAACTTAAAAGATATTAAAAGCAGAATAGCCAGCGTTGAAAACACGAAAAAAATCACTCGTGCGATGAAAATGGTTGCAGCTGCAAAAGTTAAAAAAGCAGAAAATACCGTTAAAGCAGGACGTCCCTTTTCGGATGAATTGATTAAGGCGTTTAGAAAGCTTTTAAAAGCTGCAGGCGACTATTCAGGAGATGGTTTCAAGGCAGACTTGCCCATTGAAAACTATCCGGAATTGCTAAAAAAACGCAAAGTTAAAACTGCAGGTATCTTGGTAATAACATCCAATAAAGGGTTGGCTGGAGCTTATAACGCGAACGTCATCAGACTAGCTCTAAAACAAGTACTAGAGTACAAAGAAAAAGGAATTTCTTCAAAACTGTTCATAGTTGGACAAAAGGGGATTTCATCTTTAAAAAGAAAAGCAGATGACTTAGGATTTGAAATTTTGCAATCTTACACTAAAGTTGCGAATGAAATATCAGCAGCAGGAGCTGAAAGAATAGCTGAAGACCTTGCGCAAACTTATGTTTCAAACGAAATAGATTCAATTGAAATTTTCACAACTAAGTTCAAGAATATGATGTCTTATACGGCTGAAAAATGGAATTTATTCCCTATTGAAATTGAAAAAGACGAAAATGAATCGGTAGGAATTGATCCATTAATGTTGTTTGAGCCTGACGAACAAAGCATTTTGCAAAAAATTGTACCTTTGTACATAACAAATACGATTTATCAATCATTATTAGAAGCTCAAGCGAGTGAATTAGCATCACGTATGACAGCGATGTCAGCCGCGTCAAAGAATGCCGAAGAAATGATTAACATACTAACGATTGACTACAACAAAGCACGTCAATGGGCGATTACCCAAGAGATTCTTGAAGTTGTCTCAGGCGCTGACGCTCTTAAAGGATAGGCTAAAAATTAGAAATAAAAAAATCTCCGTTTGTTCAAAATCGGAGATTTTTTTTATTTGTTTATTGAATTTATTTCAATTCTTTTACAACATTCATAAGTTCTTTTTGCCAATCGTCTAGTTTTTCAACGTAGAATTCAGCACCCTTCATCTTGCACAATTGCTTGTGTTCTTTTTTACCGGAAGCTGACATAATACCTATTTTTACTGGGATTTGTTTGTTAATCGCAACTTTTTTCAATTCTTCTAAAAGGATAAAGCCTTCTCTTTCTGTTGGAATAAATAAATCCATGATTACCAAATCAAAAGTCTGTTTTTTAAACTTTTCAATTGCATCATAAATTTCTTTAGACATAACAACTTCAAAGCCTAAAGATTTAAACAAAACGCTCAATTGATAAGTGATTACACCCAAATCGTCGATAACTAAAATATTTTTTTTAGGTAAATTAAATGTATCTTCGCCAAAGGAACTGGACTCAGTAAAAGATGAAACACTACTCTGGGGAGACGTCGGTTTTGCATAAGAAGGCTTTACTGCAACTGCTGCAGCCTTTGCCTCTTCTATCGTAGACTCAATTTCATCCAATTGTTTTCTCAACATTAGCAATGTAATTTCTTGACCTTCAGGAATAACACGATCTGTCAATGCGAAGAATTTTTTTAAAAAATGATCATCTAAATCAATATTAACTTTGTCTGCCATATATAACTCCAATTTACGAATAATATAATTAATATAATACAAATATTATAAAATGGTACCTATATCTGCTGTATATTATAAAAATTTCTTTACAATTGGATTTTTAGTCTTGGAAAAAAAATTTGTTTAGATTACTATTGGTATAGTAAAGGAGTCTGGACTATAATGAAAATTGGAATACCCCGCGCAATGTCCTTTTATCAAAACTACCCGTTTTTATTTGGGTTTTTCACTGATTTAGGAATAGAAATTGTTTTATCTGACAAAACAACAAAAAAAACGTTAGCTAACGGTGCTGCACTTGTTGTTACTGAAACTTGCCTACCGGTTAAAGTTTTTGTAGGACACGTATTGAACCTTATTGATAAAGGTGTGGAGAAAATATTCATCCCCTCTTTTCAATCGATTGCACCCAAAATTTACAACTGTTCAAAAATCAGAGGGCTTCCTGATTTAGTAAGAAATGTTGTTAAAAAAGATTTTACGATTATAGATGCCACTCTTGATAAATCTGAAAAGAATCAAGGGTTATATGAATTCTTAAAACAAGCGGTTGCACCTTTTGGAATAACTGATGAAAAAAGAATTAAAAAAGCCTCAAAAGCTGGATGGCGTGTATACAATAACTTCCAAGTGATGACGGCATCAGGTATGGATTACAAACAGGCAATGAGTTATGCACTACAAGGGAAAGTTCTTATTCAAAAAGAAGATAAAGAATACCCGATTTCAGTAGCGCTTGTTTCTCACGCTTATAATATTTATGATGAACGAACTTCTATGAATATTTTTGAAAAACTAAAAGATATGGACGTTAAAGTTTATAGTTCGTTGCAACTTACAAAAGAGCAGATGGACGAAGGCATAAGCGCATTAGGAAGAACAACCTACTGGGCAAACGAGCATGAAATGACTGGTTGTGCCGGACATTACCTAAAAGACAACAAAATCGACGGGGTTATCACCCTAACCGCTTTTGGTTGTGGTCCTGACTCATTGATGGTTGAGAGAATCACAAGAAAATCAAAACAATTTAACAAACCTCTTTTGAATTTAACAATTGATGAACACACCGGAGAAGCCGGCTTTATCACAAGGTTAGAAGCTTTCGTAGATATGCTTTATCGCAAGAAAAGAGCAAAAATCATCAACAAAATAAATATTGGTGAAACGGAGTACATTCCAAACACGAATTTTATTGAAGTGAATAACGAAATTAAAAAATAAAGGAGCTTTAAATGGAAATCATTTCCGGCGGCATCGATAGATTTGAAAGAATTAAGAGGAATGCTTATTGGGCTAATGTGCATTTGGATACATCGCTTCAACCAGAATTTGATGATGTAAACGATTATAAAGCACACTTAAACGACCGTATTAAGAACCCAACTATTGGGGCATTGGCTGATCATAAATATATTAGTGGTAAATCTCATAATTATTCTTTCGATTTTTATCAAAATAAAAAAATTATTGACGCAACTCCTGAAATTAGAAAATTGAAACAAGATTTAACAAATAAAATTCAAGAATTTCACTCAAAATCAAGAAAAATAAGAGAACATATTGTCGCTAGTGACAGACTAGACCTAGATTTTGTAAAAAAATCAAAAGGATATAAATTTATAGATAAGTTAAAAATATTCTTTAAATAATAAAAAAAGAGCCTGAAGTTAATTTCAGGCTCTTTTTTTATACTAATAAATTAAATCTTTATTTTCATCTTTTTCTTTGAACTCTTTTTCATACAATTTCGCCCACTGAATAAATTTGTAATAAGCTTCCATTTTGGCAAAAATAAGACCGTGAACGCCGTCAAAGATTCCACCTTTTAATATGTAAAACTTAAAAAACTCAAAACAAGGACGAGTTATAAGCTTAAACAAGGAGAATTTTTTACCCTTTTCAACAAATCTTTTGAGCTCAAAATCAGTGTATCTGTCAATTTTCTCGTTAAAACATCCGATTGACGGCATATGATAATGAATTATGTATAAGTTTTTACCTTTGATCCAAAAGTCTTCGCCATTATGCGTAATAGGCATTTGGTGGATTTGGTCTGTATAAGTGCAAACACCTTTTTTCCAGAATCTTTTGCATCCGGACTGATACCAAGAACGTAGAATTTTTCCATCCATAGCAGTTTCTCTAGCGATATTACAAGCAAAATGATTTGGCTTTGGATTATTTGCATATTCTTTTAAATAGTCCCACAGTTCAGGGGTAACAATTTCGTCTGCATCTAGCACCAAAATCCAATCGCCTGAAGTTTGTTCCATAGCCCAATTTCTTGCCGGTTCAACAATACCTGTACGCTCATGATAAACAATTTTACACCCAAATTTTTCGGCTATTTCAATTGTTTTATCCTCTGAATGCATATCACAAATTATGATTTCATCTGCCTGCTTTAC
>Ga0302271_10004455_pt1 | contig 11178 bp, 13 predicted proteins | sample III_Bog_N1_1_FD_198767 | JGI IMG/M metagenome (GOLD analysis project Ga0302271, IMG submission 198767) | Peat permafrost microbial communities from Stordalen Mire near Abisko, Sweden - III_Bog_N1_1 | ecosystem: Environmental > Terrestrial > Soil > Wetlands > Peat | place: Sweden: Abisko... | reverse complement strand
CAACCCCAACCCCAACCCCAACCCCAACCCCAACCCCAACCCCAACCCCAACCCCATATTATAAATTGACTTTAGATATGCTTAAAAGGTAGTTCTTGCTTGTTTTAGTCCCCTTCTTTTAACTTGAATTATTTAAAAAAGCCAGACAATCCAACAGCAACAAAATTATTAAAAATGAAGAGTTTGTATTGCAAGATTTTTACATATGTAAAATGGTCTTTAATTCTTAGAATGCAGTAGCAAAACATGCAAATGATCCAAAAGCGTAAATTAATCGAGAACAGAATACAAAATATGATATTCCTTCTTCTTCTTCTTCTTCTTCTTCTCAACCCACATAGGTTAATTAATACTAGTATAAAAATATTATTGCAATTCTAATTATTTTGTGAAAATGTGTTAATAATTCTGAAATTAAAATCAGGTTAGGATTTCTAACAAATGGTATACTAAGCTCCTCTCTCAAAGAACCATGGCCTTTGGGACATATGTGTGCTGTTGTTGAGGTTAGTATTATTATTACTACTACTGCTGTAAGTTACTGATACTGCCATGCTGATTCGGTGAGTAGTATTTCCAAGTAGTGACATCTTGTCCCTTTCCTCTTCCTCCTTTCTCGTCCATCAGCACGACTCCGTTGTTCTTGAGATAGTTTCTGATATTGTCAGCCTCGGAGAATTTGCTTTCTTTTCTAGCACGATTGCGTTGCTCAATAAATTTTAGAATTTGTTTCTCCGATAGTCTAACATTCGTCGAAGAAGTTCGGGTTTAAGAATCGTCGATAGAATTGCTAGATTAGTCAGGAATATCCATAAAACTGGAAGGCTATTGCTGTAAATGAGGGTAAATCACTTATGATTATTGTTGTTGTGTTTGTAATAGATTTGATGATATTTGTGATGATTATGATGGCAAATATTGAGTTTAGAACTACTATTACTGAGATTGAGAAGATTAGTATGATTATTATTAAATCTACTGTTGTTGTTGTAATTCAGAGAAATTAGAAATCTACAGCTATTGTTGTTGAATCTGCGAAGAGCAGCTAAGATTGCAGTGGTTACTATTGGTCTTCTAGAGATTAGGGACCCTTTTATTAATATGAAAAGTAGATTTAGTAAATGATCAGCAATTTTAAGGAAAAACAAAAGAAAAAGAAGAAGAAAAATATTCAAATTAGGTTAATTATGTACAAAGAAGCAGAAGGAAATTGCTATGATTATGACGATATTGCTGTTTGTGATTAGTTAACAGTACTTCCAGAAGCACATGGAGTAGCAGCATTTGAGCTAGTCTTGCCATTTGTGCTCTCTTGCTTTTTCACTACCAACTTATCTCTCCTCAGATTGATTTACAAGCAATATTTATAATACTCATCATAAATCGTTTAGAGTAACTCTTCAACGAAGAAGCTAGCAGCATTGTACATCTCTTGGTAAGTCGAACTCACACATAAGTGCAACGATTCACTGGATTCTAAAAGGGAAGCAAACGGAGCAAAAAAGATTTGAAAAAATAATCATTAGGGGTTTTCTAAAAAAGTTAATTTACCTTGTTTCTCTGGTCCTTCTTTGTAGCCTGACCCTTTACCTCGCAGTCGGAGTTTCACACCATGATCTTCTTCGTTTGCATATTGATCTCCATTTTTCTTTCCGAATTCGATACATTTTCGTATTATGCTTTTCATGTTCTCACCCTAGATTCAAACGAAAATACCCAAACAAATGCAGTTAATACCATAGAAGCAATGTCAAAAAAGAACCTATTCTCTCCAAAAAAAAATCAGTTTACCCGTGAGCCTATGATTTTCCGTGCAACTTGGAAATCCTTTTCGTTAGGAATTTAGATCTCATATCTGCAAGTGTACTTCATTCCACCATTATTGTTGTTGTTGCTATTGCTGTTACTGCCATTGCCATTGTTGTTGGTATTGTTGTTGTTCTATTGGATGCTATTGCTAAATGTACTATTTGAATTATTGTAATTATTACTGTACTATGGAGTATTGTTATTATTGTTAAGTAACTGCATTGGCATTTATTTCATTGTCTAAGAATGCTGCTAATGGGAGGACGACAACGAAGGGATGTTAATCTAACAGTTAGCTTATGAATCCCTGAGAATATTCCCATCAGTTTAAAAATACTAAGAAGATTATAAACCCAGTTGGTATTGTGATTTACTGATGTAACTAATTGAACTTTGATTCTTATTGTTGTTGTTATTACTGAGCTAACTTGGTCTTGCATTTTCATCTGTTTCTTAGTTCTCCTACTAGGATTGGTTTACTTGTAATGGTTTCTTAGTAATCTACAAAGAAAGTGGCTTTTAATCTTTTTTATCTTTTTCTTGATTTTCCTTAGAAGAACAATCAGTTTTCCAGCGAAGTTCAAGGGTAGCATTAAGTGTAGATAAATACAGTCCGTGAAGTGAAATAAGAGCGAAATAAGCATGGACTACATCTTCAAAGTGAAGAACAGCGGAAGATTGTTAGATGCTGTTTGGGATGATACTGCAGGGTATGTTATTCTGGTTATCACTGGAGTTACTTACTTCGACGGTAACTTTACCGAACCTGCTGAAGATGCTCTCTAAATCTTCAACTTGGAGTTAGCCTTACTAACCACCATTGGAGTTTCTCACAGTTAGAAGTAAAATACCCTTTTAGTTTTTTTTTAAAATTGTTACAGCACATCTTGTTAGGTAATTTACAATCTTTTTATTTTTCTAAATGATTGTGTTTACTTGTTTTCCTGCAAACGATTCCTTGATGGCTTTGTTCGTTTGTGGGTTGCTCATCTGCTATTTTATGAAATCACCGTTGGATAATTTCTCGCTAGTGCTGAAATTGCTAGGTTTAAGGGCTTGATTCATTCGAGATAAATCCTTAGATTTGTACTCTCCGTTAGTGGGTGCTGTTGCTGCATTGGTTACCTTGTTAAGATTCCTTAAGATCTCCTCTGTACTTTTCCGATCCGCAACAAAGCCGTTAGAGAAATCTTCATTTATCTGTGATTTTATTCAAGATCAGAAAATTAGTTTTTTACAAATAAAAAAGACTAAAATAGTTTACAAGATTCTCGGTTTGTTGTTGTGTAAACTCATCAGCATCAAAATCATCCAAGCTGCTCGAGCCAGCTCTTTTAAAGGCTTCAGAAAGGTATTCCTAGTGAAGAGTATTTTGATTGTCCATTGTGTGTCTGGGGTAATGCACTTTTTGTTTGTAAACTTTTTTTAATTTGGAGTTTCTTAATTTGTTTTTGTTTTGTTTAGGATTTTTCAAAGCTATTAATTTTTTTTTCTTTCTTAAAATTAAATAATTTGTCTGTTTAACTTCTCTTTCTTCATTATCTCTCTCTTTCTCTCTCTACCTGTTTGTATTTAGCAAATTACTAGCAAACTGATAATCACTTTATGTCTCTTGAAACAAGGATAAATTCTTGTTTTCAATGCTAAAATGCATATTTTAAAAATAATACCTAAGATTAGAAAAGAATTTTATTTGTTAAAACACATTGAATTAATTGAATTGGTTAAGGATAAAGCAAAAAATATATCATAAAAAGAATCCAAAATTCACTCTATTTTTTGATATTATTCACTCTTTAAAGCCCGCTGAATTTACATCTCATTTTTCGATGTAGATATTTATTATTTCTTTATTGAATTATTTGCATTGAAAATAACTATGGTGATTTTACAGTTTCGTTAAGATCACTCATTTTCATTTTTGATTCTGATTATTGTTTTTTAGTATGCCCAAGAAAGCGCATACTGCTATGAGAAAAATAACCAAAAATTAGTGATCAATTGAAGAAAAATTAAGAAAAAAAATAGCAAGTGAAAATAAAAAGTTATTTTATTCAATCAAAATGGAACCCTTAGAGTATCAAAATACTAGCTCACTCCCAGGCGATTCCTCATCAGCTTTCCTTAAAAATGATCTCTCTCTACAGTATGCAGTCTAATTATGTGCTTAAGTGGATTTATATTTTACAATTATTCATTCTCTTTTTTCGTGCACAACTAAACTATTTCTGCAATGATTTGCTATGAAGATAAGTACAAATGAAGCTTTGTGAGAGAAGCCATTAAATGATATTGTAAGACAGCTAAGATCTCATTCCTTCTACACTAGGAAGAGCAAGGTAAAAATACTTGGAATTCCAAAGCAGTTTATTTTTCCACTAAACTCTGTTAAGTTTTTATGTATTGAGAGTTTCCGCTATTATCGAAAAAAGGGAAAAAATAACAAAAAGATAATCAAAAGCTTTAGTTTTTTAACAATAGAATCCCCTCCTTTTTAGAGCTTAGAATGCTTCTATTCAATTCTTTTATTGCGTTGATTCTCATTATAGCTTGTTACTTGGTTCTTTTTCTGATTTAGAGAGATAGCTCGTAAGAACATCTATGTGCTGTTTCCAAGTATGAAGGAGTAACCAGTATTGAGCTTATCATCTACACCACATCCAATTTTGTCTCCTCTCCCTTGGAAACTTTCTCATTCACAAAAACCTCCACTTAGACTATCAGATTCAGTCTAAAATCTCAGTAATTTATTGAATAATTTCCATTTATTGCATCGTACCTTGCAGCAACTAAAATCTCTTTTTATCCTCTCGATTTTATGCTAAAAAACCCTTTTTCATTTTCCAGTAATTTATTTTATTTTTAATAGAGATCAGCTCGGATATGGCAAGTATTCGTTCACCTCCTCGAGTGTCTTAAATGAGTCTGATAAACTCACATCTCGCGAATATAGGATTGACTTCTCCAACTCCTAAAATTAGAAATTGCATTCCACTTGATAATTAACTTTTGTACCATTTCCCTGTTCACAATCATCGAGATTTCGTCTAAAAACACTCCGAAGGTATTATTCAGATAAAACAAGCATTATTATTGGCATTGTTACTAACATTTTTGAAATAAAACGATAATTTTTTGTAATGAGCAGGCTTCAAAGGCAAGGAGAATATCGATTTATTCAAGCACTATCTACGCATGTATCTCAAGAACAAATTCAAAGTAGCCCAGATCAAAAAAGATCGAACAGACAAGAGAAATTCCTCCTCCCTCACTAAGAAAGACAGCACCTAGAATCTCAAATAGAGTTTATCCTTAGTGCAAAGTGAATCTACTCTCCAATTAGGAGAAGCTTCCATGGGAGATAACTTATCTTCCTAGCGACTTCATCCTTAGAGGCTTGATAAGATGGCTCCGTTTGTGGAGAGTTACAAACGAGGGAGAGACGAAGCGAAAAAGAGAATGGCATTGCGAGATTTTATTGTATAAAAAAGCATAAGCGATCTTTGTTTTTACGGTAAAATCATTTAAGAGCTGGAATCCTAAAATGGGTATGCATCTTCAGCAGCATTAACTCAAGATAAAGGAAGAAACAAATCATTACTGGAGAAGCTGAAAGATAATGATAGGGAATAGTCGTTGCTAAATAAAATTCATGTCGACCCAGATATCCTCCCAGAAATAGAGTCAAAAGGTGAAAGAGACATTAGAATTGAAGAGTTCTTTATTGGACAGATATTAAGAAAAATTGCGAAACATGGGATAAGACTGCTTCCACCAGCTGATTATAGAGACTTCAAGAGTAAAAGATTTTTAGGGGTTAAAAACACTTTTGTATTTTGTTCTTTTAAAATGCAGAAATATGGGAAAAACGAAGGAAATAGCTTTAGGAGCTGTCAACTTAATTGGAACTGGAAAGAATCATTGATATCAAGTCGAAAATGGAAGGGTAGCTCAGTGTATTCAGAGCTGAAGCTTAACTTGCAGATAGGATAAAATACGATAAATTAGGATAAGATCAATACTTGAAATTTACTTCTTTATTAAGTCCATCAAAGTTGAGCAACATCAACTATTAAAGCAATTCCTAGCTTTAGTTTAACTTGAATTCTTCGCAGGATTTGTCTCTACATAGTTCTAATTCAAAGCCTATCTTCAATGTATTCTCGTAGACTTCTCCGATCACTAAAATAGGTTCGATCAGGTTGTCACCAATATCGAAGAAATAATAATTTTTAGGAAATAAACAAGACATTGCTGCAGGATAAGATTCAGCTGGGAATTTAAGTGGAATTAATTTGGTAAAAGATGCAAATAGCATGCAGTTAGATTACTCTTAGTAGATTTAAGAGAGAAGACATGAGGAAGATGATATTTCAGAGGGAAATGAAGAAGAAAATGAACATGCAAAGGAAATATTTATTTAAGAGCAGACTGCTAAAATAAAGGAGAATATTGCGAGTATGCTGAGCTTAAACTAAGAAGGCGGGAATGCTGGAGGATGGTAAGAGAAATTATAATAAAAATTATTAGAAAAGGAAAGGAAAAGAGCAGCCTTAGCAGCGAAGAATGAACTTGATAAATTGGATGAGGATAGAGAAGAAGAAGATTTAGCTGAAAAAGAAGAAGAGGAGGAAGAGGAATAATAGGATGGAGAACCTTAACAGTAGAAGGAGTTAGATTAATCAAATCAATAGAACATAACAAATGGTTAAAGTTAAAGTGAAACAACTGTACTAGGTATGAATACTTCAGTAGTGACAAATGATAAACGAAAAAAGAAGAAAAGTGTTAAACCAACTGCTTAAAATAATAGCTCAACGTTATCAGAAATCAATCCTAACATTAATCCAAATAGCACAGCGGAATATTCTTAAATTACGCAGCAAGAATTATCTGAATAATAAGGTTTGGAGGAAGATACCTTAGATTTGCTTCTTGAACTTGCTGAAAAGCATGGATTGCAGGAAGAACTAAAGTTACTATTTACAGACGATTAATCGTAGCTTAATCCAGCTGAGAAACAAGCGAGAATTTAGGAATTCATGGCTAAGGTAGCTTCATACGCTCATGAAGAAGAATTTCAAGAAAAACTCACTGAGAAAATAAAAAAATAGCATGTTGCCTTCCATAAAAATGTTAAAAAATCTAAAAATCAGAATAATCGTAAAAACAAATCAAATCAGCAAAATAAAGATAAATACGCTAATGTTTTAGATGATTCCGCTTTTTAGCCAGGGTAATATCCAAATAATCTCAATGGAGAAGCTGAATAAGATGCCTAGAGTGGAATTAATCATCAATAACATCTACAATAGCATTCATTTGAAAGTGAATAATCTTATGAATAATTGAAATCCAAAATGATTTAGGATAATGAAAATGATAATACAAACACAAATTCCACTTCGGTAGCCTAGAGAATCTCCTAGGATGGCAAAAAATAAGCATATAGATACCTTAATTTGAATAACGCTAAGCCATTACAAAAACATGTCATACAATCTCAAGAAAACCTTCCGGATATTCCTTCTTCAAGGAAACAACAACAGTTGCAACAACAATCATAGCATCTACCGACTAATCGAAGCTCAAATATCATGTCTTTTGCATAAGCAGACACAACTGTTGCATCATCATCGGCTAGTCTTGGTAGATTATATGAACTAAACTTTGAAGATCTTTTTTTTTGATTGATTTTTTAAAATTCTTACAGTTGAAAAGCGAGTCTTCAAAGCTGAAAAAGATAGCACAGATTACTACGAAGAGTTTAACAAGAACAAGCCGTAGCCACATAATCGAGCTTATCTCTAACCAGCTTTAGACCAGAAAGCATCACAAGCAAAAGAGAAAAGAGATTCAATAAAATTATCCAAGTAACAACCACTAAACTCGAGTTAAAAGAAATAGCAGCCGCTGGAATATTACAAAAACGCAAGTGAAGTATCGATTAAATAAGATATCGATGGAAGTAGCGGCTTGCCTACAGAGGGGAATGAGCAACCGGAGGACATGGAGTTATTTAATAATATGCAGTAGAGAAGTGCAGAACATATTCTCAGCAGACGATTCATTTTCAAAGCAGAAGAAGCGAAAGCATAACGAGAAGAAGATAGTTTGAAGGAGATTGTTGTGAAGAAAGATTAATTGGGGAATCTTGAGAATGCCAAACATTATGCGAGTGATTAAATTGCGAATAGAACGGATTTAAAGAATAACCCACTTCTGAGATTAGATGATCCTGTTTAGGTATGTTCTACAAAGAGTTTAAGCAGAATTTGATGAATTGGGGAGACATTTCTTTAATTTTGGTTTGATAAAAAGTTCACAATTATGCATAAATTATCTCCTAAATCTATTGGTTTTGCTATACGTATGATGATTTTTCATTTTTGTTATCAAAAAAGATTGCTCGTCGTGAGCTGATGCTGCAGTATTTCGGTGAGGCTAGTCGAGAAGAAATCATGAAAAACACATACACACTCGATGAAGAAAAAGAGATTCGCGAATCATTGCGATTACGAGAAATAGAAAAACAGCAGAAAATCAAAATAGCAGCTAAGAAAATGGAAATCAACACAGGCGTAGATGAAACTGATCCAGAAACGATGAAATTACAGGACATTCTCGCGAGTCATAAAAAAGCTAATGAAGAATTATTCAAGAAAATGATGGCTGTTCCTATGAAGCAGCACGTTAGACGAGGAGTTTAGAGTACGCACGCACAACATTATAATAAACGAGTGGATTTAAAATAGCAGCAATAGTTCCTTGGAGTTAATAACTCAAGTAATCTAGGCTTGAAGGACAACACCATGCCGATAACCAGCTTAGTGCAATTGTAGTTAGAAGATGATGAACTAGTGAAGAAATCAACTGTTTCTCTGTAGATGCCAGATTTTTACGTGAATGAAGAATTACTTGATGAAATCGAGAAGGATAGGGGGACTTAAACTGAATAAACTTAAAGGGAGGATCTCTCAATTTAAGGCATTGGATAAAGTAAATAAGTTCTAGAGGAAGGTTCATAGGTAGATTTAATGTAGGAAGCACTGAAAGGATAAGATGAGAATACTTTGGAAGATGGAGGTGTAGAGAAACAGGAATAGGAAAATGATACGAATAGAGTGTTATCTGGAGATATTATGGATGAGGGAAATGATGGAGATGGGAGAAGTTAATAGAGTGAAGATGAACCCCATCAAGAGGAAGAACATGAGGAAATTAATCAGAATGAGATTTCATAAGAATCTGTTCCTGAGGAGGAAGATGAGGAATAGGGATAGCATATTGAAATACATGAAGAAGAAATTAAGCACAGTGAGCGTTCAGATGGAAGAACATCTCAAAGAAAAGAATGTAAGGATGAAGCGTATTTATGAATTAAAGAATTTAGAAATAGTATTGATTTAGAAATCCAATTACATTATCTCTCTTATCTCTGCTTTGTTTTCAGAAACTAAGGTAATCAAGAAAGTTGCTGACAAGAAAACTCCTAAATCAACTGTGAAAAAGCACTCCATAGAAGCAAAACCAATGAAAACTGGTACAATTTACATGTTGATTTTAGTTATTGTCGATGCCAAGTGGGGTTGAGTTTTAAAGTGAATGTTCTTGGTTTTTATTATTTTTTTAACCATAATTGTATTATTTTACTAGTTTAAGTAGAAGAGACGGCTAAACCTTCAAAAAAGAAGAGACTGGTTGCTCCAAAACCAATTGTTGAAGCAGCATCTCCTGAGATATCTCCTCCTGTTACTGTTAAAATTCAGGAAAAAGTTGAAAAACCAGAGAAAACAATAAAGATTGATTTGAATACTGTAACAAGTCCAACTCCCTCATATGAGAAAAAGTTATCAAAATAATTCACTAATTCTGTTGCTGGAATGGCAGTTAAAACACCTAAGCCTACGAGACTTGAGTCTAAGGAAGATAATGATGGAAGCACAACAAAGAAACTTAAAGAATAGAAAGAAAAATAAGGATAAGCTGCTGTTATTGAGAATACTAATAAGAGAACTTCAGTTGCTCCTAAAAAAAGGAAAGAAAATGAAGAAAATGATGATGAAAAAGAAGAAAAACCAGCAGAGCCTAAATTATCTAAAGCAGAAATGGATAGGATGAAAAAGAAAGAAGAAGAAAGATAAAGGAAAGAAGACGAAAAGCAACGCAAAGAAGATGAAAAGCAACGAAAAGAGGAAGAACGAGAACGAAAAAAAGAAGAGAAACGACTAGCTAACATGGAAGAAAAACAAAAGAAAAGGGAAGAAGAAAAGAGATTCAAAGAAGAAGAGGAACGGAAAGTTAGAGAAGAAGCGGAGAGAGTCAAGAAATTGAAAGAGGAAGAAGAGAGGCTCAAGAAAGAAGAAGCGGAGAGATTGAAGAAAGAAGAACGAATGAAGAAGATAAACGAAGAGTTAGCGAAAATGAGATAGTTTAATTTCGCGGAGGAATTAGAAATACTCCGAAAGAGAAAACTCACTGTACGATAAATGAAACAAGAAATCGAATATTCGATTGGAGGGCTAGCGAATTCAAAGGATGAGGAAGTATTGTATAATATACTATCATGTAAGTATTAGAAGATTACATTGGGATAATAATTCCCCCAAAATGTCTTTACCATTATTGAATGAATAGACGAATTCTATTCTTATTTTTGTTTTGAATTGATTAGACAAATAGCGCATGGAGCAGATTGAACATTTCTTGGGAGCTTTAGAGAGTTCATTTGAAGCTGCAATCAGCTCCAAATAAGATATTTAAGAATTTGTAAATCAAGTATTCGATTACAAGAACAGATGGACTAGAGACAGATACAAGGATTAAGTAATGAATCCATTGTTTTGTTGTCAAAATTATTTTCTAAGTAAAATCTTGCTTTTTTTCTTATTTTGCTAAACAGTTCATGAAATTTTAATCTGAGATTCACAGTCTGGAACCAGAACAAGCTGGGATATTTGCAGATGTAAAAGGTGAAGCTGTTGGGGAATAAGAGATCTAGATGATATTGAAGTATGCTAGTTTAAATTAAGATGTAGATGGAGTCGTGTAGAGATTAATTGGATTTAAAACGGATAGTGAATTCTTAGCTGAAATGAAGGATATAATGTAGAACTTTGAAGCTAGGAATATGATATAAACGACATTAGATGATAGTCTGCAGAAAGAAGGAAAGTAGAAGGGGGCATCATAGCGGAAACATAAAGAATTAACAAATATAAAAGATGAAATTGAATATAACAATAAAATGTCGGATTAATCTATTTCGATACTTTAGAAGCTCAGAAGACTTAAGAAAAGAAACCCAGAGGAATTCAGTTCCGTCCTCTCCAACTCCTCTTAAATTAAACTTGCTCAAAGTTTTCTTAA
>Ga0302271_10004453_pt1 | contig 11183 bp, 4 predicted proteins | sample III_Bog_N1_1_FD_198767 | JGI IMG/M metagenome (GOLD analysis project Ga0302271, IMG submission 198767) | Peat permafrost microbial communities from Stordalen Mire near Abisko, Sweden - III_Bog_N1_1 | ecosystem: Environmental > Terrestrial > Soil > Wetlands > Peat | place: Sweden: Abisko... | reverse complement strand
CACAGTAGTTTCAGTATTAGAAATTTACCAATAAATATTTCTTATTATTATAAAATGGCAAATACAATAGATTCTTCTCAATAATATTCTTAAAAATGAGTCAATGATGATGATTCTAGGAATGCAGGTCATTTCGATAAATATGTTTGCTCCTATTTGTTTGCCGATTGAGTTTTGTTTAAAATAATAATTGTGTGTTTAACAAAAAATAGACTTATTTTTGAAGGGAAGATTTTTACTGAGCAAGCATACACAACAATAGGTTAGTTTTCTGGTTTGCTAGATGATTTTTTAACGGTCTAAAGTGAAACAGAGAAGAATATTGAGCTTTGATAGAGATTCTTTGTTCCAAAATGGACTTTGTTTAAGAGAAATTTTAACAGGAATCTTCCAAGAGATGATGAAGTTGGATTTAACTAGGAAAACTAAGTTTAAAATACTTGAAAGACTTAATAAAGAGAGGCAATATCATAATTTACTGGCTGATTCAAATACTAAATCAACATGTGGCACTCAATAAATGCTGTTTGGATTGAGATTAGATGGCATTAATTTAGAAAGACTGCACTTTTTTCAAATTATTGCAGATTATTTATCAAATATTGTTAGTTTCTCCAAAAGCAGAGGGAGAGAAAGAGAGAGAAAAGAAATAAAATAATAATAAAGTATTGCTTTTAATAATAAGATATCACACACATAAGAACAAACAAGAATGGGTTAGGACGGATTCAAGCCACATAACGATTATTTCACTTACAACACAGCCGAGCAACTGCGCGAGAGAGACCCTCTCCTTAACAAGTACCTCGTCGATACAGTCGCATTCTCCGTCGCTGGAGCAGCAGTCGGTCTCGGAGTCGGAGTGTTCCTCAAGAATCCTAGAATCTGGAGCTACTTCTTTGCAGGAGTCGGAGCACAAACCGCCTACTCCAGAGGACCTGTTAAGTTCAAATGGTTCCAGTGCTGCAACTCCAACAAACAGTGCTGAACGCATTATTTCTAGATTTATTGAGTTTAAGATAGCAATTTAGTAAATAATCTTTTCGATTTAACTAGCATTTGTGTGATTAATGTGCAATGTTGTTTACAATAATATTACTGCATTTCGATTTTCTTCAAAAAATATCTCTGAAATGATTGTTAAAATGGCAGCAGATAGGAGATATTTTTCTTTTTTTGTTCTTATTGGACTCGAATGAATTAATTGTGGCATTGATGAGTTTCGTTGTAGCTTGCGATATGACAAAATATGATGGGAAGGAGTTTAATAGTTAATAGAGGGAAATAAGTAAATTGTTGTTTTCAAATATTTTTTGAGAGCCAATACATTCTCAATGGGGACAATCCAAATAGAAGAATACTTTCAAGTTTATTAGCATTTTAGGAGAGAACATGAAATGAAACAACTTTGACAGATACTCTAATGCTACTACTGCAACTAGTTAAAAAAAATGAGAAGAAATGTAATTATTTTGCATAATTCATACCCTAATTGTTGAAATGAACATGCTAAATATATTAATCTTAATTGTTTTTGGAAATTGATTGTAAATTGTTTTTTGGTGGAAAAACTCATGTAAAATATATTTTGACTTCAAACTTCTTTGCGAGAGACTAAAATCCAGTGATTTGCCAAGGTTAGAAGAGAAGCACAATATGACAACTAGCTTCTTTGAATGACCATGCTCTGAGACTTAAATTCTTTGCTTTTTTGGCTGCTAGAATTGCATTTTAAGTTTCAGCCAGAATTTTCTGGAAATTGTAATTGTAAATGCACAACTTAAAACAAATAATTCTCTCAAAATCAATTTAGTGATACTAATCATCAAAAAATAAGCTCTAATTCACAGTAGGTAGACTTTTTCTTCTATTGAATTAGGGGGTGTCTATTTGCTAAAAGTTTCAAATCCATTCTTTAAACAATAAATACAATCTAAAAGAGTAATGGTTAACAGTTTAGGAAGGACAAGAATATAAAGAGCAAAGTGACAAAATACCTAAAGAGTAAGGAGGCATCTTGCTAGGAATTAACTGAAAAGTAAAAAGAAGGATATCAAGGAAGCCTTCTATCGTTTCAATGTAGACAGATCATGTGAGATAGAGAACACTTAACAAAAAGAACAGACAAACAAATTTTTTTAGTTGTTTGGGAAGCAAATTTTGTCAAATCAAGGAACTGAAAATTGCCCTAAGGGTTCTTGATTTATGAACCCAAGAAAAACTAGATTAAGAAGTTAGTATCTGCTCTGAGCAGTGAGCAAAAAGAAAAGGACAACACACAAATACAATCTAATACATCGAGTTTCTCAATATCGTGATTAGCAAAACTGTATTTGCAATTAAATATGAGAATTAATCCTCTCAATTATCCCAAGAAATGCATTAATAATAATATATATCTTAACTTAAATCAACACTTAAGAAAATGCTTTGATGCCAGTAATGAGTGCTTCTTGTTTGACATGAAGCAAGTTTGTTTGTGTATGTGTTTGTATGTGTCTTTGTGCATTTTGACAGTATTCTTTTCCAGCTGAACCTTTCAATTCAGAATAATTGTCAACCAATCAAATTAACCAACTCTTTACGGGAATAGAAGCTCTCAAACAAGGGATATTTATTCATTTCGTCTTGAAAATACAACTGTTGGGTTATTAATTGATTTAATTTATTACCCAATCAAACTAGAGAACATCTAAAACAATCTAAATAAAGAATCTGAGCTGCTGTTACCCATCTCTAAGGATTTATAAAACAAAATCATAGAGATACTATGTGGTTTTACTGGAGAAGACTGTATTGATTGACTCGATTATGTAAAAAATTTAATTTGTTAATGCAAATTGTGCTGACTTAACGCAAAAAAGAATAAACAAAATCAAAATATATTAACTTCTACTTTGTTTAATAATCAAATTTAATAACTCTACTCATTCTTTCATTGTTTGCACTTCTTTTGTGCTAATAAAAATATCTCCTCAAAGCACATCACAACCAACTTTAGCGACTGCCAGATAGAAACCTAAAAGAACACCTCCCTTATCACCACACCCCTTCAAATGTCCAATTTGCTTTCTTTCTCATCCAAGCCAATTTACGATTGGAAGATCTTCTGTCCACGGCATTAATCTGAGCTCGTGAGTCATGTTTGTCTTGAGAACAACTGCAAAGAGAAAGTCAAATGTCGACTTTGCATCTAATCCATCGAAGACAAATAATCTCATAAACTAGTTAGAATCAGTGATTTCTTTGAGACAATGTAAGGTTATGTAGAAATGAAGGATACCAGCGAGATCTTCAACTTTGAAGTTCAAGCAGTCATCGAAGGCGTATCCCTTCAGAAGAAAAAATAACATTTTCTAAACCAAGCAGAAGCAGTCAAGAATTAACTAAGCGAGGACCACATCCAAGGGATCAATCAAGCAATTGAGAAACTCAAATCTGAGTTGAACGCTCAAATAAATCTCGCAAAAGACCATATAATTCGTGAATACTAAACCAAAGTCAGTGATATTTTCTCAAATGACAGTCTCAAGAACAAACAATTCAAAAACAGGGCCTGCAAGATAATTCTCTCATCGCTGAGATCGCATTAATCAGGCGAGCTCTAAAAGGCATTGCATAAGCTGCACACTGGGAAATATGAGGTGACTTTTGCGAAGGAAGTTGCTGTGACTGTGTATTAAGAAATGAATTGCAAAATTGATAAAATGATAGCGACAACTGTTTTGTCCATCAAGCGTAGCATGGATGAGTTCAGCTAATTCTTCAAATCATTTGAAAAAAGAAGTAATTTAGTCTAAGATCTCTTTGGGAGCGTGAAGGATGTGAATAAAAACGGTGGAAGTTCTACGAAAACGTAAGTTTCTATGCTAAGAAGTGAAACACCTATGAAGAATAATAATAGCTAAGGATTCAAATTATCAGATTGCTTCTAAAAAATCAAAAGCATACCATAAATGGGGTAGTCATAGCGTTTAGGAATAACAACTTCGACAATGTTAAACAGAGAAATCTAACTAAAAAAGGATTTTGCAAGCTTGGATTTGAAAGCTACTAAAAGCATCAATTTAACGAATATTGATGCTAGATAAGCAAATCAAAATAACATAGGATGTAAGGTTATTATCCCAGAATACAACAGTAACAACAAGAAGAACAAATTAGAATAATAGTATTAGTTATATTCACCTTTGTTATCTTCATCATAATCACCGTTGTCATCTTCATCCTTATTTGGGTAATTCATGATGGGAAACTCTCGAGAATCTACAAGAAATTTCAAGACAGAATCTAATGAAATTGAAGAAACCAATAATAGTAACAAAAATAACAATGAAATTAGCTTGCAGGAATCGTCGTAGCTTAAGAAATCAACAGGCTAGCAAGGTTTGTTTAGAAGTTAAAGTGGAGAAAAAATCACCAATGGATAGATTTTCGCAATACGTCATAAGGCAGCTTCTGTTTCAAATGTCTACAGGGATGTGATTTAATCCAACAAAAATAACCTTGCTAGTGGGCATTCTTGAATGAAAAAGAAAGATTTTTTGATGAGAGGGGATATGAAGAATATTTTATGGAATTTTTGTTTTTTATTTATGTGATAATTTTGAAGTAAATTTATCAGAAAATCATAATATCGTGTTTTGGGAAGATAAGCAAATTCAATTTGATTTAATAATTCCTTTTTTTTGCAAAATTATGAGATTAACAATGATTTTGAATAACAATTGAATCTAGAGAGATTTTTGATTTGCGAAATTGACTCAAAACAAGATTGTCGCTGGAGGCAGAGATACAGAGAGAATATGTAGAAAACTAGCTACTCTATCAAAGAAGTTACGTTTCTATCACACCGTTAGAAGGCTTATTCTGTCCTTTCCAATCCCTAGTATCTCAGTAGAGTTATTTATGCAGATGTGAATTGAGGGGATAACATATGGTTTTTGGGTTAAAGAGCTGACTGATGTTTAGTATTATTTCACGGAGATGACAAAGCTATTGCTAAGAAAGCAAGGAATTACACCAAATACACTTATCGCGGATTTGTAAGATAATCAGAGAGAGAGGGTGACACAAGGTTTTGAAGGAAATCAAATGCATGTTTTTCATATTTTATATGCTAATTCTACTCTTTTTTGAAAGTTCTGGCTAGTATGTCAAAGGAGAACATGTACTTTTGAAATCAAATTCGCATATTCAAAGCATTCCGATTAACAAATTGTGCTTTCTCGTGAATCTTTCAAGAGTGTTCAACCTAAGCGAAGACAAATTAGGCTATGATTATCTACAATTCTTGAGATTGCTTTGTTCTGACTTCCCTAAGATTCTCGTGCTGAAAACACTCAGGATGCTAAAATAAGACTATCATCAAGAAGATGTATGCTTAGAATATTATGTTTATTTGGAGTTCTTTGCGGATATTTTGCTTGTTTTGTCATTCTTTATTGTTTTTTTCACTAGGACCTCATTTTAGGATAATCCTACAACGGCTAAGCCTTTGTGTCGAGTCTATTTGTGAACTTTCTTTATGATGACTTTCTGAATACTTTAGAAGAATGTGTGCTTTAAGATTGCACAGTCGAAGGATTAGGGAAAGCAATAATTGGGTACTATGAAAATTAAGATCTTGTCTCAGATTATCTTACAAGGCCTCCACTGAATGCCGTGTTTGAAGTTCTGATAGCTTGTAGTGATTGGCCAGATAGGGAATTTAAAACGAATATTGTATTCTTCACACCTCAAATCATGAGCGACCTCATCAAAGGCAACAAAAATAAGGTAAAACTGGAGAAAAATAACAGCAGAAGATTTAAATACCAAAAACTCACCATTTCTCTAACATTTCTAAACAGATAAGTGCAAATGATTTCAAGAAGAAACTCTTTGAGAACAAGGGGCTGCAGAAGAATGTTCAAGAAAATGTTAATTTTGTAGAGAGGAGCAATGGAAAAGTAAAGGAAATCTTTAGAATTCTCTCCGAGAAACCTGAGGATCTCTTCCCACCAGAAGAACCACCAGCAAAGAAAAAACCCAAGAAAAAAAAGGAATGAACTGAGAAGAGGGGAAATGAAGAGGAGAAAATAGAAAAGAATAACCAGAATAATTTATATTTGACCAAACATGAATTGATGGTATTAAGCAAATATTTGCTGGTTAAAAAATAATTAGTTGATTTTATTTAGCAGTCCAGATAAAATAAATAAAACAAAACAACTGATTTTTCTATCTAATTCATTAAGATAATTCCATCTGTAAAAGATAATCTTCCTCATATCAACTTTAATGCAGCTAGAGATACTTAATTAACTCATTTACTTTAGAGTTTAGATGGAATCAACCCCCTCTTTCAATCATCTTTGAGACATGTTATTATCTTAGTAATATTCTGACTAATCAAGATTCCGTTGCGTATCGTTGTTACTTTGAACTTAGTCGAAGATCGCGAGTTTTGCTTTTATTGATTCGACATACATATCATCGATTTTCTCTTTATCCGCAACATCTTATACTGAGAATTTACCCTTTTTATTTGACTTATTGATGTTAAACATGAGTTCTTTGTGTCGTGCTTCATCGTCAAGTTTCTTAGAAATTCTCAATAAATTGCTCTTCTTTTCCATAGGATCCATTCCATTGTAGCTTCTAGAAACCCTCTCCCAGTCTTTTAATCCTTCAGTTTTCTTATCGAGCTGATATTTACTGCGCATCTCAGCTAAATAATCTATTTTTGGTTTAGCCGTAGTCATTGCTTGACTCATTATCGAACCAGCTTTGATCTCAGAACTTTTTTACAAAAAATCAAAAATTATTCATCTATAACAGCAATTGAATAAGCACCACATATTGAGAATAAATTGTCAGTTTTTGTTTGTACAGATTATCGATTGTTTTGTCGATTCCTTGTAGAGGCTATTCCGATCTAGCTTTTTTGGGCATTTTTTTCACAGCTTCTTTGATTTCTTCCAAATACTCCAACCCTTTTTCATTCTGCTAATCCTTCTTCCTGTCGATTTTTATCTCATTTTTAAACACTTTTTCATCGAATTTATCATATTCTTCATTGGCTTCTCGTGATTCCGCTGAGTTTCTTCTCTTTTTTAACGATTTTATGTATTTTCCTGGATTGTTTAATTTGTCAATCTTAACCTACATTTCTAATCTCTTTTCATCGTCAACGTTTACTTTCTTTTTTGTTTTCACTCCCTCAGCAAATACTGACCTAGCCTCGACAATCTTCATCGCTCTCTACTTCATCTCTGATTTATAATTTTATCAATCAACAAATCATTCATTTTAAATCTAATTAATCACCATTTTTCTCATTTATGATTACCTTATGCTGAATTAAACTAAGTTTCTTCTTAGCCGAAGTTATACAACTATGACTAAGGAAGTGCTTAAATCTTCATAAAATTCTCTTTCAATTCAGCTTTATGTCGTTTTGCATCTTATTAACGCTCTTCCTCTTAAGACTTAAGTTTCTCAAGATACTTCGACTAGTGATCAAACAAATTCATTTCATCTATCCTCTTATGATTTTCTCTATTTTCATCTAAATTCTTCTCAGCTTCCTTTTACTACTGAAGGAATTGTTTGCTCAGCCTCATGTACAACGGAGCTTTACCATTATTCATTTTCTCCGTTTACTATTTATATTTCTCTTAATGTTCCTCAAATTCCTATTACCGTTTCGCTTTTTCTTGTTCTATTTCTCTGATCCTCATCTTCAAATTCTCTTCTTTCTCCTTTTCCTTTTGAATCTTTAACCTTGCTTCCTTTGCAAGCTTATCTTAATCTTCTTATATCTATCTTGCTTATGATATCGAATCTAACTTTTTCTTTTTCTCATCGAAAATCTTCTTTTCTTCTAACAGTTTCTTCACAAATACACTAGCATCTCGCTTTTTAGATGTCTCCTGTGTGTCAAGATACACCTTCAATCCTGGATGACTGTATGCACTACGAGGATTATCGATCCTCTAACTTTGCAATAATTTTATCTTTATTTCCACTTGTAATAAGTCTTTCTCAGTTTCGTCACGTTGCCTTGAATCCAATCAAAATAATACATTTTAATTATTATTCTTTAGTTGTTGGCTGCATACTTCCTGATTTCACTGATGCGCTTCTTGATAACTTCCTCCTCTACAATGTTTATTCGTTTGTTCTGAGCCTTCACAAAATTATTTTTGTATTTTCAAAACAGTTGTTTTTCAATATCTAACTAACTAATCTTTTACATCGCTTGTAAGCTGACTTTCATAGTCCTTTATGTATTACTGAAACACTGACAATGAACTCACCAATTCATCTTTTTCTCTATGTTTTTTTTATAAAATTCAAAACAAACATTTTAGTACATATTATCTTCATCCAAAAACCACCCATCTACTCCCGTTTACTTTAAGACTTCCAAGAGCTAGCTATCCACTTAATCTTCTTCGATCATATTGCCTTTTCGATAAATAATACCCTAAAATAAACCAGATTTATGTTAATTCTCTTCTCTTTTCCAATCTCATTCTCAAATCATTTCTTACCTCTAGCTGCAAGATGCCGTATTCTAACTTTTTGACGTTCTTCTTTTCAACCTTAATGACAGTTTTCTTTCCTTCCTTTGCATTTTCGCATTAACAAAAATAATATAATTTAAAACATCCCAAAATCTCTGAATTATTCTCCAGTAAATAATTATATTTTTGCATACTTCGGAGGGATCACCTTATCCGAGTTGCTTCCAGAGATCATCGAAGTATTATTTCTACATCTAAACCATAAGCTTCTTTTATCTTTTTCTTTCTTCCTTCATTGGATCGATCTTAGGAGATTCAGGAGGTTTCTGGATAGCGGCTTATGATTTCTATTGATCTTTCGCATCTTTTTTGCCAGGTTGATCTTTGCCATCTTTTTTGCCTGGCTGATCCTTCCCTTGTTGTCCTGATGGAGGAGGAGGTTATTTACCAGCTGGTACTGGAGTTGATGAAGCAGCTGCTTTTTTCTGAAAATATAAATGTAGATTAAGACATGCTTTAAGGGAAATATCATGTTAGCTTGGAATGGCAAAAATGGAAGTGTCAAAAATAATATTTTTTTACAGGATCAACTTTTTGATTTCCTTGCGCAGCTGCTGCTGGAGGTGCCTAAAAGTATCCATAAAGGGGTTAGTTAGATATTGAGTGAAACTCTATGATTACCTTAGCAGGAGGCTCAGCAAGCTTGACTTCCTTTGCGTTTTTACTCATTCAAGTGTCTCTTAGAATGAAAATATAAAAATAATCCTTTGTTATCTTCTGTTTTACTCACTATTATTTTACAATGATATCTTGTTTGCTATCCTCCCAATGCCAGCTCTAGTCTCTCTCCAAAAAGGGAGTAGATCCTCTCATAATTTTTGATATTACTATTCACGAATTTCAATCAAACAAAAGCACACCAAAATTTGTATTTTAATTAAGCACCCAAATCACAGAAATTGAAACTCCTTTATTTCATAGAGCGAGAGAATTTGATTTTGTTTAATAAATATTTGGTTATCTCTATTACTGCAAGTAGCTCGCATTCGAAAGGAACTAAAAGTACATCGTTTCAAAAGTAATCCAATAATTTGGTTTTGGTTTTTTTTGCATTAATTAAAAACTACAAACGAATACCTTGAATAAATTTCATCTCATAAAATAGTAATCTTTAGTTTTGAGTTACTTCATAACTTCATAAAAATAACTATTAATTATTCTTTTTTTGGTCTTAATTCAGAATGAAATCTACATTTTTCATCTTCTCGAATTCTAAATTACTTATCATATCAGATCATAAAACATAGTTTAATAATTCTAAGTTTTTCAATTTTTCTTATTTTTCAATTGTCACTAAATTTTCTTTATCTTTAAAATCGTTTTTGATGGCATTATTCCAATTTATCATTATGAAACTGTTCTTCATTTTATCTTACAACTAATTTGGCAAATATTTTAATTCTCTTTTGCTATTCAATTTGTTATCTCAACTCCTCCTTTCAACAAAATTAGATTTCTTCTAATATTCCAACTTCACAAAAATCATCAGTAAATCAACAAAAACACCGCAATAATTAAGAATTTCTTCATTTTCTATGCAATTCATGCTTTTCTTACATTTAGCATCATCTTATCATCCTATTGAAAGTTTATTCTGTTTAGCTTCGATTCCCACAGGAAATAATATATTTTCCATTTGAATTAATCAAGATTATTATTTTGAGTATTGGTATGTTTTAATGCTAAAAATGTGTGATTATGGATTGAGATATTGCAATAAATTGCATGGCAGGCAGGCAGATTGATTATTGCTTGAAAAGAGCCAACTTATGATTATTAAAAAGAATGATCTACATTGCAATAGCTAATAATTCGCAAAGTATGGATAAAATGCTTATCCAATTACTTTTCTAGTATGTAAGATGAGCCATGTTTATCTTGAGGAACTTCCCAGTTTTTGCTTTGCTTTGCTTACAGGAAGCTCAAACGTTAATGATCTATTAGAGAGATTATCGATGAAATGGATCAAAGAAAATATTTGAGGACTTCTCAAAACAAAAATGTTAAATTACTTCCCCAAATTAACTTTCTTGCCCAAATATTTTGTTCATTTATAGCTGACACTGACAGTCTCTCTCTCTCTTTCTCTGTGATTCTCAAGTTACAGCGTACCATCAGCTGCAGATAACACAATCAATATGACTTTAAAAATCATTTAAAAGCCTTTCAATTTTTTTAATTAAAAAGTGTTCTATTAATTAGCAATGCTATTTCAAACTACTATTTTACTGCATTCTTGAATGTGGTGGACAGCAAATCATCTATATACTCTTTCAATCCTTCAATCTCTTTCCAAATATGCATAAAGGAATAAAATCTCAGATATTAACTCGAATGAGAGAGGGAGAGAGAGAGGGTTATTTATTTAAGAGTTGTGGATATCAAATTGCTCATTAGCAAAGGAATTAATTTAAAACTTAACTGAAGTATTTCAAAAAGAGAAAAAGTAGTTTCTAGGCTAAGATATTTTAATTGTGAAGAGTATAAACATTAGCATTTGCAATATCTCTCTGATTCAATCCAGGAAATCCCTTTAAGATTCTTTAATCTACTTTTTCAGTGCTTTTGCAGTTTGATTTTGAAATTTGTTAGTTTTGAGGAATCTCAAAT
>Ga0302271_10004452_pt1 | contig 11187 bp, 14 predicted proteins | sample III_Bog_N1_1_FD_198767 | JGI IMG/M metagenome (GOLD analysis project Ga0302271, IMG submission 198767) | Peat permafrost microbial communities from Stordalen Mire near Abisko, Sweden - III_Bog_N1_1 | ecosystem: Environmental > Terrestrial > Soil > Wetlands > Peat | place: Sweden: Abisko... | reverse complement strand
CTACATAATTCAAACCCTAAGAAGCAGATTTCTAATTTTAAAAGAAACAAGCTTATTTTGTTTGGAGATTCTTGAGTTTGATGGGATAATAATTTTTCAAATGATTTATGAGGCTCTGATTTCAAGATCTTGAAGGATTTCTAATATGAATGGTTTTGAGAGATGTTCACTTGAACAAAAAACCTATGACTTCGTTTTAGCAGATTCTTTCTTTTTGTTTGCTACGATATTTTGCTATTTTGTTCAGATAAATCATTACGTTATATTATACAGAAATATCTCTTTGTTTTTTCAGATGCCTTTATTAATTTAACTAGTAAATTTTTTCATTAGCATCACTAATTTAAATACCTTAACTTTCGTAAAATTAAATCCTAGATTTTAGTTTTAATAGATTAGAAACACCACTTTAGCTTCTATTAATTTTTCATTATTCTTTTTCCTATTTCTGATTGAAGTCCCTGAGTTTTTCTACTAAACTTTTAAGCTAAAATACTTCATTCTACTCTTGTCCATTTGAAAATCTGTGAAAGCTTTTATACTAAGGTAATTTGGTTTTTCTAAAATGAACATAATTCTAAATTAACATATTCGGTATTTAGTTCCCTCCCTTCCATTTTGTGGAAGTGATTATCCTAAGTTGACTGAGATATTTATAGATCTTTTATTAAGGTATTTGCCAATTTCTTCCTTTATTAGTTCATTTTAATCATTCACTCCCTCTCCTCCTTCAGCTGCTTGAGGAGAATCCTCAGAATAATAAGTCTATTTATATGCCTCTAATAAATGATCTCCCCAATTGTTAGTCAAATTTCTAGCCGATTTACCTTCATCTTGAACTTAAATTTGTACTCTAATCTCAAGCTTTTCTAACTTTTCTTGAACTCTTTTTTCATTTTTTCTGTGATATGTCTCCCACAAGAAATGGATGCTGTTTAAGAAAGATCTTTTGTTTTTATTCAGTTAGATCATTACTTTTTCAACTTAATGATAACTTTCCCAATATTTGCTTTAAATCCCTTCTTCTTCATCATCTCCGTCTTCATCTCCATCTTATTGCACAATCAACTTCAAAGATAATAATAAAAATATCCAAATAATCAAAAATTAAAAATCACTTTTTTATTCCTAAATTCTTCACGCCACAACAAAACAGATAACATAGAATTGCTTGAAAAACATTCTATATATCGATTGAGTGTGCTTGGTAACAATTATGGAGTAGTGAAGAGGTTTAAAATCATCGAAAATTGAGAAAAATAGAGGAATTAGTATGATAGTTATTCATTGAAGCTATTTTTTGGATTTTCTGATTTCAAAAAAAAAGAAAAAAAGACCAAAAAAAGCTTTTAGGAAATTTCAATTGATTGATCCTCTTTGAATTTCCAATCCTGATTTGCATATTCTTTGTTTTTTTGTTTTTTTTCTCATCTTCTCTCATAATAATGATTTACTTTCTTTCAAACCCTTCAATAATCCATAATTGTTACCTTGCATTTCTGTGATGTGGGAAGAGAATTTGTGTCATCCGTTCTTCTGCTCAGACTTCGAAGACGTCTTCCATTTCTGAGAACTTGTGCCGCTTGTCCTTCTTCGTTGAGGTCTTTGTCTTCCGATTCTTTTCCCTATTCGGACCTAGCGCTACGAAAAGATTATCTAAAAATTTAATCTCCAGCTGCTCCAATCTGATGCATACATACTTCCCTGCTAGCACCGTTAAAAGTAAGATCGCTCCGTTCACTGCAAGCCATCTGAAATCAAGAATTCGTCTGCTATAAATCGCTGAGAAAAGAAAGTGAAACCCCAAGACAGTACCTATAAAATCTAGAACTTTATTTACCTTCACGACTATATTTGATAGTCCAGCTATCATAATGGGGATGGTAAAAATATTTGCTAGATAGCTCATATACGTTAATTGAGGGGAAGATTGGCTCGATGAGAACAAAGAAAGATCGAAAATTTATCCTAAATGCATAGGCCTGCCATAAACTGAGGATAAAATAAAGAGAAACACCAGCTAGCTTAAATAGAACAGGAACTGCAGCGAAAACATCTACAGAGTAATAAGTTTTGCATCCATCTGGGAATACATTCCTATGAACCGTTATGAATGCATGGTTCAACCACCAGTGCTTGATTAGTCCAAATAAAATTAAAAATCCAAGAAAGAAAAAAAAAACAGTCAAAGAGAAAGAAGAAAGTGAAAGGTGTGTTAATATTTTTCCCGTTTGAAAAAAAAGTGAAAAGTCAAATTTTTAGAGATTGTTAAAAAAAGGGGGAAGAAAATTGAATGCAAACATGTGAGCTAATAAAGAATTTTGAATTGTTAAAATTCAAGAAATTCAACTGGACTTAATTTGAAACTATATTTTCCAGATAAGCCTTAAGTATTCTATGTTGACGATGTATCAAGATAAGAATTAATCGTCAATTTTTAACTCGAAAGTAAGGCAGAGGTGACGTAAGGTGTAATCAAACCAAACAAACTGCCCAGAAATATCTCGAGTAGCATTAACGAGCTTTCGGGGCTGAGACTAGACGTCAGATGCGACATATATCCTTAGCTCTAGGCTTTATAATCTTCGAAGTTCTGTGAGTCTGAGATAAGAATAATTTTTAATCACCCCCAAACAATCTCAAAGAAAAACAAAAAATCACTTCAAAATGTCCCTCAAGGCTGAAAAACTCTTCGACCTCATGACCCCCTTCCTCGCTGAGAAGGGCAAGGACTTAGTCCCCAAGATTAAGGCTGTCTATCACTTCGCAGTCATCACCAAGAAGGGCGGTCCTGTTATTTAGACTTGGACTATCGATCTCAAGAACGGAAATGGCTCCATCAAGAAGGGTGCTGAAGGATCTGCTGATTGCACTTTCACCGTCCTCGATGATGATGTTATCGCTATGGCCAACAAGACCCTCAACCCTCAACAAGCTTTCATGAGCGGAAAGATGAAAATCAAGGGTAACATGGCTGCTGCCACTAAATTTACTCCTGATCTCCTTCCCACCATGCCCAAGCTATGAAGAGAAAGATTAAAAGTTATGCTCATTTTTGTTTTGTGTGCTAGCATAAATTCAAATTGTTTTGAACATGGACTGATTCAGGAAATGATAAGTATTCAAACAATCGATGGGGAGAGAAGGGGAGGATAACCCTATTTGAAAGAATTATCTTTTTAAAAAATAAAACAAATGGGTATTATCTACAGAATTAATAAAGAATTTGATGATAAAATACAAAGAATCTGTTTATTTTTGTGACTCCTTCGTAATCATATAATCAGATTAGAAGGCAATCCTGCCTTTTTTAAAATATTAAGAGCTCTTATCTATCTCTAAACAAGATTTTTTCTAACATAGTTTTATACGGGTTTTAGTTTTGTACTTCCTTGCATATTTCGCTTCAAAAATGATCTTGGAATTGCTTTTCTTTCTCTAAATAGGTAGCTCTACAAATATCAAAGTTTTTATTTGTTTAAGCGAAGAAATATGAGCAATAACTCGAGAAATACTTACGAAAAAGTAAATAAAAATAAGCTCAAATCAAAGAATCATTTGTTTTTTTGGGTTATTTTTTAAAATGAAAATAATTCCTTTTGTTTGAATGAAACACAGAAATTCTTATGAACGAAAAGTAAAGCTTTGGTAAAATAAAAGAAGGAGAGACAGTGTTTCTAAAATAAAATATGAAATTAATCTAAATAAAACCTGAGTGCGTCTCTCTGAGGAGGTTTAATAGCGGGCCCCGAGGGAACCGAAACCAAAAAGACTTAGAGAAAAAAAAATTTCTAAAAAAAAAAGACTTAGAAAAAATTTGAGAGATACTCTCCCCCCCCAAAAAAAACAACGAAAGCAAAGGGTAATTGGATTATTGCTTATTTTAAAAGAGGCTCAGTCTATTTTAATGAGAATTTAGCCCGGGATTTTAAGTTTTCTCTTTGAATTTTCTCTGTGTCTTTTTCTCATTTAGTTCATTTGTCTTATTTTTGTTTCTAGAAATGAGCAAGGGAAAGAAGCATACTTCTGAAAGCGAGGAAGAAGAGGATAGCTCACAAGAGGAATAGAGTTCTGTTGAAGAAGAGGAGGAAAGCGAAGAAGATGGTGATGAGGATGATGTGAAGAAAGAAGAGTATGAAGATAGTATTGAACCGAAAATAGAAGTGAAAAATGAAGAAAATGACGAAGAAGACGATGAACAAGAATTCAAACCTACCTTAAAGCGTAAGAGTGAAGTTCCAGTTGAAAAAGCCGCAGAGGGTACATTGAACTCGCATAAGTAAGTTAAAACATCTGCTGGTGAGACTGTGAAGAAGCCTATCAAACCATAAGTGATTGTAGTGGCTAACAACGACGATAATGGTGATGATGAAGATGATGAAAACAGTGATATCCGATGGAGATATCTAGAGCATCACGGTGTGCTTTTCCCTGACTATTGGAACAAGCACAACATCAAAGCTTCTTACGATGGTCATCCAATCGAGTTGACTCTCTTCTAAGAGGAGATGGCTACATATTGGGCTCAAACTCTTGGTTCCGATTGGGAGCACAAACCCACTTATCGCTCTAACTTCTCCAAGCAATTCCTTGGAACTTTTGGCGCAGCTAAATCCAAGTACGAATTCGATAAATTCGATTTCTCAGCTATCAAGATTCATCTCGAAAAGCAGCGACTCTTCAGAAAAGATCGATCGAAAGAAGAAAAGAACGCTGAGAAAGCTAAAAAAGAAGAACTTTCGAATTATTATGCAGGAGCCATTCTCGATAATTATCGTGAGAAAGTTGGATAGTTCATGATCGAACCTCCCACCTTATTCAAAGGCAGAGGAGAGCATCCTAAAATGGGACTGATGAAAGGCAGAATTCAGCCTGAAGCTGTAGTCATCAACATTTCCGAAGACGCTCCAGTTCCTAAATGCTCTGTTCCAGGTAACAAAAATTAATTTTAATTTCTTGTCTTCCTTGTTATTAAGATTAATTACTTCTTCCCATTATATTTTACTTCGGTTTTTACACAATCAAACTTTAATTTCTTTGTTTTTTTTAATTCCCTCTGTTTTATTTTAAATTGTGCTTTACCAGGACATGCTTGGAGTGAAATTGTCCATAAACACGGAACGACTTGGCTTGCAAGTTATAAAGATGACTCTGTGAGGGTACAGCATAAATATATTTTCTTAGCAGCTGAAAGCAGATTAAAAGCTGAGAATGATAAGAAAAAATATGAAAAAGCCAGAAGATTGAAAAATCTTATTGCGAGTATCCGCGAAAATTATGAGAGAAAACTTAGAAGCTCCTCCGATTAAGATCGACAGCTTGGAACAGCAACTTATCTGATAGATAAGCTTGCACTTAGAGTTGGTAATGAAAAGTCTGAAGAAGAAGCTGATACAGTTGGTTGCTGCTCACTTCGTGTGGAGCACATATAAATCCTCGACGAAAACCAAATCGGATTTGATTTTCTTGGTAAAAATGAATATTTATTAAGAATAATTAGTAATTAAACATTTTTTTTGTTTGAAAATTAACAGGTAAAGATTCCATGAGATATCAGAATACTGTGAAGGTCACTGAGATTGTCTGGAAGAACATCCAACATTTTACAAAGAACAAAAAGACAACAAGTGATTTATTCGATAAAATCGATGCCAGCAGTCTGAACGAGTACCTCAAAGGAATGATGGAAGGATTGACTGCTAAAGTTTTCAGAACATTCAACGCATCCTACACTTTACAGAAAGAACTTGATAAATCCGTTGCTGCTAAAATTGGTGATTTAGACTTGAAAGACAAATTAAGTTTCTACGATGAGGCCAATCGCAACGTAGCTATCCTTTGTAACCATTAGAAGACTGTTGGCAAAAACTTCGATGTTATGGTAGGAAAAATGGAGTAAAAAATCAATATCTACAGGGATTATGAAAAGGAGCTTAATTCTCATCTCGCTAAGTGCAAGAAAAACGGGACTGTCAACGCTTCAGAGAAAGAAGTAATTCTCGAAGAAAAAGAAGATGGCAAGCACAAGATGTTCGTGAAGAAATTCCCTGGAACAAAAGACAAAATCCAAGAAGCGATTCAGAAGATCAAGAAGAGAATCGAAGAAGAATCCAGTAAGAAAGACAGCAAGGAGAAGAACAAAGAAGTTGCTTTAGGCACTTCCAAGACAAACTACAACGATCCTCGTATCTCTGTGAACTGGTGCAAGAAATGGGAAGTTCCTATTGAAAAAGTTTTCCCGAAAACTTTGATTGCCAAGTTTGTGTGGGCAATGGAAACTGATCTTGAATGGTCATTCTGAGGAATTATTTTGGATCATTTTTTAAGTTTGTAAGCCGATTTTGAATTACATGCATAATTGAATGAAACAACAGGATTTATTTAAAGTTTGAATTGCCTTGAGTTGATTATTTTGAAAGATTGATAAGGAGATGCATGCTAACAAATATCCAGAAAATCATAAAAAAACAATTAAATCTTTGATAACTTTTTCTTCAAAACACCCACACACGCATTTAATACAAAAATAAAGAGAAAATGAAAGCTTCTGCCATTTGAATTTCCCTCAGCGGGGAATTATATTGAATGATTGCAAGATAGAATTATCTTTATTGATTGGTAGTTCCAGAATATTTTACAGACTGGCATGGATTGTTGTGAGATAATACCCCGATGCAGAGTTGAGCAAGTTTGGAGTGATGAATTTGCAGATGAGCTTCACATGACTGTTCATGTCATAAAGATAGCATTTCGAAGAAAAATAACTGAACAAACTCAACACATCATCCGCATCGAGACAGTTATTCGCTGCTATTCCGTGTGCCTTGTAGAACGTATTCACACAAGAATGAATGTGTTCACTCGCTTTAACAACCATCTTCATCTTCCCTGCTGGACTCTACTCCGTTCGGATGGACATAATATACTTCATGCAGTTGAAGTAATTTTCCTTCTTCAAACGCTCCCAATACAAATTATCTGGAGTAAAACCATCCAGAGGTGATATCTCCTCAGGATTTTTCTCCAATTCATTGCTACTATTGTTATCATGATCTTTATTATCAGCCTTTCCACTGGCTGTTCCACTACTACTGCTTCCACTCGAAGATGTACTATTCTTTATTTTCTCTTCATTTCCTGCACTGCTTGCTCGTTCATCAAAATCTTCATCATTTTCAGTTATTTTTGAGAAAAATGTTTCGCCTACAGAATATCCTCTTTTTCGCTTATTTATGAAATTGTCTCGAATATTGTCATCAAGCAAGTCAGATGTATTCTCAAAGGAATTCGAGTAATAATGATCGACATCAGTTCTTGTCATCTTCGAGGAGCCGTAGTTATTATTATTCTCTCGATTATCGATTTATATGCCGATAATATCAATTAAGGCCTGCTCAACGAGATCTCGTTTTTATCGTTTTGTTGGCGATTTAACAGCAACATTAGTGCTTTCATTTTTGCTGTCATCACAACCAAGTTCATTGTCACTATCATTTTATTTATCCTCTTAAGCAGGAATTCGATCTCTTAATGTCTATTAGGGTTATTATGGTTATTATTATTGTAATTCTTATTCTTTTGGAGAAATATTGTGCATCTAATTTGCTGATCCTTACTGCTAATTGGCTATTTCTTCCTTAACCTTTTCAGCTTTTTCTTCTACATCCCTTTCATATCTTTCATCATCAGCATCTTTTGTTTCCCGTTAATCTTCTGAAGGCGCATATTAAGAAATTTATGTTTTATCTCCGTCTGCTTTTCCAAGAGTTTAATTTGAGTCATTACTTACTCTTTTATTCCCTTTTTGTGGACTCAAACAAAGTGAATCTATGATATGCTACTCCGATTCATGTTCTTCTGGAATTAGACTATCATCTTTGTTATAATATCTGAGTGTTTTTTCATTCAAACAGAATTTATCTGAGACAAAAAAATCCTGGGGTTTCCATTCAAATAGCTTAACCATGACTCCACGCAATCTCTGCTCAGTCAAAATATCCTCTAGCCTCGTGAGATCAAATAATATCTTGTAGATTTTGGTGTTCTTGAAGATTAAAGAAGTTACAAAGTTTATCATATTATCCTTTGTAAAATGGTCTGGAATCGCTGAGACTCCTTCAACTATGCTCTAATCATCTCTTTGAAGGTTGTAAAATAAACTCATAGTTTCTTGCATAACCCTGATAAACTACTAGACTTCGCCAATCGCTCGATTTGAGATTTCCAGCTCTTCAGGATTCAATCTTTCCGATTCTCTTTCATCTCTTTACCCATCGTCGTTTATCACATGCGGGTGCGATGAATTACCTAACATTCCATGCATATTTTAGTTCTTATATCCTTCCGTTCTGATATGCGTTAGTCGTTCAGTTACGCCACTGTATGCAGCTATGAAAACTTCCGCGAAAACTGACATAACATGACCTAGCACATGATTTTAATCTCTAAAGTGTTTCGCAATCACATCTGTTTTGAGCACATATATCTCTAAGGCATCAACTAGATCCTTTGTCATGTTTGATTTCTCTTACCGCTAGAAAAAAAACTCAGGGAACACATACGATGGACTCGAACTCACCGAACTAAAACTCTCCTTCAAGTTTCCAGTGTGGATATTGTAGCTGCTCAGGATGGAAAGTTTCTTGTTGAGTGTACTGTTGCTTGGGATTTAGACTACACTGCCTTGCTCGGAGATTGGTTGGTCATCTATCAGCTCGGATTGATTAAAGAGTTTGCGGTATTTATCTTGGATTGAGAGAGGTTCCCGTTCTCTTTTTTTTCTTTTTTAGTTGTTTTTGCCTGGCTTCTTAGCACTTGCTATAGGTGTCTTCCCGACTAATGAAGAAAAGGAAGAAGTTAGGATTTGGATTTAAAAAATGAACACAGCATAGTGAAGGAAAGAAGTTATACCAAGACCCCTGCATGCGAAGACTTCTTTCTAATAGTATGATACTGGGTATCCCATGTATTTTTTCAATGAATGCAGGATCTGCGAAGGCCAATTGTATCTAGCGGAGAGCTCCTCGCATTCTTACTTCAAATATACTAGCCATTCCTGTTGAGTCTAAGATTTTTACAGAATTATTAGTTAAATATAATAGAATAATAGTTTTAAACATTCTTTTTTACTTCTTGAACTTGATCTTGATGACACATCGCAATGACTCTAAAGCGAGGAGGAGGTTAATCGATGAGTTCCTTCTTCAATTTAAGGCCAAAGGGTCCTTATTATTATGAAGGAGATGCATTTCCCATATATTCGTATTCACTTTATTGTAAGTTTGCTTTCCTTATTAAATTAGAAAATTCTTCATAAATATTGCAGAACACTTGAGTGAATAGTAGAATGGAAGCAAAACGGATAATAATACTTAGATTATTAGTCAAAGTGATGTGAACTGAAGCAACTTTTTATTTTATTTGAAGAAAAAGAGCTACTTTAAATAACTTTTACATGATTGTCTGTCAACTCTCTCCAAAAGGAATTGCCGGGTCAGCTAATTTCTCATATAAAGTTTGCTATGTTTGATGGATATTTTCAATGGTTTTATTGCAAATACATATCTTATCAATAAACAATGAAATAATACCCTTTATGTTGAATTTTAAGGATAGTAAATGATAGAAATGCTAAAATAAATTTACAAAAAATCAAGATAAATTAATATCTCTGAAAACATTCTTGAAAAAGAGTTGAATTGCATTATTGTGTTCGTTCATCTAATATTAACATTAAGGAAGGTAAACTGTGATCGTATCTGCTTTAGATCAGAAAACAAAGATTTAAAGAAGGGATATTTCTTTGATTTTGTATGAAGAGCTGAATCTTGAATTATCAAACATTGTTTTCTTAATAAAAAAACAAGATTAATTGAAAAAATATAAGATCTCATACACTTTTATTAGATTTTTAAGTACAAAATGAGTGACTTCTCCTTGACAACATTCAGCTCCACAGGTATTTATTCATTTCATTGTTTCAATATCTCTTTTTTCATTCTGATTGTTTCTCATTTCAAAACACTTTTATTCATTTAATTACTCTTTGCATCTTCTTAGGCAAGTTAAACCAAATCGAATTCGCTTAGAAAGCAGTCGAAAACGGAGAGACATGTGTAGGAATTAAAGTTAAAGATGGTGTAGTCATAGCAGTTGAGAAAAAACTGAATTCCGTGCTTGTTGATGAAACCAGTTTTAAGAAAATCTAAAAACTTGGTGAGCATATCGGTGTATCCTATGCTGGAATCGGCCCTGATTTCAGAGTGCTCAACTAAAAAGCTAGAAAAACAGTGTAGAAATACTGGTTGCAATATCGAGAAAAGATATTCGTAGAGTCTCTCTGCAGATAAACAGCTAGCACAGTTTAAGAGTTCACTTAATCTGGTGGAGTTCGTCCATTTGGTGTTTCCCTCTTAGTGGCTGGATATGATGAAGAAGGTCCACATTTATATTAGCTTGATCCATCTGGTGCCTACTATGGATGGAAAGCTACTGCTATTGGAAAAAATTACAAAAATGCCAAAACTTTCCTAGAAAAGAGATACAATCCTGATAGAAGTATCCAAGATGCTATCAATGATGCACTCCTTACACTCAAGGAAGGATATTAAGGTAAAGAAGAATAAAAAATTTATGTTGAAAGCAGCAAATATTGTTAATATTTTCATGGTATAAATAAATACTTTTTAAGTCAAAATTATTAGCGTTTATCTTACATATTTTATGGAAAAATAACAACAATCAAGGTACGATGGACTGCACGAACGTAGAAATTGGTTTCATCGACAGTTCGAAAGTCTTCTAGATTCTCACTCCTGAGAAAATCAAGGATTATCTTGAGATCATCCAGTGAACAAAAATAGAACACCAAGCAATGCCAGTTTGTACTCTTAATAATAAAGAATAATAGTATTTAGTTTCTTGCTATGTGTCTCTTTCGATCTTTAGTTTGTGTGACATTTAGAAAATCATTGCGAGTTGTTTGTTTTTTTCAGCTTTTTTTAATAAAATAAATAATCTTTTTTAATAGAAAATCTGTTTATTTGATTGAGAAATAACTCGTTGATTATTGTAATTTTTTACTTGAAAAGGAAATTTTAATATTAATTAATATTCTCATATTTTTGGAGGGAATCGGGGGTTGGGGTTGGGGTTGGGGTTGGGGTTGGGGTTGGGGTTGGGGTTGGG
>Ga0302271_10004451_pt1 | contig 11192 bp, 5 predicted proteins | sample III_Bog_N1_1_FD_198767 | JGI IMG/M metagenome (GOLD analysis project Ga0302271, IMG submission 198767) | Peat permafrost microbial communities from Stordalen Mire near Abisko, Sweden - III_Bog_N1_1 | ecosystem: Environmental > Terrestrial > Soil > Wetlands > Peat | place: Sweden: Abisko... | reverse complement strand
TATCGGAATGAGTTCTGTGGAAACATCGTTGTTTAAATCTTCATCGGCTAAGGTGTATACGTCGTCAAGTGGAATGCCGCACAGTTGATTCAGCGCCATTCTCGACAGGTTCAACCCATCCTCCGCTTTGGTTACCGTGATGTCAGCCTCATTCAGCTTTACCCGTACTTTCAGTGCCTCCGACTTGGTAGCAATGCCTTCATCAATCATTACATTCACATTAGTATCTACTTTTGCAATCAGATTTCGGTAATCTTTGGCCAGTTTTACTTTATTTTCAATTGAAACTACCCGCCAGTAAGCTTCATCCACTTCGAGCAACAGTTCGGTTACTTTGTTTTCATGCTGTGCCTGTGCCAGGTTCTCGCCATACCGGGCAATGTGGTAAAGTTCCAGGATCTTTCCACCCATAAAAATCGGTTGTACAAAGCCGATGGTTCCGGCAAATACATTTTTAATGTCAAACTCCATGGCACTTTTGGGTAAAAGGGAATATCCTTTCCATTGAATTTTATCCGGACTTGTTTTTGGATTGAAGGGTGTATTGTTGGCATCCAACGGTACCGGTTGTCCGTTGACTAGCGTCCACTTGTTTGAAATCTGGTCGGCAGTAAATCCAAATGAACCATCAGCCATTTTGCTCCCTACGGGTAGGAGGGCATCCTCAGATAATAATGAGAGATTCTTTTGATTCCAGGCATAGGTTCCGTTTGCCGAAAAATTAGGCAGGAACTGGGTGAATGCTGCTGCCTTAAGTTCCCGTGATGCATTGACATTTTCCTGAGCCATTTGCAGGCTTTTATTATGGGTGAGTGCCATTTGACGGCAATCTTCAAGCAACAATACTTTTTGCGACTGCAGTTGCATGCTAACTACGAAACCAACTACTACTAATACAATCTTCTTCATATACTTAATTCATTGAATAATTATTATTGTTCGAACAATAGTTGCATGTGCAACTATATGCCTAAATTTTTTATTGTAAGTTGGCCATGATCTTTTTTAATACCTTTCTGCTAATGTTCAATTCTTCGTCTGTGATGTCGTTAAGTGTCCGTTCCGCAACCTGTTGCACTATTTCGGTTGCTTTTTGTTCCAGTGCATTTCCGGCATCAGTCAAATGAATCAGGTTTGTACGGCGGTCGTTATGATCGGATACCCGGGTAACCAGATTTGCCAGTTCAAGCTTGTCAATAAGTCTTGTCATACTTGGCTTGTCCTTGGAGGTCAAATCGCATAGTTCTTGCTGGGTAACTTTATCTTTTTTCCATAAACAAGCCAGTACTGACCATTGCTCAGTGGTAATTTCAATACCTTCGAGAGCAAATGCCCGGAGAAACGTCCGGTTGATGGCTGAAGAAATCTTGCCGGTTAAAATGCTGAATACTTCATCGTTGTGTATCTCTTTCATGATAGTTGTATGATTAATGGTTGCATAAGCAACGATACAAAAGTACAACTAATATTCTATTTCGCATTTGCTTTTATGTTATTTAACACAAAATTGATCAGATCTAAAACTAATAGCTTCATAATATGATTGTAAAGAGTAGGTTAGCACTGAAAAAATAATTCATTTACTTTTAGTACAGACTGTATACAATTATTGTCTGATAATTGACGGGTAAAAGAAAATCATATCGGAACCTAAATTGAATACTGAATCAAAAAAAAATGCTCAACGAATAAAAGTTGAACATTCTTTTTCAGAAAGAGAGGCTATTGCTTGCATTGTACCCTTTCTGCGTAATACATCCTGTTTATTAAAATTCTGCTTTAAAGTCTAATACAATATTTTTAATGGTGATATTTTATCCCACACTGTGCAGAATTTCTATAGTCATCAATTTTTGTTCTTTGGTACATTTGTTTTACATCTCTTTTACACTTGTTTTACCATATTTCATAGTTGACTCGACTTTGATTCGCATCAAACCCGTAGATATCCTATATCATTATAGAGACGGTTTATATACGCCTTTGATACTCCTCAACTATGGAATGTGGTAAAAGAGATGTAAAAGGGGTGTAAAATGTATATTAAAGAAATCAGCTTATTTTGTCTTGTTGTATTCAAAAAATTGAAACACAATTTTCAACTTCATTTCTTTAACCCGGAATCGGAAAATGGAATTATAACTCAAATATGTGTACTCATATTGCTCACCTATTTTTTAATATATTGAGAGTACGGTTAAGTTAAATAAAGCATTTTCTACAGTTGTTTTTGTAATATGAATCCATTTGATTCGTTCTAAAAAATATTTTGGTTGATAGAGAATTGTAAACGAACTAATGCCAAAAGTAAAAGTATGTTTAAGAAAACAAGAGTCCGGGAACATAACTTTCCTTTTTTTAAAAACAGAGTAGGATTTCAAAAATGCACTGTTTTAGAATTTATATCATGATATATCAGCGTTTTAGAAATATATTTAGATGACTTTTGATTATAGTCGGTTTATAGTGATTTTATAATATTTTTAGGTTGTTAATTGGGATAGATGCCTTATCTTTGTATTGTTAATAATATATCGGTTGGATATATCGATTCTTATAAACTCATTTCTTTAAAAAAATACAATTCTTTCGTAGAATTTCTTTTCTCATGGAATCCAAGTTAAACTTATCATCCCAATCTATTCGAAAAAAAGCTGAGAAGTTGTTGAAATCCAGTCACTCTTCATTAGATTCACATTCCATGAATGTTGAAACACAACTACTGATACAGGAATTACTTACCTACCAATCAACTATCGAAAAGCAAAATGCTGAACTTCTCAGGGCTGAATCGGAGTTTCACAAAGAACGTCAGTACTTTAATGATATTTTCAGCAATCAACCGGCTGGTTTATACCGCATCCAGGTACCTTCCATGGATAAATGGAAAAATAAAAGCTGGGAAAGTTCGGAAAATCCTCCATACAGAATGGAATTTGCCAGCGATCGATTTTGCGAGATATTAGGTGTAACACGTAAGGATTTTGCGATCAATCCTTTTATAATAAGCGATCTGATCCATTCAGATGACAAAAAATCATTTGCAACAAAAAATGAACAAGCAAATAAACGATTTATCCCTTTTCAATGGGAAGGTCGCCTTGTTGTAAAGCAGAAAATTGTATCTATTCGTCTGGAATCGTTACCCAGGATGCTCGAGAATGGGGATATTCTGTGGACGGGTATCTTGTACGATTTAACGGAAGAAAAACTGACTGAAGTTCAACTCATTGAAACCCGTTTAAAATTGGATGACGTGCTCGAAGGAGCGAATGTAGGAACCTTGGAATGGAATGTACAAACAGGCAAAATAAAATTTAATCAGATATGGGCTAAGAATCTTGGATATACGAGTGTCGAAATAAAATTAGGACTGGTTCTGTTTGGGATGAAAGGGTGGAAAGTAATCACTCATCCGGATGATATCCCTTATGCCGAAGAGATGTTGGAACGACACTTCTCGGGCGAATTACCCTATCATACGGTGGAAGTAAGAATGCGTCATAAAAAAGGACACTGGGTATGGATCAGGCAGGAAGGAAGAGTTAAAACATGGACGAATGATGGGAAACCATTGTTGATGTATGGCACACATACCGATATCTCAAAACGGAAAGAAATGGAAATAGAGTTGCGGGATAACGAGGAGAAATACCGCATTCTTTTTTCAAATAATCCACAGCCCATGTTGATTTACGATCAGCAAACACTCAGAATCCTTGAAGTAAATGACGCTTTTATCAGTCACTACGGATATGCCAGAAAAGAGATTATGAAGATGTTTGTCAGTGAAATAAGACATCCTGAGGACATGCCTGTAATGATAGATACTGTATCAGATACAAAGGAAGGTGCAAGAAATACAAGCTACAAAAAGCATATTAAAAAGAATGGTGAAATTATCTATGTAGAATTAAAAATACATTCCATAAAGTTTAAGGAGTACTCGGCCATTCATGTATTAATCAATGACATAACTGAACAGCGACGAATTGAACAGGCTTTGTTTGATTTAAATAACCAGTTAGAGGAACGCATTTTAGAACGTACATCTGAGTTAACAGCACTGAATGCATCGTTGCTCGAAACGGAAGTTAAGTTCAGGACAGTAAGTGACTTTACCTATGACTGGGAGTACTGGAAAAGCCCACATAATAAAATATTGTTTATGTCACCCTCAGTGGAACGGATAACCGGCTATACCATTAATGAATTTGAAGAAAATCCTCTTTTAATTGATTCTATCGTGTACCTGAACGATATTGACAGATGGGAAAAACATAAAAATGAACGACACGTTTTAGAACCGGATGAAAATAAACTGGAGACTTTATTTCGTATTGTCACTAAAAATGGAGATATCCGTTGGTTAGGTCATGTTTGCCGAAATATTATTATTGAAGGGAAATACCTTGGAGTAAGGGTTTCGAACCGGGATATTACCGATAAAGTAAATACCGAAAACGAACTCTTAAACATAACGGTTAATGTGGAAGAGCGGGAACGCAATCGTTTCTCGAGTGAACTGCATGACGGAATGGGACCGTTATTATCGACTATTAAGCTCTATTTTCAGTGGCTGGCAGATACAACGGATGATGAAAAACGTAAGCTAATTACCGAAAAAGGTAATTACAGTATCGAAACGGCCATTCAGACAACACGTGAGCTGGCTCGTGGATTAAGTTCCAGGAATGTTTCAGAAGCAGGGTATGTAAAGGCAATTAATGACTTTGCACAACACATAAATGATGCCAGTAAAATCACAATCAATTTCGAAACAAATACAAACGAACGATTCAGTGGATTCTTCGAATTAATGTTGTACCGGATTACAACTGAATTGATTAAAAACACCCTCACTTACGCCGATGCCACAACTATTGATATAAGGTATAGATATGAACGTTCGAAAAAAACTGTTTCGTTTTCGTACAAAGATAATGGAACCGGTTTCGATTGGGAGAAAATAAAAAAAGAACGGAAAGGTCTTGGATTGATGAATATACAGCAAAGGGTTCAGATTCTGAAAGGAAATATTGAGATACAATCGAAACAGGGTGAGGGATTTATAACTTCAATAGTAATTCCTGTCGAAGAATATTTAAAATAACAATTGAGAATTTACAGGTATGAATAAAATAATTATTGTTGATGATCACTCATTATTTCGGGAAGGAATCAAGCTGTTGATTGAAAATGAAGGATTGGGAGAAGTAATTGCAGAAGCTGAAAACGGTTCGGTATTTCTTGATTTACTACAAACAGTTGTTCCCGATCTGGTCATTATGGATATTGAAATGCCCGTGATGAATGGGTTGGAAGCCACTCAAAAAGCATTGAAACTTTACCCCGATTTAAAAATACTGGTACTTACCATGTTGAACCAGAAAGCGAATTATTTCGATATGGTGAATGCAGGTGCTCTGGGGTTTGTGCTAAAAACTTCCGGAAAGCAGGAATTTGAAAAGGCTATTAACACCATCATGCATGGAGAGAATTATTTCTCAAACGAATTATTACGGCAGATCATTATCAATATAAACACAGAAAGCTTCCCGGTAACAGAAAAGAATGACTATAACTCCGACAATCTGACAGCAAGGGAAAAAGAGGTGTTACATTATTTCTGCGAGGGATATACTCCTACCGAAATGGCAAGTAAGCTTTTCATTAGCCCCAAAACCGTGGAAGCTCATCGTTCTGCATTGTTGCGAAAAACAAATTCAAAAAACACAATTAACCTGGTTCTATTTGCTATTAAGAATAAAATGGTGAAAATATAAAATCAACATTTTTACTCCTCCATCTATTGAATTACAGCCTGCAGAAACTTTGTGTTTCTGCAGGCTGTGGCTTTTTATACGGTTTTGCAATCTACCGAAATCAGGGTACACATATATAAAATCAGGGTTTACACGCATCAGATATTTTAAATTACCACGCATCGGATATTTTAAATTACTAAGGGTTTACACCAATACAGATGTAGGGTTTACACCATGCGGAAGTAGGGTTTATACGTATTTTTACTAAATTTAAATACAGTACTTTTGAATTTGATATTTCACTTTTAACAAGTTCAAATATATTGACTGGTTTCCAAATACTTATACGTAAGTACAATTATCTGATGAATTTGTCAGACTTACTTATAATTAAAAAATCAACAATTAGTTTGTTTTCAAATCTGGCAACTGTTTTTGTTTGATTAGAGGTTTGAATGATGATTTTTAGGTAATCATCAGTGACTTAATTAGCTATTCCTTGCTTAAGAAGCAAATGACTATAACGGAATATATTCCGTTAAAAGGACGTGAAAAAGAAGTGTATAGTACCGGAATCATTATTTCCACCGATATCCGGGACATAAACCGGCAATGAAATAAGCAACAAAAAATCAACGATAATCCATTTTATACCATCAATAGGCTCATTTATACCCGCTCAAAATGAAAAAAACAATTCTACTCTTTATCAGCATTATCAGTTCGGTATTGTTATTTGCTACAGCTCCCACCACTATTACAGTGCCCAGCACTGCCGGTGGTTTATCTGCCGCAATTACAGCTGCCGGTGGAGATTTAACCACCGTAACCGACCTCACTGTGACAGGCACCATCGATGCCCGCGACTATGTAACCATGCGCGATGCTATGACTCAGCTGGCAGTATTGGACTTAAGTGGAGTTACGATAGCGGCGTATACCGGCACTGCCACAAACGGATCAAGAACGTATCCGGCCAATGAAATTCCACAGTATGCATTTTGTACTACAAGTAGCGTAGGTAAAACCAGCCTGAAATCCATTGTAATGCCAGCATCAATAAATTCCATTGGAGATTTTGCTTTTGGTAGTTGTAGCGGTTTCACCTGTTCGTTGACGATACCATCGTCGATAACTTCCATTGGATTGGCTGCTTTTATGGGTTGTAGCGGATTCACCGGTTCGTTGATTATCCCTTCGTCGGTAACTTCCATTGCACAATATGCTTTTGATGCTTGCACCGGTTTTACCGGTGCGTTGACGATCCCATCATCAGTAATATCCATTGGAAATAATGCATTTACAAGTTACAATGGTTTAATAACAGTTGATATGGCTAATCTCAACTATTCGAGTATAGATGGTGTATTGTTTAATAAAGATAAAACAATACTTATGCAGTGTCCAACATCTAAAACGGGAAGTTATACTATACCTTCGTCGGTAACATCCATTGGAGTTTATGCTTTTTTTCGTTGTAAGAGTTTTACCGGTTCGTTGACGATCCCATCATCGGTAACTTCCATTGGATATGCTGCTTTTTATGCTTGTAGTGGGTTCACCGGTTCGTTGGTTCTCCCATCGTCGGTAACTTCCATTGGAGCTATAGCTTTTGATGGTTGTCGTAGTTTCACTGGTTCATTGACGATCCCATCTTCGGTAACCTCCATTGGAGAAGCTGCTTTTTATGATTGTAGCGGTTTTACCGGTTCGTTGACGATACCATCATCGATAACTTCCATTGGATATGAAGCTTTTCAAGGTTGTTCCAATCTAAGTTCCATAAAAGCATATTATTCTACACCGGGCTTGATAACATTAGGCACAACTGTATTTAGTGGTATATCTACAAGCGCTTGTTTATTAAACGTTCCGGTTGGTACAAAGGGACTGTATGAAGCGGCAGATCAATGGAAGAACTTTACGAATAAAACTGATGAACTTATAGTTCCAACGCTAAGCACTCAAGCTGTAACTACTGAAGGATTGACTACTGCCATCGGAAATGGAACAATAAGCGGTTTAGGTGAAACCAACCCCACTCAATATGGTATGGTGTGGAGCACGGCAACCAATCCTACTGTGGCACTTAGTTCCAAAACAACACAAGGTACTATATCAACTGTCGGAACATTTACGTCTGACATTACAGGCTTAACTGCCAATACGAAATATTATCTAAAGACTTATGTAACTAATACTACCGGTACTTATTATGGAGACGAACTAACGTTTACAACATTAACAAATAGCTCCCCTTCCGATTTAGCGTTGTCGGTAAATGCTATCAATGAAAACGTAGCTGCAAACTCACCGGTAGGAACATTCAGCTCAACAGATCCCGATACTGGTGATACATTTACCTATACCCTTGTTACGGGAACCGGAAGTAATGATAATACTTTTTTTAATATCAGTGGCAGCAGTTTACGGATTACGAATAGTCCAGATTATGAGACTAAGAATAGTTATACTGTACGTGTTCGCAATACCGATCAGGGAGGCTTGTTTTTTGAAAAAGCATTTACGATTTCCATTAATAATTTACCCGAGGCTATACCTGCTATGACCATACATGTTGCAACTGCCGGTGGTTTATCTGCTGCAATAACTGCCGCTGGTGGTACGCTAAGTGGCGTTACTAACCTTACTGTTACCGGTACAATTGATGCCCGCGACTTTGTAACTATGCGGGATAATATGCCCCTGCTGGCAATATTGGACTTAAGTGGAGCAACGATTGCCGCATATAGTGGTACGGATGGTACCGATACCTATGCCTGGTATGGTACAATTTATCCTGCCAATACAATGCCCCGCGAAGCTTTTGAATTTGAAAATGTTTCTGGCACTGGTGGTCATGGTAAATTAAGTTTAACTTCGGTTATACTTCCATCAACAATTACAACAATTGATTATGATGCTTTTTTTGGCTGTTCGAACTTATCTAGTATTACAATTCCATCAACGGTTACATCTATTGAAAGTTGGGCTTTTTATGGTTGTCAGAGTATCACATCTATCGATTGTCAATCTTCTATACCGCCATCTTGCAGTACAGCAGTTTTTAGCGGAATTGATGTAACTACTTGTATTCTGTATGTACCAGTTGGTTCAGCGAGACTGTATGCTGCCATTTACCCATACAATAAATTTACACACATAGAAATAGTGAATAACTTTTGGCTTTCTGCATCAACTTCAATTGTTGCAAAAGAAGTAAATAGTTCCAACACCATAAAAGTTAATTCAACAATTACCTGGACAGCAAGCAGCGATCAGGCATGGCTATCAGTAAGTCCGGATATTGCAACAAATGGTGATGCAGTACTTACTTTAACCACTACACAAGCATTACCAACTACGGCAAGTCGTACAGCAACAGTAACTGTTTCGGCAAGTGGGGTAGCGTCTCAAACTATTACTGTTACTCAACAATTTCTCATTTATTGCATACCTGTTCCATCAATGGATCCAAATACTATGTGGATAGAGAATATTAGTACAAGCGGAGGGATTTCCAATTTTAATAACACTTCGTCCCAGAAGTTATCTTCTTATGCTGATTACAGTGGTTCTTACAATGCATCAAATATACTGTCAGGCACTACTACGATGACTTTTACTTCCCATTTTTATTTCATGTCCTTTTCAACCTGGATTGATTTTAATGACAATGGATCTTTTGAAGCTTCAGAAAAAGTAATTTCAAATAGTAACACAGGAAGAAAATTAACCGTTACAGATAACTTTACGGTTCCTGTAACTGCACCACTTGGCATACATAGAATGCGGGTAAGAGGTGACTATTCTGGAAGTAGTCAACCTAACAATCCTTGTGATCCCTTACAATATGGTGAGACCGAAGATTATGCCTTTACAGTGTGTGCCATAGCACCAACGATAACTACACAATCTGTAAGCGACATTAGTTCAACAGAGGCTACCCTTAATGCAAATATTAATGCAAATTTTTACTCAACAACTGTTACCTTCGAGTATGGGACAACAACAAGTTACGGAACAAGTGCAACGGCAGTACAGAGTCCGGTTACAGGTATTTCGGCTACAGCAGTAAGTTATACTCTCTCTGGTTTAATGCCTAATACTACGTATCATTACAGAGTAAACGGGGTAAATTCGGTTGGAACAACTAATGGAGGTGATATTTCATTTACAACCACTGATATTGCTCCTAATATTTCTTACGTCACCCCGCAAACCTTTACAGTAGGAGTACCAATTGCTGACTTAACACCAACTAACACCGGTGGACCGGTACTAGCCGTAAGTTCACCTTGGGTAAGTACTTTTGCCGGGAGTGGAAGTATTGGTTCTACTGATGGACTGGGTACTGCAGCAAGTTTCTCTGCTCCGATATTTTTAGCCCCGGATGTAGCGGGGAATATTTATGTCAGCGATTTCTATAATAATATGATTCGAAAAATTACTCCTGACGGTAATGTGAGTACTTTTGCAGATGACGCTGCAGGTGTTAATTCTCCTTTAGGCATTGTTGTTGATCGAACCGGTAATGTGTATATAGCAGATAATGTAAATTACAGGATAATAAAGATTACTTCGGCGGGTGTAGTTAGCACGTTGGCAGGTAGTGATAGCGGTGAAAGTGGCAATACCAATGGAGTTGGAACAGCAGCAAGGTTTTCTAACCCGTTTGGGTTAGCATTGGATGCAGCTGGCAATCTTTACGTAACAGAATTGGAAAGTAATCTGATACGTAAAATAACCCCTGCGGGAGATGTTTCGACTTTTGCAGGTAATGGCGCAAGTGGATCGGCCGACGGGAATGGCAGTTTAGCAAGTTTTAACCAGCCAGCCGGCATAGTAATTGATGCTTCTGGCAATCTTTATGTAACAGATAGTAAAACTAACCTGATCCGTAAAATATCTTCTTCAGGTGATGTTACCACCCTTGCCGGAAGTGGTGCTAAAGGTTCGACGAATGGAAATGGGACTTTAACAAGTTTTAATTCTCCTATTGGCATAGCGATAGATGCTTCGGGCAATCTCTATGTAGCAGATAGTGAAAACAATTTAATACGGAAGATTAATCCTGTGGGAGATGTTACCACCTTTGCAGGTAATTTAGTCAGAGGTTCAAATAACGGTGCCGGCGAAACAGCTCGTTTTACTATGCCTTATGGTGTAACTGTAGATGCAACAGGCAATCTTTATATTGCAGATACATTTGGAAACTTAATTCGTAAGATTACCCAATCTTCATATACCATTAGTTCTGCTTTACCGGCTGGATTAAGTTTGGATGGAGCTACCGGTGTTATCAGTGGTACACCTACAGCAGCCAGTCCAGCAGCTACTTATTTGGTGACAACTGGAAACAGTGGAGGAAGCAGCTCGGCTAATATCAGTATTACTGTAAAGAATCCACAAACGATTACTTTT
>Ga0302271_10004449_pt1 | contig 11197 bp, 6 predicted proteins | sample III_Bog_N1_1_FD_198767 | JGI IMG/M metagenome (GOLD analysis project Ga0302271, IMG submission 198767) | Peat permafrost microbial communities from Stordalen Mire near Abisko, Sweden - III_Bog_N1_1 | ecosystem: Environmental > Terrestrial > Soil > Wetlands > Peat | place: Sweden: Abisko... | reverse complement strand
CCAAAAGAAACAAAATATTAAAATAAATGACAATTATTTATTTACTCTTTGTGTGCTTTAAAACAAATTAGATGCAACAATGTGCTCTACATTCGTCCAGTGGAGAACTCTTGAGAAGATAAAGTTTGAAGGCATAGTCATTTTTAAGCAATTCAGAAAAATCAACAAAACAAAGACATAGAGAGCATTATTATTCTTGTTATTATTATGATCTACACATAGTTATATCCTCTAACTTTAAGTATTTCCCATCCTTTTATGCTAAAAATGAGCTTTTTATTTATAAAAATAAACTATTTTAGGCTTCAAAATACAGACATATATTATTTTGAGAACAAATATTATTCATTATTCGCTGCAGAAATGTATCTTTCCATTCAGTTATTTGTGGCCGTCGTATCAGCAATTGGTGCTTCAACTTTCTTATGTTCACTTTTTGTTTCATGGAAATTGAATTCCGTTGGTAAATTATAAAACCCAGGTCCAGGATTTGAACTGACACTTTTAGAAACAAGCGAAGATCGTCCACTTTATGCAAATGTGCATGCTCCACTGCTCTTATACTTAGATACATTTTATTGACCGTTAGCTGTAATTACCTCAGGCTAATTGTATGATCCCGGTCCTGTAAGTGAAAAGTGGCATTAAAAAATTATTTATTAATGTAAAATATCTAAATATTTTTTACCTGGAGTGATTATTTTCTTTGGGAATAATACTTCTGAGCTTGCATGGATGATACAAGTAGATGGATTTCTAGAAAATAATAAATGATAATAGGTTTTTAATGGAAGTTCTTGTGTAAAATAATGTAAACAACTTCTTACTTGTATGTCGAATTTGGATATCTTCCTTTATTACCAATACATAGAGGATTAGGATAAGCACCAGGCCCAGGTCTAGTTTAATTTATCGCGAGTAATTTATCCTCTAAAATTATGGGAAATAAAAACAAAGATTCACAATTGATTTGGGACTTTTATTGGGTATGCTTTTTAATTATTGTTTTATACTAGTGTATTGTATTTACCTTAAGTTGGATTGCGTGTTCTCATACTGTAACATATATTTGGAGCAATTATTGGTTGTTTGTAAGAGCCTGGCCCAGGGGATAATCCTGAATTATGGAAGGCTGCACCAAACGAAACTGACTGGAGATAAAAAAATCAATAAAAATCAGCATTAAAGATGAATTTGCTATGAAAAATGTAAACACTCGTTACTTCTCTTCCAAGCCCGAGGGAAAACCCTTTATGCGAATGAGCTTAATCGAATATTCCAGGTAGATCATATTTCGTTGGAGCTGGGCTGCATGTCAATTTGGCAAGACTAAGTTTCTATCCATAACCGAATGACGTGAAGCGATTGTCTCGTGTAGAGGGTAGATCGTAGAGATTATCACATCTATCATTGCCGCAAAAAGATATCATGAGAAAAAAAAGAATTTAAAAATAACTTTTTAAGATAAAAAAGTAGTACATTTTCTGAGGTGACTAGTGAAAGCGCTGTTCTTTAGGGAATGAGTATTACTATTTCGATTTAGAGGTGCTAAGGGGTGACTACATTTTTGTCTACTTAATGATAATAAGAATGAAGAAGTGAAAAATTATAGAAAGTTGTGAGAAATAAACACTCTTTTTTAATTTATTGTTCTTCTTTTTGATTTAAGAACTGAAATATTGTTAAGATAGTGATGCTACTATTAGTAATTTATTCTTGCGAGAGAATAAAATATAATTGAAGTGGGTTAGGAGAAAGAAAACTATTATGTTTATTAAAATAAGAAAGTGTGTATGTGTCTTTTCCTTTTTGTTAGAGAGTTAGAAATAAAAAATAACTGAAATTAAAAATAATTGTTTAAACTGAATATTAACAATAATAATTTCAAAGAATATCCTCATCAATAGAATTATTTCTTCAAAATAGATTCATTTTTTTGTCTCTTTAACAGTTTTTAAAGGGTAAAATTTTGAAAGAGCAAAATTGATTTTGGGTAATGAAATATTAGAGTACTAAATTGAGAATTAAGTAAATATTAATGAATTTATGTAATTGAAAAGGTAAGTTGGATTGAAAATCTCTGATAAGAAAAAACAAGATCATCTATCACTAAATGAAAAAAAAATATCTGAATCTTAATTTAGGCAAATACTATTTTAATTATTCTATCAAAGCTGGAAAGTGACATAATACCAAGATCCTCAAAAAAACAAAAAATGAATTCCTAAATCAATATCATGGCTAGTAATATGCCTAATAATTTCAGCACATTCCCAATGTCTGTCATGCGCCCATTGATGATCTTCTAAAAATAACGCAACGGAACTAAAAACCAAATGTACTAAGCGATCAAAGACGGCAACATTGAGAAAGTCAAAGGATTAGTGAAATAATTTGGAGTTGATCCGAATGAAGAAGTATCAGTAGCTGGATATAACTGGACAGCACTTCACTATTCCTGTCATTTTAAGCAGCCACAAATCCTTGAATTATTCATAAATCTCATTTACAGAAAGAATTTAAATTTCTTTCAAGATGTCATGAATATCAAAACCAAAGAAGGATGGACTCCACTGATGATCAGTGTAATTTATAAATCACCTGAATGCCTCAATCTGCTGATTTCCTATGGTGGAGTTGAATTGCTAGCTAGAGATTACAAGAATTTATCCGTTCTTTAGTTAGCAGAAAGCTTTTAAACCAGAGAATGCTTTGATTTTGTAAATGCTGCAATAGCTTAGAATTAAGCTTCCAATGGACTAATTCCTTTGAATGCACCACTTTTCAAATCAAAAGAACATTTAATAGCTGGATTGTTGTAAAGCACTACACCAACGGAAATGGACAAAGAAACTGAAATAAAATATAAAAAATTATTAGAAGAAGGATACAGATTACCATGTGTGATTTGCTAAGTCGAACTTGGATACATCAAATACACTGATTGCTGTGGTTAACCAATGCATGGACATTGTTAAACAGAAAAAATCACTTCCTGTCCTGTTTGTAGGAACTCATAATATACACTCCGCACAGAAGTTATCTACCCTGAGAGAGCCTTCTCTTTGGAAAAACCATGAAGTTTAAAAAATGGTCTTTCGTTTTTTGTAATATTTATTTTTACTTTTTTTGCCTTAGTTTACATAGAGAATATACCCTATTGTAAAATATTTCAAGATTTCTTCTTCTTAATAATATTATTATTATAACTATTAGAATAAGATAAAACTTTCAAGAATATTTCTTTGAATTGTTTGTAGTGATTAAATATTAGCTGTAGATCAGTATTTTGAATGTCCAATATTTTAAGATCTCTACAGTGAATTGAGGACATAATGGAAATAAGGTTTACCATAAAAAGATAAATAATAAATATTTATCTCTTCTTTTTCAATCTTGTTCTGTTGGAAAAATATCAAATAATACAATTTTTATTCAAGATAGCGTTTATTGTGCAATTTAGTTGAAAAATCAGCTAATAATTATGATTCTATTAGCTGATAATATTAAGAATTTTACTCCAAATTAGATTTCCCCCGCCAATATTTTCAATTCAAAAAACTTAATAAACTAGAAATCTTCACCATGTTTCTAAAAGTCTTCAATCAACAAAACAAGATATTTTATTCGCGCTTCTTCACTATCCTGACCCATTGCTTTATTCGGATAGTAACTATGGCATTTCATCTTTTTGAAGTCTATTTTTTGCACAACATTTGATCCATAACAAAAACAAAATCTTCTCTTTTGTTAAAAAAGCAGAAATGTTAAATGTTTATGCTTAGACTAAAGAATTCACTTCTAATCTCACAGAAACATACACAATAAAAAGCAATTTAGCAACTCAACAACTATTATTATGGAATTAATATATGTAGAGTTCAAGAGAGTCTCAGAAGAATGTAGATACGCGAGTCTACGTTAAAGTTCTTAAGATCTTCATCTTTCCCTGAGATCTTGAGTAGCAATCCACCAAAACTAGCATAGATCTACACAGTTTTAGCTTTATTATCTGATATCATATTGTAGATCTTTCCGTGCATGACGTACTCAAATTTATCTTTTATCGAGTCTCTATCGAATTCTTCAGAAACATAGATGCCTTTGTCTTCTTGGAAATTTCCTAATGTGGTGGTAATCATAACCCAATATTGATTTCCCTTTTTCATTGGATAGAGATCAGTGTGCACATCTAACTCGATCCTAATTTAGCCTTCACTTGTTGCAACGATTCTCTCAACTTTTGAGAATTTCTCCTCTTTTTTTATTTCCTCGAGTTTGAATCTATCCTCTAATAAAATATCACTTCTACTGCCCATTATTACAGTGACTTTGCTTGTGTGTGTTAGCTACTTTCTTTGATTATTATTCTTTTTTAAGAAACTCTTGTTTATTCTAAGTTTGTATCTCTCAAAATTTTAGATTATCTCTCTCTCTCTCTTGAATTTTCCCACCAAAATGCAGTTCACATCAGTTTGAGCAAATTAAGAAATTAATCAATATTCTCAGTCCCTCTCCCCCTCTTTCCATAGCCACACTCTCTTCAAATCATGTACACATGAAAAACTTAAGCTTTTTGCTAGTAATTATTTTTTGCTTTACCACATAATTGCTAGTTTCTCTATTTTGAAACTGTTCCACATAAATCAATCATTTTTTTATCACATATTTTTAGGATTTGGTTCATTTATTTCTCTTAAGTTAGTTTCTTTTGAATTGTTTGCATTAATTGAAGGTAGACTCGAAGTATTCTGTTCTTCCTAGTGATCTGCTATTACCGCAGCTGAGAAACTTCCAGTTAGTTTCTAAGTTTTCTTTGGTGATTTTAGGGAATTAGGTTAATAATTATTTGTCTCAGAAATCTACAATCCAGCCTGTGTGATGTTCATAGATCCAATTATTTCCCTTGAATAAATGCAATATCAAATTTAAAACTGAATAAGATTTGCCTTTTTAATGACTTTTATTTTACCATAGATTATCAGTATGAGCATACCCATCAAGGGCAAATTTAGATAAATCACACGGTGTTGCACCTCCTAATTGGATAATCAAAAATTATTAAATTAACAATTTATTTTTGATAAATCCAATTCAATAATTTGTTCTACTTCCAGCCGGGAATACTCGATCGATAGTTATCCTGAAGGCATCATCTACAAAAAAACAATAGTTTGTTAATGTAGGTATTGCTATTAAATTCATTTTTCAATTTGAATCTTTCTTTTAACTTCCCAAATCTTCATAAAAGAAAAAGATGAAAATTTATACTTAGCATTCTTGGAATTAGATTTGCAAGCAATTGATTTGATTCCTCAATGCAAGGATTTGTGTTAGCTTCGATTAAAAATACTTATCCATCATCTTGCAATAAAAAATCATATCCAAATATCTCAAAACAGCTCTTTTTATCCTTCTTAAATAATTTTTTCCTAGTGCTCGCAAAGGATAATCTCACTAAGTTCTTCATTTAATCTAATGTTTCTTTCAATGTAAATGACATGTTCTTCTCCTTCAATATTGCCTTTTTATTAAAAATAATTAGATTTCCCTTCTGTTAATCATTAGGAGTTTAGAATATTTGTGTTACTTCATAATCTTAGTAGGAGAGAATATTTCCATTTTCGAATTTTCCATAATTCTTTCCTGTCTTTTAGATAGCATTGTTCGTTAAATGTACAAATTTATCTTAAAGTGTGTGGGCTTTTAAGGTAAATGGCTCACTACTTAGTCTAAGGTACCCTTCTCTTTTAATGAAAGTTAGATTATTTTCATTTTGAAGTGAATAATGAAAATGTTAAAAAATAAAAAAAATGTCAAATACTTGAAGAGATAGAATTAATAGTCTGCATCAACCAATACCCAAGCACGGATATCGAACTTTCTCTCATGTATCAGCATTGGAATTTCAATATACTTTTATAACACGAGAACTTTCCCTGGGTTAAAATTACTGCCCATAGGAATCTTAGATCTCTTTTATGTTTTTTCGTTAATATCGGTTAGAACTTTTTTAGTTTCATTTGATGATGCTGACTCTTTATTATCTTCATTTTTAGTATCCAGCTTGTCAACTGCTTATGAACAAATCGATCCTAACACGATTTTAATACTTTCAGGAAATCCAAATGGCAAAAGCAGTAGGAGTAACTATGAAAGTGTATTAAATACACTGATCCCTTATCCTCTATTTAAATCATCAGGTTTGAGAAGCCATACGTTTTTGAGCTTCGGTGTGTTCTTTTCAGTAAGAAAAAAAGTATCTACAAAGAGTTTAAGATCCCTTTCGAAGATTTCAGCAGAATCTAACCCCAGCAAGAGTGTCTGAGGCATTATTTTATCGATGTCCTTTTGTATTTTTACAAGGGGAAGTTATAAGAAAATATGTAAAAATTAAGAAACTGTTATTAACTTTTTGAAATGTCTTAATATTGAGATAGAGTTTGCTCTTGATTGATATTTCTTAGTGACCTTCGATATGATTAACCATCTGTTTCTTAGTAGCGGAGAACATTATTTCTCCGAATTTTATTCCGTTGCTTGTTGGTTTCCATCTATTTATTATCAGTTACAGGAATTAGAATTCAAAAATAAAAATAAATGAATTTGTAGTTTCCTCTAAATCACTCATTTTTACCTGAAATGATAATTAGAAAATTAATTCGGTGCTTCAGTCCAATAATCTCTAGAGGACAAAATGCGTCTGACGATTTAAGAATTGTTTCCCTTGTCGATCACATACTAAAAAATAAAAAAAGGAAATTTCAAACCAGTAAGAAAAGATAAGATTGATTTAAAGCTTCGAATGAGCAAAACAATCTTTAAAAATAAATCCATTTATGTCGCATCACATCAATGATCCTACCAAGAATTGAGGTTTAAAATTTGGGATGGACAAAGAACCACTAAGAGGTGTATTTATTGTGCTTGAAGGTTCGATCAAATTCTTTATGTTTTTCAATGCAGCTAAGCGTCGTTTTGTCTCTCTTTCTTTCTGCTCTTTATTTGGCATACCGTAGGGCATATATACTTTGATGGCTTTCATAATTGATTCTTGTGAATGAGTAGCATATTTCTAAGATAGCTATGGTAGAGCTAATCTTCCACTCGGAGAATTACTCTTGTTCTACATATGTTATTACTGCTGTGGAGTCCAAGTTTTCTATGAAATATGAGATTCCCTTTCAAGAACTTGTTCCTTCTCTGAATATCGCTTTTTATCTTCTAGTTTTTCCTTTTCAAGATGACCGCTTAGCAACATAGGAGAGATAGGAGCAAGAGACCTTTTCTAGGAGTGAGCAGCTACAGGTGATTTCTTGCCGTTGGAAACATTGGTGTTTTTTGTTACAGAAAAGTTATTTTGGAGTTATTAAGCTAGTTTCTGAGGGAATCTGTAGTTTGTCAAAATGCTAGGGTACATATCTGGTATGCGATCAACTACTTGATCAACTGATGGTGATGGGAGCTAGCGAATTTCTTCTTTTTTACTTTTATCCATGTTCTGAATTCGTTGCTTAAAACTCAAGTAAAAACAGTTATTTCTAATTACAATGTGAAACTCTTGAATTTATCAAAACAAATTATCTACTTTTTTTTATAGAAATGTCTTATTTCAAAAATCTGCCCATAAATCAGGGGAATTCTAAGATTATTAATCCATCAAACAAATCGATTTAAAGATAGATTTGCACTAGAGGTTGTTTAACCAAGTGTTCTTTATCAATTCAATAAATGAGATTGTGCTTTATTATTAAACTATTTTTACTCGCATTCTTATATGATTCCCCATAGATACAAGGGAAAAATGTTTTCCCTAGTTAATAGACATATTAAGTTTAGAATAATAAGCCTGTTTTTTTGTTTCATATTAAAGTAAAATATTATCTAGATAAGTGGAATATCTCAGCTATGTTTATATCAAAAAGAATAACAATCTATCTTAAATCAAACACAAAAAGCACCTAATTTTAATTTTTTTACATCAAACGAAAAATGGATCCAAAAATTGTAGTCAAAGCATCCAAAACCAAGAAATTTCCTTACAAGAACGACAAGGCTATCAATGATAAGAATTTAATTCTCATAAATAGAGAAATTCTCGTGATGCGAGTTCAAAATGATTCGAAATTGAAAATATGTTCAGTTTTCAGCACATTATCCTCTGAATTTTCACTCATAGAAATGTCTGAAGACGAAACGTTTTTTATTAGAGACATGCAATTCCTGCCAGATGAAGACTAAAGGAAACTTGCGAAGAGTCAAGTTGACTCATATGTCCACAAGAATATCCTCGCTTTAATTGACAATACTAACAGAGTATTTTTACTTGAGATCGTAGTGGACTATGAAAAAGAATTCCTTTCTTGTTTTATTTTCGCTGACATGCCATCAAAAGAAGTAGAAAATTGCCTATAAATAGCTTGGGCAAGTGACCATTTACTGATTCTAAAACAAGATGGCTAGCTAATTGACCGAAAATTAAAAATAGCAACTCGCTCAGTTTTCCACAAACAGCAATATTAGATTCTTGAGTATCTTGGATGCAAGAAAATCATCGTAAGAAAAATAGACTCAAGTGATGAAATAGGGTATTTTGGTGTAACAAACAATCTTCAGACAGTATTCAAAGCATGCACTGATCCTTCAGTCCCTGTGATTGTGTCTAACTTACTTGAAAATGGTTCAGAAGAAGAAATATTTGAAATAATTGTGTCTGCATACGGTGATGTCATAGTTTTGACAAAAAAGGAAAACTATTCTAGCTGAGCGCTGAGAATTTGGAAGTTCTCTCAACTTCTAGTTTTACATTGGAAGACGATGAAACTGTCCAAGAAGCCCATGCAGATAATACTCTCACATCGATTTTCGCTCTGACTTCGCGTAATGTGCTTTACTAAACGTTCTTCTAGAAAGTGACATTGGTAAATGGGAAATAAGCTACGTTCAAGTCAAGAGGTGTGTTTCGCTTCCATGCTAAAAACACACTGTTTACATTCAGAGTCCTAGCCGCTCCTAGTTTTCTTGAGAACTGTATTTAATCGAAAAATGCACATTCCTCTACGACCATTCAAGAAGTATTTGAAAAATTCATACCTTCTCCTTCGACAGCGAGATATTTCCTTTATTCACTGCTGACTTAGGAGAGTGATAATATGAAGATTTTCTTGTTGAGCCTTTCCTCACATGAAACTCTCATTCAAGATTCATAAATTGCATTTGTTTACCCGCCGAAAAATGAAGAAAATAAACAAGAGAATCAAAGAGAATTGGGTTCTCCAAAAGATATCAGTAACATGCCTGAAGAATAAGATTCTACAATGAGTGTTGTATAAGAAAAAATATAGGAAAAGAGTAAAAATATCATAGAAGTAGAGAGTCAAAATAATATGGAAGAAATTAGTAAACTTAAAACCGTAGAAACTCCGGCTATTTTCAAAGCAGTAAGTAAATCACATACTTTTGCACTAACAAAAATAATATTTATTTGACTTATTTCCTCTTGATTTGAAGGTTAATAGATCTACTCTTCCTCGTCAGCAAGATCCTATTCTAATTAACCCTGAAAATGAAGCACCCCTTAAATAGTCAACAAACTAATTTAATGCTAATTCAGAGAAAGTTATCATTTCTTAACAAAAAGATAATTGTAAAAAAAGCAAGCTTTCACAATGGCAAAATCTATCTACTGCAACTCCATCTGAAAACATCGAACTAGAAAAATAATTGCAATTAAAAACCAGCCCATCTCCTCAGAAAGAACAGAAACACAACTTTGATTCTGATACTATTAAAATTACATTAGAGCATCTTAACTAAGATGATAATTAGCATAAACAGGAGCCACTTATGGATGTTCTAGAAGGCTTGAACGCATCTAAAGTTGAAGCAGTTTTCCACAAAAATATGGAGAAAATGACCAAAACCCTAGACAACTACTATGAGGTAAATAGAAATTTTATAAATACAATTTAATTATTTATGATTAGAGCAAACTAGGGAGACTGGAGGTGATTGTCAGTAGTAAAATAGAGAAGCTACTTAACGACCCCCATGTATTAGGGTTAGTTGAAAAGTGCACTGCTGAAGCAATTGAAAAGACAGAGAGTGTAGTCCATGAATAGATCAGCGAGATATACAGCCAGCAAGTTGAACCAGGAATCAAAGCAGAAATTGTCGAGATGTTCTCCTATATCAGTAAGACATTCGAGAGTGGACAAAAGTTTTACCACTAGAAGATCTAGCAAGAGAGCGAGAAATGCAAGATCCAGAATGAAAACACTGATGAGGTTTTAGCATTGGTCAAGAAAATAACTGGGCCTTTCTCTGACTCAGCCATCACGCACAAGAAGGTCTTAGCGGATCTAGCCAGCTAATCAAATGATAGCAGATTAAAAATAGAATCGTTCGACAAGAATCTCACGACTTTACTATCACGATAAGAGTAAATTCTAACTAAAATCAACTCACTTGAAAAAAATAGTAATTCATTTCACTTTAAATATTCACTTTAAACACGTATTATCTTAGTCTTAAACAATATCTCTTTTTGATCACAGTATCTGAGCAGATGTCTGAAGCAATAATCGCCAAATCTATCGAAACCTCCATACAACCCTAACTTCCTATGATGTACTTAACATTTTTAAAAACCTTTCTTGAATTGAATTGATTTCATCTCAACTTTCCTCTCTCTCTCTCCAGCAAGCAGAATTTTGATCAGACAATCCAAGGATTTCCTAATATCCAATACATTCCCTCTCCTCCGAACCCCAACAATTTTAACAATAGACCAGGGAATCAGTCTCTTCGTAAAGGTACAAAGCCTGGCGTTTGGCCTAAAAATATGATATTTCGAGATTAATAAAACCATATCTCATAATACACAAATTGGAATTAGTACATGCCACAACCACCCAGGGTATGAATTACTCTACCTCCGACAATCTGCAGAAAAGCTACCCCAATAATCTCTCCAATCTTCCAATGAGTTCGGAAAACCAAAGAAAACCCCAAATTTTCCAAACAATTATTAACCATGAACATTTTGTGTGTGTTATCAGCTTCTTGAAAAGCTGCTCTTTTCCCCCAATCTTCATCAGTTCGAATGAATAGGATAAGCAATTTGCTTTTTTTATTTTCAATTATTTATGGATAGCAAACATTTTAACAATTATTTGAGAAAATTAACATCAGCGTT
>Ga0302271_10004448_pt1 | contig 11197 bp, 3 predicted proteins | sample III_Bog_N1_1_FD_198767 | JGI IMG/M metagenome (GOLD analysis project Ga0302271, IMG submission 198767) | Peat permafrost microbial communities from Stordalen Mire near Abisko, Sweden - III_Bog_N1_1 | ecosystem: Environmental > Terrestrial > Soil > Wetlands > Peat | place: Sweden: Abisko... | reverse complement strand
TTCACTTCCTAAACAAAAATCTATCATTCCCCCCCCCCCCCCCCCTCCACCCTTCTCTTTTTTGTTTGAGAGTTTATATATTCACCTCAGAATCAGTAAAATGCTTTTGATTAAAGTTATTCATTTTTTCGAGAACATCTATCAAAATCTTCTAGAATGTTTTCTTCTGAAAGCAAATGTATTATTGACTTTAAAACATTTGACTATCACTTTCTCGCTTAGTTTGCTATTTCAGAGAATAACTTCATAACCACAAACAAGAGATTCCTGAAACAAGTTGAATTGCACTGATTCTTTCTTTTACAGAAACTCAATTTGGAGTTCTTTTAAAATGAACATCACAATAGTGTGAAACAAGGAATTAATTAATTCCTTGATCAATCCTATGTCTGGAATCCTAAAAACAACCAAGAAGGTCGAAATAGTATCTTATCTCAAATTACATGTTCACTTCAGGCAATCATGCTATCTTTACATAGATCTCTAGAATAACAACAGCAATAAGAAAAAGAACAAAAGAGAGAGAAATCAATTTATTTTAGAATTTACAAAAAAATAAAATTAAAAATTAAAAATTGCCTTTCTGTTTCGCAATAATAAGAATTTTGCATTTATTTTTACTAAATGCCTTTCTGTTAATTATTTTAAAAAAACCCTACGCACACTTGAAGTTGGTTTTAACCTTCATTTTTTCAAAAAATATTTTACAAAATAAGAACAAATCACTATTCTGATTTATTCTGCTTATTTATTTAAATCATCGAATTTGACTATGGAATGGAAGCCTTTTCGATATGTTCTAACCGAATAGGAGTTGATTGATTATTCTGATCAGATTCTTAAATGACATTAGATTAAAAAAGAGCACTTTCATCCTGATCTTTGAGCTCTTCATCTGCAGGAAGTGGTTTTTTATTCTAAGCGGTATTTACTTAATTTTCAAGATCATTTTAGACTTCATTTGTGTTTGTTAAATTATTATTCTTATTATCCTTTATATTTTCATCAGGAAGGCTCTTAGAAGAATGATAACCAATGTTATTTTCATTGTTATCATTTGGTTCAATAATCCTTCGATTATTTTTTGTGTCCTAGACTTCCTTATCCATATTAATTTTGGAAATCACATTTATGTTGCTATTGTGGTTGCTTATTTAACCATTCCTTGTGTTATCCTCATTAGATTTGAGATTAGAATCTAAAACACTTTCACTGCACTCTTCAGCAAGCAGTTCTAATTGAATATGAGGTAGATTTTTCTATTACTACGAGTTGTGCCTGATTAGTTCATGTTTTTATGAAATAAAATTAAGGGAATGTGGGTAATCCAGCATAGATAAAATCTTCGAATCTATTGGAGACAAGCATTATGCATTGCTCGTAAGAATATCAATAGATTCTTAAATATCTTGTTCCTTTGATCTAGATGGTTTAACATGATAATTCTTAGAATCATCACGGTTCTCCTAAGATTCTGTTTTCGCTTCGAAGTGCAATTTCATAATCTAACTTTTGATATTTGAAGGCGAAGGCGAATTAGATTAATGCAATTACGAAGACTTCTGTTACGGAGTGATTATTTAATCCTTTGGGGAATTTTGAAGATTTTTATTTCCACTATTAATTTTTATCTTAGGATATCTTCGAAAGAACGAAGAGCTGTGCACTTAATGGGCATGCTAGCCCTGATTTTGTTTTCCTTCAGTCACAACTGGTTTAGGGAGAATATCAAAGAGTCTATGCTAATGCTTTGTGAGTAGGATCTGCTTGAGTTTATCAATTTGAGATAATTTATCGAGGATATAGAAAATATCGATTTAGCGATATAGTAAATCAGTTCCTTGTCTTATGAGTCTCGATTTCTTGGACTCACAGCAGCCAAAGTAATTCCAGAAATAATCCATGAAACTTATCTCGATATCACGATGGTTTCTGCTTTATGGGTAGTCTAGTTTATTTTCTTTAAAAGGTTTTTTCCTTTTGCAACAATTTAAAAACGAAAAAGAGCCTATCCAGCTGTGTACTCGATTTCGAGATGCATCTAAGGTTCTTCGAGATAAAGAAATCAACTTTTTTTATTGAAAACTAAGTAGCATGTTAGGTTCATTGATACTGACACCACTAGGAATGTTCTTTTCGTTAGATTAAAGCATCATAGAGTTTCTTGATAACTAGTAATTATCTTGATTTAACTCCCTATTCTTGTCAGGCAATTATGCTTGGATGATTCTGTCAGATTAGTCCCAGTAACAATTCAGCAATTGATTTTAGTTTTATTTGGTTTTTAACTCATTTCTAGCTTAGTTAGTTTGGTCTTTCTTTGAGATTTCTGTAATTGACATATCGATGCTCTTGGCTTCAGGACTAATAGCATTAAATTAATCTAGATTATTTCCTTTAGGGTCATTGACTCTATTAAGATCCTCAGAGATTACCAAATTTGGAATTTCTTTACTTTTCACTTATTACAGGCTAGTAGAACAGATCCTAAATTAATTTTGTGCTATTATTGGTAGATCAAGTGGTTTTTCTGAATTCTAGTTGTGTTAATATTCCTTTGCTGCTGAGGTAGGATTCCCCAGGACATCACATTGATTTTCTTTCTCTTATTCTTCATCTTCCCCGGGTGTAAGAGTAAGCTGAAAAGAGGAATTAATTAACTTACGATTTAGCTCAAGTTACGAAATTGGCCAACAAAGCATGCATCCAATCGAAATTAGCGCATTGAAGAACCCTCCGATTTCTGCAAATGCAGCATCCAGCTTAGGATAACTTCGCTTATATGTAGTTTCAGAGTTTTTCTCGTAGGCAATCACAAAATTAAAGAGAACTTGATTATGCCTAATAGTCATGATCTCCCTCGCACTGCTATAATTAATGACTCTATCTTGCTTTATCTGCGATTAAAAGTAGCCAATATCACTGGAGATATAGTTGTTTTAAAGATAAAGTCGGACTTCCTTTTGCAACTCGAAAGATGAAGGCCAGAATAAATTTCTTCCCACATTGTAATACGGTTTATCTCTGTTAGTCACGTTTACAAAGGCATCGGAGAGATAAACACCTAACCGTGGTGTCGATAACATTGAGTTGATTTTCTCTTAGCTTGCGCAGTTCTACACAGTGGTTGTATTTGTGCAGATGACTACTTCGAATTAAATTGCTCTATATTTCATTGCAGAGAATTCTCCTTCAATCGCGAGTCCTGTTTCGTTTAAGGCAATACAATAAAGCTTATCTAATGGAAATTTTGAGAAATATTGTTCCGTTTCGGTAACATAAAAATGGTCTTATGTGCAATTTTCCAAGGTTATTGATCTGTATGATAAAAATTAGTCATACTCCCCTGTAGATACGTTTAGTATCCGATCAACGACTTGTTGTGTTCCTCGGATAAAATACACAGACTCATCTTTGAAATGCAAAGACGCTTCATTTTGTAGACCAACTGCAATGTTAAAGGAACTTAGAGTTATGTTGAATATCTCTGGCTGATACACATATCTGTGTTCTTGGATAACAGTTGGGCTGTCCTAATCAAATACTTCTTTAGTTAGCTTCACCGTTTAGTACCCTATTATGGTTAAAATCGCTATGGTCATTAATCCACCTAAATATGTCTTATGGCTCTTGAAATGGTTGAACCGGATGCTGATAGCAATCCCAAAAATATCAACCTTCTCAAGAAACGAAGCCTTATGAGAGCTTTCTTCTATTTACATTGCTCACAGAGGTTGTTACTTTTTTTTGTTGTTGAAAAGTATCACAAATGAAAATTAATCTAATTTCCAAGGGGATTATTGTTTAATAGTTTTGTTTTTCAGTTGGTACCAATTTATTTATTTACTCGCTAGTTGACTCTTAATGTTAATAGTTAAAAATTAGCTTGACTTCCTATTTCGCTTCTAGAAAAGTACTCCGCTGGCCTTCATTTAGAAAATGTGATTGTGTATCCATGTTTTTCATTTGGTTATTTTAAATTTTCCTGTAATTTTAATTAATCCTATCTTGAAAAACACACGACGAATTAAGAATCATAGGAGAAATATTTATCTGAATTGTTCAGATTATTATTTCTAAGAGAAATGAACATTCTATTATTTAGCAATCTATAATTTTGTTCTAATTCTTTCAAAAGTACCACACTCTAAGTACATTTCTGTTTGGAGTTTTCTTGTAAAGACTAGAATAGTTAAATTGAACCCTAGAAAATTTATTACTTAGTTTATTTTCCAGCCCCCCACATGGTTACATTGAATTCAATCAAATCCTTTTTTATAAAAGAAAATTTTCTTTTTTTGCTCAAAAATCTTAAAAAGGTATTTATTTGTAGTTATTAATCAAAAATATTTTGCCTAAATCCTTTGGTTGCTTCCTGTTGCATAGACTCAAGTGCTTTAGAGATAGAAATATAATAATCAAAAAGCTATTTGATAATTAGAAGAAAAAAAGAAGATAGTTTTGCTGATTTCGCCTGGAAAATTCATCACAACCCATTGCCATCAAACATAAGGTAAAGATGGACTCAAAATTATTAGTTTGAAGCTCTTATGAACAGCAGAAGGACAAAATAAAATACAGAAAACACAAACTTGGATGAAATGAAATGAATAAAATACATTAAATAGCTTGACAAAAAAAATAAAAAAAGATTCATGTCGAAGATTTAGAAACAATTAATAATATGTTTTCTTTTGTAAATAGTGCCATCATATGGTTAGAAAGATCAATGCATCTAAGCATGCAAGTTAAGGCCTTTTTGAAAGAAATTTAAACAAAAAATAGAAAGAAAAATTGTTACGTATTTTTTTTGATTTTTTTAGAGTTCTCAAAATAATGTAGATTCCTTGATATTCTTATGGTTATGAGATGAAATTGAATGCGAAGAAAGGATATTATCATCTCGATTGCCATTCTCTATCTCATTATCCTTTTTGTCCATATGTTACGGGCTGTTTTTATCCTCATACTCTTAAATCAGCTCTGAATTAAAAATATAACTACAATCCTGATACTCATCTAAGTTCTTATTCGCTCTCTCAAACTATGTACTTTTAACAATGTCAGCTTAAAAAACATCTTTATTCTTATTATTGCCCTGAGTATCACAGCTGATAGTTTAGAAATCTCTATTATTTATCATAATCATATTATTTTTGTTGTGATTACTACTGAGATTTAAAATGGATCCCTGATTTGGAAGATCATCTTCAAGAATGATTATTTGATTGTTAATTTGATTTAAATTCGTGTCACCTTGGCTTTATGGGATAATAGCGCTATTTTTTAGCTGACAAAGTTAGTTTTTCTTGAAAATTTTAGGGATTTCAAATTTCTAATGATTACTGTTGGTGTAGATAAAACTGCTGATTTTGTTAATATTTTTATCAACATTTTCAATTGATTTTAACTGGGAATCTAACATTGACCCAACATTCTCTTCTTCTCCTTCTTCTAAAGGTGTTTCTAGCTCTAGTTAGCGATGGGAATTAGGAGTGGTATTATCATTTATCAGTGCATCATTTTTCGGTTGAGAATTCATATTCAGAGACAGTGGATATCTCAACATCTAAAGAATCCTAGAATCCACTGGTGACAGCGATTATATGTTACTTGTCAAAATATTCAACGATTCTTAGATTTCCTCATATTCCTAATCAGCTAGTTGCTGCTGCTTATTACTACTAAAGCTATGATTAGAATTATTATTCTTATGGTTTTCTGATGAGAATTATGGTGATTTCGTATGAGAAGGAACCCTGTTAGCATTAGGAACTTAGCAAGATCTCCTTCGATAAAAGGGGATATTTTCAGATGATTCTCTTGGATTATGCTCCCTTTCTTAAACTACTGGTTTCGGAAGGATATCAAAGAGTTTAATCTAATAATTATTGAGTAGAATGTATTTGAGTTTATCAATCTACGTCAACTTATTGATTATATAAAAGATGTCGATTTAATTATAAAGATGATCTGTACCTTGTCTGATTAATCTCGATTTACGGGACTCACAGCAACCAAAGAAATTAAATAAATAATCAGCAAAACTTATTGTAATGTCTGATTCGCTATTTCGTTTTCTTGCATTTTCTTATTAAGACAACTTCTTTGATGATCTTCCTCCGCAAATTTTCATTAATGTTTCTATCCAAGATAATGTTTTAGGTTTAGTTTCAAGTACACTAGCTTGACTCTCCACTTAGGGATTTTGACTTTGAGAAAGTGAAGAAATCTTCGTCTAAGATCGCTAATCTTTGCTTATGTTTTAATTGAAACTCACAAATGTTTTCGGCAGCTGCTAATTCTGTTATTCCAAGCGTTCTGAGTCGATTTAGTTATTTTCTTGTGGATTAAGATTCGTGTTTGTAACTGCTCTCTCTGATTACTTTGATATTAGCTAGATATTCGATAAGGAAGATTTTTTTTATTTAACAACTCTAAATTAATTATCAACTTCATTCTTGTTGAGGTTTTTCGTTTTCTATCTTTCTCTCACATAAGTAGGATTTATTTAATCAATATTCCCTGGAGAAATCTATTTGTCATCTTGGAAATAATCAGGTGGTTTTTTTAGATTAATCTCTTTATTATGATCTTCTGAGGTAAGTCGTAAAATTAATTTTTTTTCTTGAATACTATTCTTTTCGATGAATTGTTTCTTCTTAAAAAGTGGTCTAGTCAGTGTCAATCGATAAGATTAATTAATTAATTTACGGTTCAACTCGAGCTAAGAAATTGGCCAGCAGAATAAACACCCGATAGAAATTAGAGCATTAAAAAACCCCCCAATTTCTGCAAAAGCTGTATCAAATTTCGGATATGTCCGGTTGTACGTTGTCTCTGAATTCTTTTCATATCCAATCACGAAGCTATACAAAACTTGATCACTGCGGATCGTCATAAGCTCTCGATTACTGCTGTAGCTGACGATTCTATCTTTTTTTTCTTGAGTAAAAATATACCCGACATCACTGGTGATGTAGTTATTTTAAAGATAAAGTCTAGCTTCTTTTGAGAGTTGAGAAGATGAAGGCCAGAAGAGATTCCTACCAGCGTAATAATAAGGCGTGTCTCTGTTGGTGACATTAATATATGTATCCGAGAGGTACAATCCAAGACGAGGAGTTAGAATTTTACTATCGATGATCTCTTAGCTCGAACAATTTTTAGAATCGGTGGTGTTTTAACAAATGATTACTTCCAATTGAAGCGCTTAGTATCTGAGAGCTGAAAATTCACCTTCAATAGAAAGATTTGTCTCATTGAGGGCAAGACAATACAGCAAATCTAAGGCTAATTTTGAGAAATAGTCTTTTGTTTAAGGGATCTAAAAATGTTATTCTGTGCAGTCTTCGATAGCGACAGACCTGTAATGAGATACTGAATCATATTCCCCTGTGGTGCTATTCAAAACTCTCTCGATAACTTGCTGCGTTCCTCGAATATAATATATTGATTCATCTTTGAAATGACGAGATAGTCCATCTTACACACCTATGGCGATATTCAAAGTGGTTGGAAGAATATTAAATATCTCAGGCTGATAAACATATCTTTGTTTTTAGATTACAGTTGGGCTATCCTAGTCAAAAACACCCTTAGTTATCTTGACCGCCTAGAATATGATTACACTAAGAATTGTGATGGTCATCAGACCACCAAAGAACGTTTTGTGGTTCTTGAAATGATTAAATCTGAAACTGATTGCAATCCCAAAGATATCCACCCTTTCTATGAAAGACATCTTAGGAGTATTTGTTTGCATAAAAAACAAATGCTGTAGCTGCTTCGAATCCTCTTGGTCTTGTAAGAGAGGGGAATATTTCAGAAATCAGATTTCTTTTGAGTATTTTGGCAGCACCAATCCCTACGGCGCTTGGTAATTTGGTTTCTTATTCTGTTTTGGGGATATTTTTTTTTTACCTCTGAGGTTATAAGAGTGTGTGGTGTGTGTTGTTTATTTTTGATGGAAGTTAATTTATTAATCTTAGTTTTTATTTTAAAAAGTGGTCATCTTATTTGGTTGCTTGATTATTGTAAATGAGTGGTAGAATGAAGAGTGTTAATATTTGGTTAAAAATATGTAAAGAGTAAACAAATTAATTCATTGCGTTCTTTCTGGCTGTAAAATAACTAAAAGAACTAAAAATTGCTAAAATCTTATTATTTGTTGTCAATGTTAGTTTTATTTTTATGAAACTGAAAAGTTCAAATCATATGAGTTTTTCTGTGAAATGATTAAAAACATATATTTTGAAATGTTATTTCAGTGTAAAAAGATCAAAGTAAGGAGGGAGAAAGAGAACCATTTTATGTTGTTTTTGTTTTTTGAAAAGATGATTCAGTAGTAACAGACAGAGCACATGAAATTTAAAGAATTATATTAGAAAGTTTCTTTTTTGGAAATGAAGAAAACAAATAAAATAAATTTAAAGTAACCATCTTCAGCTTTATGGATAGTGAGCTACATGATTGTTTAGCAAGTCTCTTCATCAGCTTTTGGAATTTGATTTCTCAGTTCTTTTTTAAATATCATTTTGAAAAAAAGCCCACCAAAAAATAAGGAAAAACAAAAAAAAATTTTGCTTTGAGAATTCTGTCTAATCTCTAATTTACCCCTTAAAATAATCGCAAACACCTAGTTGTATTTCTAATTAAATTTAACTGAGTAACAAGAGATAAATAAGAGAATACTTTCAATTTGGATTTCTAAAATTAAAAAGGGATAAGAAAATACTATTAAAAGAAATAAATAAATGAAAAAAGTAGTGCCATTTTTCTTTGGAAGAAATGAATAACTAGCCAAACAAAAATTACCTTTAAAAATTTGCTTGATTTCCTCCAAAGATAGTTAGAAAAATTTGATTAATAAATGTTTGTTTTCAAATGAAAACAAATATGTTGATTTTCAAGCATTTAAAGATGTTAGTTTAAATCGAATTAAAATTTCAGCTTTATTATTATGGTTGTGTATTTAAAAGAGCTTTATGCTCCAAAAAATAATGTATTGACATCCTTACCATATTAAGAGCTTGTAAATTATTGAAGGAAACTAAGCTATGAAGAAGAAAATAAATAGGAGACAATTAAAATAAGACTAATTTAATTGAATTGAATGCCTGAATAAAGCATAATTAACTTCTTAGTAAAAAAAAAGATTCCACAATATTTGTAATATTTGTAAGAGCTAATAAATCTTTTAATTCTGAAAAATCAAAGAAAATACTCCTTTATTATTCTAGAAAAAGATGTAGATTCTCTGGAATTTCTAATAGAAAAATATTATGAAGAATACTGCCAAATATTATTTATTTGGCATATTAAAAATCTCAAGAGGTTCAAAAAAAAGCAAGGATTTATCTGCTTAAATCAACATCTTCATATGATTTCTAGTGAGAATATGTTAATAATGTTGAAATCCACTAAGAGAGCAGAATCAAGATATGATGATGTCATTTTGGAGGAATTCAGTGGTCAAATTACAAATTATCCTTGCTGTGATGTGAAAAGAGAGAGAAAGAGATAATATTAATAATTTAATTCCCCATAATGATAATAATAGTGAATGATAGATTAGTTTCCGATGAGGATAACCTCACTAATAAAAGATTAAAACCAATTCTCTTGGTCTTTTATTATTCCTCTCCTGTTTTAAGGTAAGCTCTAGCTAATCTACATTCTCTTGATTCCTTCATTTAAAATGGAACCAAAAGAAGAAGAAAAGGTAATAATAATGACGAGAGCAATCTCTGACGTCAATTCGATCATTTAACACCACTGACGAACCATAAATTAACTAATCACTAGTAATGAAAGCATGAATGCTCCTTTGCCAAGCCCCCGTTTAAAAGAGAAGAGGAAATCGTGGCAATTTTGATAATAAAAAAATTAATCAAATAAAAAAATCACATTCTGACCCTTTAGCAGAGAACTAAACACCTTCACACATATGGAACGTATTGCCTCCTTCAACGAACAGATCATTAAAGTACCTAATAATCCCTTAAATTACATATGTGTCTCCTACATGTTGCTTGAGTTGTCCATTATTTTGTTTATCCCTTGTCATTAATTTTTCTTTTTCTTCCTTTTTTAGAACGACTGTTTCCTTCCAGATCTTTTCTCTGCTGTGACTCTTGCTCCTCCCGATGCTATTCTAGGAACCGCCCTTGCTTACAAGGCTGATTAGTCTAAGACCAAGATGAACTTAGGTGTTGGTGCTTACAGAGACGATAACGAAAAGCCTTATCCTTTCTAAGTAGTCAGAAAAGTTGATTTGCAAATCACTTAAGACCCTGCCACTGACAAGGAATATCTCGCTATCGATGGACTACCAGCATTCAACGATGCTGCTAGAAATCTCATTTTCGGAGCTGATAGCCCAGCTGTCAAAGAAGGAAGAGTAACCAAATGATTTCCATTTGCTTCTTTGTTTTGCTCATCTTTTTCTTTGAAAATAGATTGTGACCTCTCAAGCTATCTCTGGTACTGGTGCGCTTAGAGTCGCATTTGAGTTCCTTGCTAAGTTCCTTCCAGGAGATGTCTATGTCAGCAATCCTACTTGGGGTAAGATAGATTAGAATGTTATTTTTTAACTCTATTGTAAAAATGATTTTTTTTTTTCAATAAGGAAACCACAACGATATTATCAAGGCATCTGGTTTGAACGTGAAGCCATATCCTTATTATAATCCTAAGACTAGAGGACTTAACTTTTCTGGTCTTATTACAGCCATCTCCCTTGCTAAACCAGGTAATAAAGATATTCCACGAAGCATCTAATGATCAAATGATTAATCATCTTCAAAACAAAACTAAAAAATGTTTTTCTTTTTTTTTAAAATAAGGCTCAATTATTCTACTCCACGCGTGCGCACATAACCCTACTGGTATCGATCTCACTGAGGATCAATGGGCCAAGCTCGCTGCTCTCATGAAGTAATTCAACTTTATTTATTAGCAATTATGGGAGGAAGCTTGAAGGCTTTGGGTTTTTCCAAAATAGCCAAAGAGATACTTGACGAATATTGCATAATTCTAGCGATATTTTAAGTAATCGTATTCCTTTTTAAAAATAGGTAGCTCAAGCTCTTCCCAGTGTTCGACTCTGCTTATCAAGGATTCGCTTCTGGTGACTTAGAAAAAGATGCTTTCTCAATTCGCTTATTCGTTAAATGGGGTTTCCAAATGATTGTCA
>Ga0302271_10004447_pt1 | contig 11197 bp, 5 predicted proteins | sample III_Bog_N1_1_FD_198767 | JGI IMG/M metagenome (GOLD analysis project Ga0302271, IMG submission 198767) | Peat permafrost microbial communities from Stordalen Mire near Abisko, Sweden - III_Bog_N1_1 | ecosystem: Environmental > Terrestrial > Soil > Wetlands > Peat | place: Sweden: Abisko... | reverse complement strand
AATCTAATGATAATCAGTGCTAGAACAGTCTGCCCAGTGTAAATATAATAAATATTATCAAATTCAAGAGCATTCTTCCAGAATAATACAATCCCAAATTGAACTAACGTTGCTATGCCAAATCCAAACCAATATAATCCAAACAACTAAGCGCCTATTCTTACACCGTTTAGCTAAGCTGACAGCACTGGCCACATGCCAAGGACTGCTCCTAGACACATGTGGATTAAGAAAATCCAGAATACTAGGAAGACTTAGTCGCTTTTAGTAAAACGCATAGTCAACGAGAAAATGATCTCCAATGATAATATTACAGTTAGAATCTATTTAAATGTGAACTTATCCAGTAGCGATGCCCAGATAGGTCTACATAATCCGTTTGCCAAACCTCCTACGGATCCTAGAAGGACTTGAAATGAGTCACTTCGATATCCGTAGTCTTTCGCGATGGATTTGAAATTTCCATTTATCAGCATACCGAATCCAAGAGATAGGACTCCAAGAAAGATAGATACCCATAGTTCAGGTCTTTTAAGAGCTGCAGCAACGCTAGGAGCACCCATTTTGTTTAATTCATTGATTTATTACTCTTTCTTTTGAACAGCTTCCAGTTCAAGTTAAACTTTCTGTGTTTCTTCATTTAACATTTCCTCCATTTATTGCTATTCAACGTATGAATTCTTATGAGGCCGTTTATCATCTGTTTCTTCGCCAACTCTGACAAGTATTGAAGGGATTATGATGTCTCGAGGGTGTTTATACCCTTGAATTGATAAACTATTTCTGATGTTGTTGATATTGTGCAATTCGCCATTATGTTTTAGATTATTTTTAGCATTGTTTGATGTATTTCGGGCATCTCCTTCTTCTTCCTGATTATTCAAATCATTCTTGTTAAGCTACTCAGTTGAACTAGTTGGATAGTTCTCCATGGCTGTGCCATATAAGAAAGACATGAAATTTGCCTGCTCGTCTTAATGCTAGCTCACTGTTATTTTTCTTTGCAAGACCTTTTCCTGCAGCTCTACCACTTCCAAAGTATGTGTGAGAACATGCAGACTCCGCGCTTACTCAATGGTTAATTCCTCCTATTACGGTTTGCTAGGTTTAATTTGATTTTGATTGTCTAATTACTCAGTATTATTCTGATTTGGGCTGTGCATTTCAAGTTACTTTTCCATTTGAATTATGTCTTTTTATACAATATTCTTCTGCTTTTCTTTTTCTTTAAGCTCCTCCTTGAGTCTCTTCTCTTCAGCTCCAATCTGCTATGGATGATGGAGGATCAGACAAGAAGATAAAAGAGAGATTATTATGAAAAAAAGACTCAAGTATCTCAATGAAGATGGCACATTTCCAGCAACAGAAATCGATGGCCCTTCAAAATATGAATACCCATCAGGATTCTTTACTTACTAGAATCCATCTGGATTCACAATCGAGAAGAAAATCAATCCAAAAGTGAATGCACATAATGCAAATCCACCTGTGACAACCCCAGCGACTAATCCTCTGTTTTTGGGGAAGTACAAATATCCCATGTAAATTGGGATAAAATATACCGTCCCTTAAGCCACTCCATGTAGAATCCCGTAGACTATTATGAACTACCAGAATCTTGTGCAAAAACTCGCTGCGAACACCGTCCCTGCTGCGATGCTAGCACTGACCATGCAGCTGATGCGAGCAGAACCAAACCACTTTATCTCCTTCATACCGATAGGAATCCCAATCGCCATAGATATCATCATCAAAGGGAAGACTGCACCACCTAGACTTAGTTTTAGATCTTGATCATCTTTCGATCGGAAGTACGACGCCACATAGACATTCAATGACCCCCACAGAAGTGTTGTACCTGTGACTAATTCTAAGAAAAACCCACCGATGATCGTGATGATACCACGCTGTGTCATGGTTAACTTCATTTTTTGTACCAATTTGTATGAATACGATGATTAATTTCTACTGATTTCTAAACTATTCTGGCAATCGCAGTGTGCATTCCTAATAATACCCTCGCTTTTTGGACTCACTCTCACACTATATCTCCCCCTTAAACAACTTTTAATCAAGCCAAATCTTCAAATTTATTTTGCATTTCTTTTTTTGTTTTTCAAAGGACATAATTTCACCTGCTAACCTACTCGCTCGGTTTAATTATCTGTGATTACAGTTGAAAAGGTACTCAAACTATGTATTTTAAAAAGGAAGAATGCTAAGGGATGACATCATTCAGGAGATTTGAGGGAAATAGCAAATGCAAAAGGATCTTTATGAATAAACTAAAAAAATTGGAATGATCTCAGAATTATGAATAAAAGATGATTTTGTCAAGTTACACTGGATGTTCCTTCTATTTCTTGGTGGAATTGAATTGAATTTTCAGGGCCCTTTTTATAATAAAATTAATAACATTTTTAGTCTGGTATGATTGTAATCACCTGGGGTAAGCATAGAATCAGTTTGATTTGAGCTTATTACAATCTTTATTTATCAAGAATTAAATTACTCCAGAGAGAATCTCTTAACTAGCTAGCTAAAAGGTAATTGTGCATTATATTTGAGGGACTTGATACTCATTCAAATTCGAAACTGGATTAAGTGATGATTTTACTAAAAACAATGTTAGTCAAGTTGATAAACAATATTATGAAAATAAAGATAAAATTATTGGACATTTTTTAAATTGCTAATATTTTTGTATTTTTTAATTTATTCTCTCTCTTTGTCTCTAGCGGTGCAGGAAACACAAACAAAACATCCCCGCGAAATTACAAATCAACAGAAAGAAAGAAAATATTACTTTCAGGAGTCAAAGTAGCTGTGGACGGAATGTTTATGCAATCAATTAGTTAGAAAGAACAGAAAAATAGAATACAGTAAATTCAATTGTGTGTTTCATTTTGGTGTATTTTAGTCTTTAGTTGGAGCTATTTTTAAGTTCTTAGCAAATAAATCCTACAAGGAATACAGGAAATGCAAAATAAAAAGTAAGTACTTCTAGATTTTTGATTGAAATGGAATATCAAACATGATAAAAATGCTATTTTAGTTGTTTACGTCATGAAAAGCATATCAATCATTAATTTCTTTGATTTTCCGATAAAAAAATAGCCTAAAATGAATATTAATTAAATTATCGAGAGAGTATAAATACAACAATATTGCTCTTATGAATTAATTCTTACTTTAATGAGAAATAAACCATAAATAAAGGTAGATGCAATTTAGAAAAAATAGTTAACCTCTTTCTATTTGAAACTCTCACTTTAAAGAATAATTTTTGCTTCTTCTTCTATCTTCAATCTCAAAGTAGTTCTCTGTCCTATTGTTCACTGACATTTGTTGTCCTTGTATTGATACAAGGGCATACATCTTGTGCAAGTTTTATTATCAGAGCAAATTAAACAATTCTCAATACAAGGAAAGCACGCTCCTTTTGTCAAAAAATATTAGAAAGTGCAATATAAACAAGATTCTTCACTAGTACAATACCCACAGCCAGTTGAGCAGGGCTTGCAAAAACCATCAGAAGTTAGATAATATCTACTCTAGCATTAGAGACAATTCTCACCAGTAATACAGTAAGAACAGTCATCTTAGCATGGTAAGCAGTCATTATTTTTGGAAAGATAGTTCTCTAAGAAGCATTGTTGACATTTCCCATCTTATTAACGAACTTTACAATCCAAGTCCTATGGAATGCACTTACCATTTAGCAGCTACCCTTATTCGCAGAGTAAACAAGTGAAGGTATCTGAACATGTGCTGCATCGATCTGGGCAAGGAATACATAAATTTTGAGGATAAGAAATGAAATAGCCAGCTTTGCATTGAATGCACATATCGATCTGTTCAGTGTCATATTCCAAGCAATTCTGGACTATTTGCATGGAAGTCACATAAGTTGAACAGAAGTAATAGATGATGAGAGGAATAGCAAGGTGCATTTGAATCTTTAATTATTTTTTTTTCATTCGAATAATTGATTTGTGGTGATTTTTTGTTTTTTATATTAAAAATATTTCATTATGGCTAAAGTAGGCAACATTTAGTAATTTAATGCCATTCTCGAACTTAATATCGAACTAAAAAATATTACAATATTGACTACATTAGAACAATAAATCAAGGTTGAGGATATCTCTCTCTCTCATAACAATAAAAATATCTTCCTTGGCTGGGAATATTATTTAAGTTTTTATTTAAAAAAAACAAGTGGATTAATGGAACTAGCAGAAGTACAAACCCTCGAAAAATAAATAAAGAAATTTAATTACTTTTGGTAATAGGATTTAAGCTTTAAATATCAGATCTTGATTGATTTAACTGAAATGCACTCAAGAAAAGGTTCAGATTAAGGAAAGGTAGCTGCTAAAGTGAAAGGAAAAAGAAAGAAACATTTGGAGTTCTAGTCAACTTGGAAGATTATCCTTAAAAATTAGTTTACACTGAAAAACAACAAAAACACACAATACAAAGATCAATAGAGTTATTTTCAAAAAACAGAAAAATTGATGTTGACAATATTACGTCAATCTGGTCTTCTTATTGCATGTCTCTTTCTAGCAAGATATTTAAAGTCAACCAACTTCATTCATTGAACAAAGTAAAACACATAAAAGAATGAGAATAATACATACAAACAGAAAATACAAATTAGTTGTTTTTCTTTTTGCATTATATTATTTCACAGGAAATGCAAAATAAAAAATTAAATACTATTAGATTTTTGCAATTGAAGGCAATGATCAGCATGATAAAAAGTATTTTTTTTAGTTGTTTTTACTTTATGAAAAGCACATCCTCCAATAATTTCTTTGTTTTTCACATCAAAAAGCATCCTAAACAATTTTCTTAATGAAATTATCGAGACCATATTGCTCTTTCGAATTCTTGTATTTAAGAGAAATAAACAGTAAAAAAATGTGGATGCAATATTCTAAAAAATGTTAAACCAAAATAGTTAACATATGTCCTATTCTTCACTAACATCGGTTGCCCTTGTATTGATATGAATGCATACATCTTCTACAAGTTTTATTATCAGAGCAAATTACGCAATTTTCAATACAAGAAAAGCACGCTCCTTTTGTCAAAAAATGTTAGAAACTGCAATACAAACAAGTTTCTTCATTTGAACAAAACGCACAGTCAGTTGAGCAAGGTTTGCAAAAACCATCGGAAGCATGATAAAACCTAGTCTAGCATTCGATACAATACTCACCAGTTATGCAGTGAGAACAGTGCTCTTAGCATGGTTAGCAAACACTATCTTTGGAAAGATAATTCCCCAAGAAACATTGTTCACAGTTCCCATTTGATAAAAGAACTTTACAATTCAAGTCCTATGAAATGCACTTTCCAGATGGCAGAATCCCATATTCGCAGTCTAAACAAGTGAAGGCATCCGAACATGTACTGCATCGATCTGGGCAAGGAATACATGAATTTTGAGGATAAGATATGAAATAGCCAGCTTTGCATTGAGTGCACATGTCTATTTGTTCATGGTCATATTCCAAGCAATTCTGAACTATTTCCATGGGAGACACACAAGTTGAGCAGAAGTAATAGATAATGAGAGGAATAGCAAAGAGCATTTGAATCTTCTTTTATTAGTTTTTTTTCATTAGAATAATTAATACTTTTGATAATTTAAATCTTCTTCTTCTTTCTTTTTATTATTTCTTTTAAAGCTAAACTTACAAACATTTAGTCAATAGAATGACATTCTCGAACTTAATCTGAACTCATGAATATTACAATATTGACAAAACATTAGAACTATTAATCAAGCTGGGGGAAAGGGAAGGGGGGGGGGATATCTATCTCACAAACGAAATAGCTTTCTTGAAATGTGAATTTTTGTAAGATTGTAAAGAGAAAACGAGAGTATTAATGGATCTAGCAGAAAAAAAACCATGGATAATTTAATAAAGGAAATTCATTCTTTTTGGTAATTGGATTTATATTTTAAATAGCCAATCAAGATTGACTTAACTGAGATGCCCCCTCCCAAGAAAGTACGAACATATTAAGGGATAGCTGCCAAAGTGAAAGAAAAAAGAAAGAAAAATGCTCACAGTTCTCGCCATTTGGAAGATTATCTTGAAAAAACAAGTTGTACACTGAAAAGTAACAGACACCTTACAAAGATCAATAGAATTATTTTGAAAAAGCTGAAAGATCGATCGTTCTCATTGACAAGTCAATCTGGTGTATTTATTTCTTTCAAGCAAGATATTTAAAGCCAATCAATTTCAGCGATTGAACATACATACACGGTAGTAGAGAGAAATATACAAATGAGTTGTTTTTTCTTTTTGCATTCTAGCACCCATATATCTTTACCATCATCACCATCATCTTCTGTATGCCTCTCTCTTGGGACTATCTCTTCTACTGTTTTATCTTTCTCTGTCGTTATTTCTTGCAGTTTCCTTATTATTTTGAATCGTCCTGTTTCCTCTAATCTAAGGTGATAATCTTCCTCTATCTGGACTTTAAGACTACCTACTTCTCCTATGAATAGCTTATCCATTATTGCTGTTATTAGTGTATCTACCAATAGGACTACTACGTCTTTTATTACGATTGCGAGAATCACTGCGATTTCTTCCTGAATCACTGCGACTATCCGATAAATCTCCTGCTCTTCTTCCATTCGGTGATCTCTCTGGACTTAAACTAGCATTGTAGTTCTTACTTCTCACAACCACTTTTTCTCGACTATGACTCTAGCTATTCCTCTACTGGTCTTTTCTTGTGTTTTTGGTCGATTACTGCATCTGCTCCTTTATATTTCTGGAGTTCGATTATCCATCAGTTCTTGAATACTATTACGACCTAGAAGATTGCTGATTATTATTAGAATTCGACAATCTAGAGGACTTATTCGACTCCACAATCCTACTACTGATACTATTAGTAGTGGTATTACTTCCTTGCAATTGCTACTATGAATCCTTATTCTTTTGAATATACGAAGATATCATATTTTTCGACTGCTATTACTAATTTTACTTAATCCTTTGATTTAAAGCTAATTATTTCTCCTATTCCTCTTATTCTTCATAATCATCATAATCATCCTCATTTATGTCTCTATCGCTCTCTCCTTCTTGCTACATCTGTTCTTCATTTTACCCCTGCTTAGTTACAATAACTTCAGCTGGATCAGCACGCAGTATCTACCCTTCGAACTTCTTATTGTCCAATAATTCTACAAACAAATATCAAATTTGCAAATGTTAAACAACTGAACACAAACAAATCCTAAATATCATGAATCTTTTACTAACTGCTCTGAGCTGGGAGCTCTCCGTGGCGAAATAGATCAAACAATCATAGGAATCTCCTTCCTTTGTGCAAATAAACAAAGGCAGTAAGAATTCAAAGAAACATTTTTTGGGAATATATTTTGTATGAATATTGTGTGAATGGAAGTATTATTTACTTCTAAACTAACTTCCAGGATGTCACCTTTTTCTGAGCGAAGGAGACTGCGGATGTCACTTTCAGTGCATTTCCGAGGTAGATTATTGACAGCAACGACGAATCTACTGTCATTGTTTGTTTGATCTTCTTCAATTTCAAAATCAGGACTCTTGGGCTGCTATGCTCTGCTGCTCTTTTGCTGAATAGATTAAGTGTTGCTGTTGTTATTAGATGATGTCCCTGCGGTTTTAGATGATGCAGCTGCTGTTTTCCCTGCTGATATCTATCCTGTTTGTTATTGTTGTCTATTAACAATATTATTACTCAGCGTCTTTAAGCTTGTTTGTGCGTTAACCTTGCTGTTGCTAATGCTATTTTAACTTTTACTCTCCTTTCTACTATTTGTGTTATCTCTAAATGAATCCTCTCTGTTGTGCTCTTAATTCCCTCGATAATTTCTTTTCTCTTCCACAACCTCCAAATACTCTTCCTCTCCTTGATCTTCATATTCAATATCTTCCTCTCCTTGGATACTATCTCCTTCATGTTCAAAATCAACCTCTTCTTCTTTATCTTTTTCTGAAACATCCGATCTTGCTTTGTTTCTAATCTACGCCCTCAGTGTCGACAATGACAACTTCTTCGTCGGCTAATCTAACTTCGTCCATCTCCCATTTTCTCCCTTGACGAACTAATTACTGTTGAGAGGCACTACACCTTAGGAAATCTTATCTTTAATACTCAATCTCTACTTTCCATTCGAATCAAAGATGCTCTAGCCTCCTACGACTCGATTTGGTCTCACTAACTTCAGCCTTCCTAAAACACTATTTCTACCAGACACTCCATCATTCTGTGATGATGTTGTTGCAAGTGTTACATGTCTTTTGCATATTTTCAGCCTACCTACGTTTGTTTTCAGCACTTCAACTTATTCATTTGGAACACTTGGAACTAATCGCCTGACGCCATCAGAATGTTGCTACGACTATTAGTAACCTGTGTTACTATTAGTGCGAACTGTTTGCTATTGCTGCTGAGGAGTAGATGTCTCCCTTCTTTTGATTTCCAGTTCACGCACCATAACTAAAGATATATTGATTTTTATAATATATTTTCTCCTTCTTTCAATTCACTTTATTGTCAATTTGAAAATAGCAAATCTTCCCATAAAAAGGATTGAATTTTAATAGTTTTTTCCTACAGAAATTCAAGATGTGATACTCATAAAAATACATCTTTTGGATTTCAGAAACAACCCTCCTCTCTACTTTCAACATCATCAAGTCTTCTTGACTCCCTCACACCTTCATTAATCAATTTCACACATGGACACTTCAAACCTATCCCTTCTTCTTCTTTTTCGAGCCATAAATGGATATCTTATTGCTTTTTATTCAAAAATTTTGCTACAGAATATCCAAATGCATCTCCCCACCCAAGATAAATCTTATTAATTTAATAATTTAATGTCTAGAAACACACACACATGAAGCAACTCTTCCAACTCTTTTGAGTTCCTCCTAAATAATTATCTAGTTAAAAATTGAAGAAAGAAAGAAACTACAAAGAAGCTGAGATTATTAACAGTTTAATTAGCCAAAAGGTATGGAATTTCAATTTAATACACGAATAGAAGCAAGATATCAATCAAATAATACCAACACAATATAATCAAGGCTACTGAACATCTATTTTGAGAAAAATGAAAAAAAAAGGAAAATCAGCTAAATAAAAATAACCCTCTTGAAATGCAAATCCATTTATTCTTTTAATTTTTCAGTCAACACAAATAAGCTTTCTTCATTTATAATTTGTAGCTAGTTAGTTATGTTTTAGTAATTCAGAAAGAAAGAGGATAAAATGATCTTGATTGTTCTGGATAACATTTTTATGCGAAGCTGGGGAGATCTTAAGAGGGAAAAAAGTACTTTATTTTTATCAAAACTCAAACTAATAAATCTAAGGAGATACTTTTGAAAAAAAAATGATCAGAGCTCTAAAGACAATCTAGAAACATCTTGTCCGATTACAAAGGGCTAAGTTCAGCACAGCGAATAACCCCAATGATGGAGCTGACAAGCCAACTGAAGGATCTGCATAACCTGCCAAAGAAGCATAATAATAACAATCTGCAGAGAAACAACATTAAAACAAGCAGCAATCTCAATAATAATTCTAGAAAAAATCATTTGGTTCTTCTGGAGATAACTAAAAACCAAAGTAAGGCTCTTAGCCAGCTTAGATTTAGCAGACTAACTTGTAAGGATCTAAGATTAACGCTGGTACAAGCTAGGATGTTAAAGGTTCGATTGACAAATCTGTGTAAGAATTCGCTTAGTAGTTTAAGTTGACGTTAAACGAAAAGAAGTAAGTCAAAGAAGCGAATAAAGAGACTTTCAAGGTGAAAGGAGATCGCAAACATATTGGGATAAAAGCAGCGAGTCTCTTGTAGCAGCTTAAACCAACTGCAGAGCCACTTAATCGCAAGGAAATCCCAAGTATCCCAGTAGCATAGTAGGTCTACACTGATAGGATAAAGAAGTACGCTTTGAGAATCAGTGACACGAAGAGAATCAAGGAGCATTTCAAGAGCGAAGAAGGAGTGAATTTCAGCTATGTGGAACCTAGAAACTTGGAGATTTTGAATTCACATATTCACAAGCAATCTGAGGAAATGGAAACGTTTATTTCAACTTATCTTGGAGTGAATGAGACTCTCTCGAAAGGTGAGTAACTCGATGATTGGAGATAGCAGCAAGCACTCGATAATATGGATGTAATAGAGAGAAATAGAGAGAGAAAGAAAGATGAACTTTCCTTCCAAATAAAAAGAATATTATTAATTGATTTTTGTTATTGATAGTTTACACCCGAGACGATGGGAAAGCCAGAAGTGTTTTATCCAGGATCACCCAAGGGAAGACACCCAGAAGACGATCCAGAAAACTACATCTGTAGGGAATTTATTTGACAAAATCCAACAAGATTCACAAAAATTTGTTATTTTTGTTGACATTTAACTAACATTTGTTTGCTGATTTGTGAAGAATGGTATGACAGAAACTGTCCTATTCCCTTCCGTCCAATCATGGATTAGATGGTTTAGATCTCAGAAATGAAAATCACTGACAACAACATGCCACAATTTATCAAGAAATGGATTTAAGATATTCAAGAAGACGAACAAGATGATTCAAAAGTAACAAAACAAAAAAAAAGGAAATATTCAGTTGAAACACAAGAAAATAAATTCCCCACCAAGTTCATTTAGCTTGACTTCTTCTACTCTGATGCCCGTAGAACAAAGAAGACGACGAGAAAGACAAAGACAGTGACACCGACGCTTTAGAAAGTGAAGACGACGATGGTACATTCGGTGAAGGATCTACAGGAGCTAAACGTCAAGAAGATTTTGAAGCTTAGCTTTCTACAGTTGTTGGTGGTGGTTAAGGTGTGTTTTTCTACAGAAGTGGCACATTACCTAGACTCAACGCTGACAACAGTTCTTTATGGTACTTGAATCAAAACGAAGAACTCGCTGAAGACACCTCCCCTGAAGAGTAGATTGTCAACTCTGAGGGTAATATAACCTTCCACAGTGGTCTCGAAAGCTACGAAATCCCAGCTTACCCTGAGAAAATGCCTCACTACGTGTCTCACTATCAAATCCCATATGCTGATAGATGGAGTGTGTTCAGATAATTCCCGAATATGTATCATTGGTGGAAAAACTTTATTACTGAACATAAGA
>Ga0302271_10004444_pt1 | contig 11208 bp, 2 predicted proteins | sample III_Bog_N1_1_FD_198767 | JGI IMG/M metagenome (GOLD analysis project Ga0302271, IMG submission 198767) | Peat permafrost microbial communities from Stordalen Mire near Abisko, Sweden - III_Bog_N1_1 | ecosystem: Environmental > Terrestrial > Soil > Wetlands > Peat | place: Sweden: Abisko... | reverse complement strand
GATAGACTGATAGACTCACATTTTTGTTTCTTTAGAAAGGAGATAAATATGAATAAAGGAGAAGATATTTTATTTACTTGTCATTATCTTTACTAATAATTGATTATTACTCTCTTATCTTAATATTTCTTAAAAATCAAAAAAAAATTTCCATCTTACTTTGTTTTTCATTTCAGTAATAAGCAGTTTAAACCTTTTATTCCAGAAAATATTTGAACAATAATATTATATAAATCCTTCTAAAGAAAAAAAAATTGTTAAAAAGTTTTTGGTTTCAATTTCATTCTCATAAAAGCAGACAGAGATAGATTTAAAAAAATTATATTAAGGGACAATTGTAATCAGAGCTCATCCTTTCTTTTTCAAAAGATTAATAAGAAGTTCACAAAATATTCTTGTGAGCTCAGATACAAAGGTACTCAGAAAGACTAATATTTAAGATGCTCAAGAAAAAAGAATAAGAAACAAATATGATTAGATTACTTAGTTGCTTGTCTATTGCCATATTATTCAGATAGTCTTTGTGTTTTACTTCTTTCTAAAACACATATGTACTTTAAGAAAAACTGAATTCAGCACCATGTTCGAATCAAGACGTATTCCCTTCAGAAGTTAATGGAACTACTATCTTCTCCGAACTTAATATTCCACCAACAACCCAATTTTCTTCTCTGATGATAACAGGTTGGTTCATGCTGCGAGGATTCGGAGCTTAGTTTTACTATTTAGTTTCAGTAGATGATAGTGGTAAAACCTTAATATCTCTCTGTTATCGCCCAGACTAATAAAAATATAGATTTTAGCTTAAAAATACTTATTCCAATACATAGGATTTATCAATGAGTTTGAATGAATGGATCTTCCTCAAGATTTAAGTTACTTTATCTCCTTCACAACCATCGTATGATTATTATAATTTTTCGAAAGAGAAAACAAATGGAGCCTCCATTGGTTTTTCATTTCCTCCAACTAGTAATTAACCTGGAGATATCCTGTCTTTCTAAAGTTCCATGACAATCAAAATTGGTTTCTAAAATTCAGCTGTTTTCCCCGGCTGCTCATTCTTTAAATATGTATGATAAATCAATTTTTATCTCTCACTGATGGTTAGTTATTTATAACATTTTCTTTTCTTCAGATTAGTTTATATTTAGACGATCAGCCTTTTACAGATTCTGCAGTTATGCAGTTGCATTCAAAGAAATCACTAGATACCTTTCTACTTTGGCACTATGATCTTACCTATAGCTTATTAAACAGTAATAAATTGCTGAGCACAGGGAGTGATCAAGATATTATTGATGCACCAGGATTGTCTTAAACAGACCCTACTAAACTCCCTTTTAATAAAGTAATTTATGCTAAATCTCTCAGCGCTAGAGATAACAATGGATTTATTGTCTATTTAGAATTCAAAAGCATTCCAGGATCTTATAAATATGTAGCAACATTACAGCAGTTTAATTCTCCTGTTTTTAGCTTTCATCTGGACGGGGTTAATGCCGTCTTTAATGCTGTTGGTTACTTGGACTATCCTTTTGTGATAACTAATAACCAATGGTATTAGTTTGTTTTTGTCGTGGACACAATTAGCAATGCAGTAATTAATTACATGATAAAAGATGTGATGACATGGAATACTTTTTAGCTTTCTTTTCCCTTGCAAGTAGCAAGTCTTTACTTTGGTGACACTACTAATGCAAGCTCAGTCTTTTTAGAGTAAAATTGCAATTTATTAATTTTCCTTCGATTTTCCATCAATTTTTTATAAAATTGAATCAAAAGCAACATTAGGATTTACTCTGGAACTTTCTTGTCAGAGAATGTTTCTTGCCTTCTGTACACTGCTAGAAACTAGTACAATTGCTTATTCTGTAGAGTCGGTTTCGATCTCAGCTATCAAAATGGGATGAAATGTATTGCTCAAACAGCCCCCCCAGCAGTAACAATTAAGCCAAACATTTAGGATTGGAGCCACTCTTGTCCTGTTCAAGGCTCGACCTACAAGCAGCCATCATAAACTTGCATGTGCAAATATGGAGACTACTTGAGTACAGAAGGTTGTCTGCCATGTCCGACTTTTTGTAAAGGATGCACTGGTCCGAGTTCTTGCTCTGAAAGTGATCCCAAAAGAAGTATTTCAACAGGTAAGAATTTATTGGTTTTATTCTAAAATTTCAAGAATGTTTTCAAATGATTTTTATTCGCTTTAGGACAATGTGATTCAGCTTCTTTGGATGACGGGTATTTATGCATAACTAGGACTTACACTATCCCTAACAGAAAAAACATCGTACATAATCTCCTCTAAGTAGGTTCCACAACGAATGATTTCTACATTATCCCCTCAAATATCCTGAATCTGTCTGAATCTTTCTTCCTTGGATTTTATCTTTACAATACTGACACTAACAATATTAACACTGAACAAGTAGTGGCATATGTGAAAGATTAAGGCTAAGATGTATTTACGATTTCTCTTAAAAAGGTCACAACCCTTAAATATTATATTTGCTTTTACAACTTCCAATCACAGCTCAAATGCTTTCAAGTCTCAGGACAATTCATTTGGATTGGCCTTTGGAGTTATTAAACCAAAGCTATTTTGGCTGTTCAAAACAGAGGAATCTTCATTTACTCTAGCTCAACTGTTGCAAACACTGCTTATGTGAGTCCAAGTCTGTGTGTCGGTTATTGTATTTAATCAACTAGTCCGGCCCTCCCTCCTTTTAATGGACTTTTCTCTTTGACCTTTCCTTTTACTTTCATCCTGGGTAAACTGTCTTGTTTGAAGAGTTTTTGTTTTTTATTCACATATTTAACCAAACTTGGTTTGTTAGGAATGACTGATCCTTCTGGCTCAATGGACGACTTCTTTGATTTGCAATAAAAGCCAACTGAACTCATTCTTTCTTTTAACACTGTGAAGAAAATAAAGTTCTCAACTAAATTTATTTGCTCAAATCAAGCAGAAAGCAGCTTTTATCTTGCTTATAAATTTGAAATCTTGATCACTTAATACTGGCCCCTCTAAGGCTTCTTATTCACTTCTGGGATTAGCGCACAGCTGAGCCAAGATATTTCTGGGACATTAACCAATTCAATTTCGCTGAATCTTTTTTTTGAAGTGATTTCAAATGATTTGGTGATTTATGAATTTACTCTAAGCACTATTATCTTCAAAGTGTTTGCAGTTCCAATGAATTCTTATGACAGTGTTTATGTTAGGATTTGTGTCTCTACTTTTGAGCTTTGCCAGTCGACAACAGAAGCCTTCCTTTATAAAAATGAACCCAACTTTTTAGGTAAATTATCCTCGCTTATTTTATTAATTCATAATCTCTCTGAAATTTCTCTCCTACCGCTCAAGCGATAATCATGAGAGACTTGAACCCTGAATCAAACGAGTTCTATGTTTACGAATTTGAAGTTGTCTGTAACTTCAAGAGAGAGAGGCTTAAGTTTCTTGAGATTCAGTAAGCTCTCACCGTAAACACAGGAGGTTCTATTCCTTCATCTTCTTCATCTGATTCTATCAATTTTTACTTAAACAATCTGAGGATATTTTAAGGAAGTGATTTCTACTTTGATTATTCATTGAATGATCATTGCTTTCTCTATTATGACCTTTCGAGTATGAAGTGTCTCAAGGCCAAGCAAGGGTATGCTCTGTACAAAGATCTTGTTATTCCAGCAGAAGATTGCAAAAAGTATAAAACTGAAATAGGAGCGATGATTGTCTACAATAAATACACATACGAATGCTAAGAATCAACATATGTGAATCCTTTATGCAAAGAGATTACAGATGATTTGTAATCCTGCAAAGAATGTATTGATTCAAATGCAAATCCGTAGGAATAATGCAAAACATGCAATGATAGATATTTCCTTTCATCAGAAGAAACGATTTGCATAGGTATTAATTATTTTTGAGGAGTTTTTAAAAAATCATTAAAATAATCTTCCAATTTTATAAACTTTTTTAATGAAAAGCTTGCCATAATAAGTGTATAACTTGTTTAGCTTATGATGTATGCATTGAATGCGTATATTCTGGAACATCTCTTCCTAGTTGCAACTGTAAGGAGACAAGCTAATATCTAGATTCAACAACATTTGAATGCAAAAGTAAGGATGTTGTCAATAATTTTTTACCACAAGGCTTATTTTTTTTAAAGAGAAAGAAAGAACTTATCATTTTTAACAGATTGCTCAGTTTAATGTGAAACATGCAAAGATGATTCAGATAATTGTCTAAGTTGCTCTGCTGATAGGATAAACCCTCCAACTTGCTAGTGTGATTCTCAATATTTCGATTTGGCTACCTCAAGTACTTCTTAAGGGTGCACTCTTTATAATTGTTATGAGAAATGCGATACTTGTGAATACTTAACTTCACTTTGTATCACATGCGGTGCAGATAGAGTTGATCCTCCTGATTGCAATTGCAAGACGGGATTGTACGAATTAGGCTCAGTTTGTTTGGCTTGTCCTTATCATCAATACTATGACTCGACAACACAAGTATGCACTGAATGCGACATTTACTGCAAGGATTGCTGGACAACAAGCACTACTTGCACAGATTGCGGAGCTGATCTTGTTCTTGTAGGTTCGAGTTGTCTTTGCTCTGATCTCAGTAGCTTCACTTATTCTTAAAATGGAGATATTATATGCTCTACTGGCTTTGATGTCTCCCTTTCATTGCAGATGCTAAATTCATTTTACTGCCTTGTTTACACCTTTGAGGAGGAACTCTCGCTAATTGACTTTGACATAAACCCGATCGATACAATCCTTTTCCTCTATATTCCATAAATACCTGAAGAATACTATTTCATCAAGGAAGCTTACATTGAGGGGAACAAGCTGATTGCCTAGCTTTCATTCTAGTAAAGCTTCTCAGCCTCTTCAGGAAGCACAACCTTCATTACAAACCAGTAAATCACAAGCCAATCTTCTCAGAACTTTTTAAATAGAAAATATCTCACAACTCCTTTGACATTCAACATCGGACCTCTGATCTTTGCCGACGATTAATGGCAATCAAACTCGTCTCTGCAAGGGATTACAAACTTTCTCAAAACTTCAGATTCAACTGTCATGGGGCTGATCAGACAATTCTCGATAATATTCTATGTTCTCAATACTCTTCAGCCATCAGTAGCTTTTCTAATGACTAAGATTGTAATCCCCCCAAACCTCTATCAAAGCCTCTAAATTCTAGCCCTCATGGTATTTCCTAACATCTAAGATTATTCAGTGGTTGAGACGACCTATTAAACAAGCTTCTTCGGATTTCAACTTCAATAAGAAGTTGACGTGTCTCAGAGCTCGAATGTTGCTTTCAGACGATTTAGTTTAAGTAATAGCATGCTCGTCAATATCCCAATCGCTCTTATGTAATTTTTAATATGGCCAATTGTTTTCTCTTTAATCATCATCAGTTCAAGCATTACTCTAAGCAGTTGGTTGAAATCCAAAAAATCTCAAGGAACACTGTTTGCATTGAAGCAAATCAATTCAAACAACGAAATGGCTCTCCTTTTGATTTCTACTGCTCTCCTGAACCAATTCTTCGATATTGACTAAAACCAGTATTTAAACAGGATTAGCCTCTATCTTGCTGTGATTTACATTATGGTCATCTTGTTTTTCCATTTTTACAACTATCAACACTTCAAAGCATAAAAACTTCTCAATTCTCATCCTTCTCAGCCCAAAAATGATGAAAATGATAGTTCCTTGGTTTTAATAGAAAATCTAGACTTCTAAAATCGCTCTAGGCTAGTCATTTATTTCTATTTCAGCTAAATTATCAAGAAATACCTCTTGTCAATTTTCATAATTTGCTTCTAAAACTACCCAATCATAAGTTTCTCTGGCTGTTCCTTCATATTCCTTGCTTCAACTGTGCTAACAGCAGCAATTAGACCTCACAAAAGGTCTCTAGATAACTACATAAAAATAGTTGGGGAAATTTGTCTGTTTTTTTCTTGGATGATTTTCTTGTTCAAATTAGTTCCCTTCCAGAAATAAATCAAAGAATCTACTGTAATTCCAAGTTCACAAGTCAGTGAATTCCTAACTTTTGGAACTATCCTTATTTATACATTAATAGGATACAATTTACTATACTTACTCTTGTTCTTGTGGGACAAAGTTATTCTTAAAATAATAGCTTATTTAAGTCAAAGACAATAACCTAAGGAAAAATTCATTGATGGAAATAGAAAAATGCCCCATCCTAATAAACTACAATACCATAAATACAATTAAACATGTGTTAAAAGTAAGCATAATTTTGCAAATAATAATGAAGAAACAGTAAGTAATTCAAATTGAAGCTACAAATAATTCACCAAATAGCTGATTTCCTTGAAACTCCTTATCGACTCAAACTCGCTTTTGCTAGTGCAAAAAGGAATTTACACATTTATTTAATTGCGGTTCAAAAAATAAAATTCATGTTTTGTGTAACTTGTGAATAGAAACAACAAAAATCAGATAATAAACAAGTTAATATCTTTGTAAAATGCAACTTCAATTATCAATCAACTTATTGTTTATTTATTAAAAAGAGAAGAGAAAAAAAGTTTTTCGAGTCGAGAGAGAAATTTTGCATTAATAAGATGTATTTTTTTTTTTCATGTTTCTTGAGGAGTACTCTCTCAATTGGAAATATTGAGTAGGATAAATAAGCACAATTTTTGAGGTAAAATATTCAACAACACAACTATTTTTAAAAAGTTACATTTGCTTTTTGTGTGACTATTACATAATTATCAATCACTCGAACAGGGATAGGAATGAGAAGTATACCTGGCGATAACTAAAAGGATAATTGAAATGGTATTGGGTTATTTAGTAAAAAATGAATGACAATAATTTGAATTGCAAAAAAATAAAGGCATTTTTCGATAACGGAAGAAATAACATTATTTGTGGTTAGATTTTGAATAACAAGAGTGAAGATTCCTCTCATAAATAAAAAATTCTTAATGAAAGAAAAATCAAGAAATAGCGCTCACTATTCTTAGAATCCTTATTTATGTTAATGCATTTACTTCTATTATTCATCTTCTGAAGCTATGCAAGAAACATACATTTATGTTTTTTTTTAAATAACACAATACAGCTGGATGGGGTGTAGAAGAATATGCAGTTTCTGGCTATTTCTAGTAAAATTTGTTTTCATTCCTTAGTAGTTGACCTACATGTCTTTTCCTTTTGATTTTTTTAGACTGCCAGCTTTCAAATCAAGTGCTAAAGATGTGCTTCTATACAGATTTTCGGAACATGATCCTAATGGTAATTATGGCACCAATATCGAAGGAGATAGGTAAAATAATTCACACATTTTAAAGATCTATTGATTCAGAGCTTTCTTATTAAATTTACTTTTAAATATGAATCCTATTTTCAATATGCCTTATTTAATATTTTAGAGCTCTTTATGGGTATTTAGAAAAAGGCACTAAAATATGTTTTGGAACATACTCATTGGGTTTGAAAGCAGTTAATCTTTCTATCACAACATGCTTTCCAGATGCTAATCCTGGAACAGACGAGTTCTTCTTTTACCAAGGCTATAGTCGCAAATACAAAAGTGTTTAAGCTTATCTCAAAATAGGCGAATAGACCTACTATTAGAAAACTGAGTCAATCGTCCATATGGATAACTGCGATAACTGGATTTACCTTGGAAGCGATGGATTCACAGTTCAATCGACTGGAAAAAATAGAAACATCAATGTGGAGTTGGGGTAAGGCTCTTATCGTGAAGATTTAGATCCAAAGTTGTAGTGTAATACAAATCTCTACATAAATTTAATCTTTTCATTATTTTTTTAAGAATGTGAGAAATAATATTAAACCAATTAATTAATAATGAATAACTTTTATTTTCATCTTAATTCCTCAGAGAGTGGAACCTTCCGTTTATCTTCCTTTGTTGCTGAAGAAGCTGATTTCACAAACGAAAAAAGAGATCAATTCAATTTGAACTCAGCTAAATTACCATCCTTGCACAAGGGATCTTTGAGAAAGAAATCTCATTCTCAATCGAAAGTCCTCTAGGATGATGAATAATAGCAAGCATGAGATCAGAATTCTCACTTATTCTTCTCAAATTTATTATTTTGAGGAAATGACACATATTAAATTGTCATGCCAGAATTCAATTATATAAAGTTGCAATTAGAATTTGATTTGAAAACAAACAAAACACAATGATTAAAATCCAATTAATAAATAATATTGAAAATTAGATTTCTGATTTAGAGTGAAGATATTCCCCTTTATTTTCTCATAAATCCGAAAAGCAGAATAAAATTATAATATAAATCTAATAAAATCTAAATAAGCCATTTTTTTCTAGGCTTTCTCTGTAATCCGTAATCAGAATAATTCTGTATTGTTTCATCTGCTTTGTCAAGAGTATCGAACACAAAAATTGACTGAATTTCAATAGGAAATAGAACTTTTTTTGATAAATTATGTCTTCAAGCGGTTTGTTCTGAATAATTAGGCCATTGTTAGACGTCTCTTCTAGATTCACTTCATAATAAATTTTCCCATCGGGATTATAAGATGTGTTATCATCTATTTTAGCACTAGAGCACAAATCATTATCATCGAAGCCTCATAAAATCATAAGTTTCTCCGGATGCTCCTTCATATTACTTGCTTCAACTGTGCTAACAGTAGCAATTCGACCTCACAAAAGGCCTCTAGATAACTTCATAAAAATAGTTGGGGAAGTCTGTCTGTTTTTTTCTTGGATGATTTTCTTATTTAAACCAGTTCCTTTCCAGAAACTAATCAAAGAATCTACTGGAATTGCAAGTTCACAAGTCAGTGAATTTCTAACTTATGGAACTATCCTTATTTATAAATTAATATCATACAATATTTTATACTTACTCTTGTTCTTGTAGGACAAAGTCATTCTTAAAATAATAGCGTATTTTAGTCAAAGACAACATCCTAAGAATATAGAAATGCTCCAATCTAATAAACTACAATTCCATAAAGTAAGAGTAATTTTGCAAATAGTAATGAAGAAACAGTAAGTAATTTAAATTGAAGTTAAAATTAACTCACCAAATAGCTGATTTCCTTGAAACTCCTTATCTACTCAATTGATGCATAAAGGAATTCACACACTTATTTATTTTGGATTCAATAATACAAATTCATGTTTTGTGCGACCTGTAAAGATGTAAAGAGAAACAATAAAAAGCAGATAATAAGCAAATTTATTTTTTTGTGAAATTAAACTACAATTATCAATCAACTTATTGTTTATTTCTTAAAAAGAGAAAATCATTTCAGATTCAGTAGTTTAAGTTTGGCTTGGATACTTTGATAGGTTTAGTATTTAATAGATAGTATAAGGTTCTATTCCTCAAAAATCTTCAAAATCCCTTTTTGTTTGCCCAGCATTCTGTATTTAGGCTAAAATTACATGATATTCACGTATTTTTTCATTTAATAAACAGAACAAAATTAGAATTGTAATCAATAATAATATTAAAAAATTCTACATATGAAATTAGGAGAATAAAAATATCTATTATTCTGTAGTAAAGGGTTTCAATTGTTGACAAGATAAGGCCAACTTCGATAGATTAATATATTTGAAAACCAAGATAGGTAATACTTATCAATGTAAAATCTCTCCAAAATTTTTTATTGGATTCTTACCAGCTTAACTTTTCAGGTCGTTTTAATGGCTTTGATGGTCCAAGCACAAATATGAATTGATAAATATTTGAACTAAAAAAAAATTTAGTTTTTATTGTAATAATAACTCAATAATACACTAAATCTCAAAGAATTTATGATGTTCTCCTTAACGAAAGAGGGATATCATTGAAAGATGAACTATTCTACATCGAAATCGATCTATATTTTTATTACTTAATTACTTGAAAAGCCAGCATTTTCTTGAGCTTATGTATTGTGTGTCCTTGTCAAATACTCTCTAATTGTGTTATTACACTTCCTCCCTAGAAGCTCATCAGCATCAAAAGAAGATTAAGACAAAAAAAATTCTAGGAAAAGAGTCTGGGAAAAACAACACCTCTCATTCAAAACGTATCAAAAAGAGTGAGACATTTGAAATTTTCCACCTACCTTCTTTTTTGAGTAATCAAACAAAACAAGGGTAAATAATAAAACCACAAGAACTGAAATTAAAAAGAGGTTACTGAAATAATTTACAATTTATCGAGAACAAGGAACCAATGCAAAAATACCTTAATTTTTATATAAAAACAATAAAAAAATGAATTAAAATACCATGGAATCCTTGAGAGAGAAAGAGAGTAATATCTTAACTGTGTTTTATTCATTTTATTTAAAGATCAAAGAAAGTCTCTCATTTGAAATGTCTTAAATCAACTTAGATAATAGATACTTTAACAATTTTTTTTATCTTCCTTAGTTGTAGTTATCGTAATGATTTGTGGGAAATTTCAACCTCTCTGGTTGTAAAAATAATAGAAGATCTCAATAGCCTTTTAATCTCAAATCGTATTTTTGGTTTTTTTAAGTTCAATAGATTGTTTGAATTGTTACCTCATTACTCTTCTATTCTTTTTATTGTGTGGAATAGTTACATATTCTGGAAGATTAATCTCTTGATTTTGTGGTAGGGAGGCTTGCTTACTACTTGGCCAATTGTTAATTAAATAAGCATTACAAGATGAAAATCTTTAAATAATTGCAAGTCTTTTTAAGCTGGTTACACTTTTCAATTTGTTATTTTTTCCTTCTTATGTAATGCTTAAAATGATATTAATCCTTTGTGCCTTAATGAAGCCATAATAAAAAATAAATCCGCATTCTCAATCCTTCTAATGAAATCAAATAAGATAAGGAAATTATATCTTCAATTCAATAATAGAAGATCAAATACTATTTTCAATTTAGTAATTAAAGAAAGAATTAACGTCATCTGTTTTTCTATCAAAGAGATTATGAAAATAATTGGGTTACGTATCATTTTTACAAGATTAGGGACAAAGATAGACTGATAGACTCACATTTTTGTTTCTTTAGAAAGGAGATAAATATGAATAAAGGAGAAGATATTTTATTTACTTGTCATTATCTTTATTATTACTCTCTTATCTTAATATTTCTTAAAAATCAAAAAAAAATTTCCATCTTACTTTGTTTTTCATTTCAGTAATAAGC
>Ga0302271_10004442_pt1 | contig 11209 bp, 8 predicted proteins | sample III_Bog_N1_1_FD_198767 | JGI IMG/M metagenome (GOLD analysis project Ga0302271, IMG submission 198767) | Peat permafrost microbial communities from Stordalen Mire near Abisko, Sweden - III_Bog_N1_1 | ecosystem: Environmental > Terrestrial > Soil > Wetlands > Peat | place: Sweden: Abisko... | reverse complement strand
CTCCTTCTTGTGAAAGAGGGTTTCGTTCAGAAGCGCTGCAAGCCTACTCAGCCATTATTGACCCTGAATTATTGAATTGTTACTTGCAGTTGCTAGAGCTCTTGAGTGTTTCTCTTAAAAAAAGAAAAGAATAAAAAAATTAAGAAAAAACTATCACAACAACAACTACAAAAATAATCATAAAAATTTATCCAAACTTGATCGAAAGTATCTCTGAGCGAATCGAGCAGATGATTTCAAACTGCTAATTAGATCTCATGTCGAGTTGTTAAATTATTACTGCCTGCTAATCTGCATAACTCATAATTTTCTCATAAAACGCTTAGATTTGCTGGATAATTAGCGCATTTTTGTCTTCTTCTGCGAGAAATTATTTGGCATTGTGTTCAGGGGCAATATTCGAAAAAAGAGACAAAAGTTGATTAGTTTGGTTATTGCTGGAAGCCATATCGTTAGTATTATTGTTTAGAATCATATTTGTTGTATTTTGAGCTTGATTGTTAATTCCATTGTTGTTTTACTGATTTTGCTGTGACAATAGGGGATTCTAATTAATTTATGCCGCTCCCGCTAACATATTCATAAATTCAGGGATAAACTATTTAATTGTCTGCTACTATTGCTACTACTGTTACTTCAATTGAATGTTATTTGCCATGTTTTCTTGTTGAAGTTGAAGCATCAGTTGCTGCACTTGGTAAAGACTTTAAGAAGCATTTTCTGTTCTAGGTTAGATCATATTAGTTAAAGCTTATTATGATTATTATTGAGATTGCATAGAAGATTACTAGAGAGGAGGAGGAAGGAGGCGCTATTACTATTATTGTTGTTGTTAATGTAGCTGCTATTAGATGTTTGGATGTTGCAGCTATTATTGCTGCTGTTATTATAAGAGTAGAAGCTATTACTGATGCAGCTGTTGCTGCTGCTACTACTATGTTTATTACTGTTATTGATTACCTTTGTAAGACAGAGATTCTTCATTACTACTTCTGCTTTGGTTGGAAAGCGTTTCAAGTTTCATTTTTTTATTCGTTTCTTCTTTAAACTCTTCTTCAAGCAGATGATCAGCTCTTCGATACTGAAATTGAGCTTATCTCCTCAAGAAATCACTTTTGCTTTGAGATTGAGCAGCAGCAGCAGAATTTGCGGGATGTTGAGAATGCACCCCTGGAAGATTCAAAGAAGATGGAGGATTATTCCCTCTTGCAGAAGAGTCATTATTAGGATTTTCCTAGGTTTGTTTGCTCATTCAATTACCTTATCTGAAATGAGAGTGGTGTTCAACAAAGATGTCCTTTTTTTAATACTGGCAATAAGGCTTTATTTTGTATTTTTTTTATCTTCCCAAAATTGTAAATCACTAATCCCTCCACTCATAAGGAAATTTCGACGACTCCTCTTCTAGAAATCCAGAAAGTTGCTCAATTAACTCAGAACTCTTCCTAATATATCCTCACATTCCAAGCCTCTGTTCTACCTAAATGAAATTAGCTATCTTCTAGCAGAAGTTTCTAAAAATTATCCTGTGGAGAAGAAATCATCTGATTTTCTCATTTATGTTTTAAATATCAATAGTTAGTTTGACTTGAGTCTTTCAAAAACATCATCTTTTTTTAGATAAGATAATAATATTGTTAAATTTCTAAGAAATCAGTTTATTTTCGAAATAGGTTTCTAAATTAAAAAAAGGGAACAAACAACAACAATAATTTTATGGTAGAATTCAGGTAATAAAAAGACAATTTGATTTTATATTGGAAATTGTGGAAGCGTTGAATTTTAGATCGGAAAATTTAAAATTGTTTCATTTTAGCTATTTAAACCTTTTCTTGACTTAAACATTTGAGGAATCACGTAGGTTCCCTAGTAACTCCCTTTTTCCAAAAAGTAAATTGTTAAAAAATCATAGAATATTAATGAAAAGAAGTGATTACCACATATTGAATGCATCATCGTAACCTGGAACAGGATAAAACTCAGGTTCCTCAGAATTATTATTATTATTTGTTCCTTGAGAAGCAGTTGGTTTAGCTGGTGTTGCTATCCCTTTGCTTGAGGAAGAAAATTAATTAGATTATTACTCTTGCTGTTCTTGTTAAGTTCCTGTGCCTATTGACTATTATTCTTATTCACTGTTTCCATTATCCTCTTCATCATCAGGATTTTCATTAATCGGGATATTCTTCTCAGGATTCGTTGTAGATTCATTTTATTACTAAGGAGATCTATCTTTTCCATTTTTTGTTTCATTATTGCCAGCTGCAGGCTAATTAGCATTGGAATTGCTGTTATTTTGCTTCCTTGGAAAGATTTAATCTAGAGTTAACTTAAATGCGTCATCTGAAATACAAAATATTACCAAACATAAGTATATTTTTGAGTAATAATTAAATATATTTGTTGACATCCCCGGGGAAATATTACCAAGAGCTCTTGGGACTAGAGTCTATGTGATTTTGGAGCATTCTTCTATGGCTGGATTCGTATTGACTTCGATCAGCCAAGTGTTGAGATTCGCATCGACTAGGAAATCAAATCCAAACATTTCGAAGCAGTGTTTCCTATCGTGTTGATTGAGTTTCTTCTTAACTGAGCAGAAAGTCAGCCAAATGACATCTCTGATCTTAGAGACAATCTTTTTCTTGTAAAATTTAGCTGCTTGTTTTTATAATTCTGGAGATTGAGGGTTTTCATAATGGCTTTCTAAAAAAGCCCATAAATCAACAAATGACCACATGTTGCCATTCTCGAATTGCCCGTAAGAATCACTGTACTTTTAGATTGCATTGTTCGTTAAATGAATGAATAAATTATCAAGTTGACTCTCGTCCGTGGTGAATTCAGAACTTGAAAGTCGAATGTACCCTTCTCGGAAGAAAAACACATCGAAATTGTGAGTTACAAGAGCCCACACACGGATGTCAAACTTTCTATTGTGAATCAGTAATGGCTTTTCAATGTATTTTTGGACAACAAATTAGTTCGCTTTGAGGATGCATGGTCCTGTTGAAATTGCTCTGATATTCTTATTTGGATCTTCTTTTTCTTTTTTAAATGGTTTAATTGAATTGCTAATGTTGTTGTTGTTGGATGCATTGGAAGGAGTCGTAACAGTATTTGTTGCTGCAGTGCTATTAGCTCTAACTCCTAATTATAAAGGTCGGAGTTTTTTAATTTGAAAATTATTACCATTTTAAGATATCCTCTTAACTTCAGGGGAGCTGGTAGGTGGTAATAATCCCGATGAAAGCTATGGTTGATTTTCTTTTTCTTTTTGTAATTACTGATATATATCTGCAGTTTCTTTCATTTGTTCTTCTTGTACTTCTTCTTCATTTTGTCCAGATGGAATTATCGTCGAAGAACTAGGGTGTTATTTTTAACCACTTGCTTGAGACGTTTAAGTTGTAGGTTCAGAAGCAATTTCTTCAGCAGGTTTTTTAAGTGATTTTTCCTCTACTCCTTCAGAATAATCCGAAATAATCTTTTCTAAAGATTGAAGACTATTAAACACATGAATTCCTCTCCCTCTATTCATGAAAGTCGGCTTGAGCAACCACATGTAGGAGCTTTTTTCTTGATCTAGGAATGTATCTTGCAATGACCATCTAGTATAAAAATAATTAAACAATTTCTCAGATCCTTATTATCCATATTGAGCTTGGAACGTTCTTAAAATCTTCCTAATATCATTAGCCTTTGCAGCTGAGTTAGTTTATTTCTTTTTGAGATGATTCGGCATGTTCATATCGAAGAATTTGAGAAAGTTATTCAGAATCAGATCACAATTGTCATCGTTAAAATCGATTACATATGTCAAAGGTGTAATGTCAAACACATTCTGTTTCATACTCTCAGCAAAGCTCATGAGATTCTTTATGAGGTACTGCTTATTGGATATTTCCCGATGGTACTCAAAATGGTTTACTACTTATTTGTAGGAATTGTTTTCAACTAATTTTTCATATTTGTACCCTCGAGTTGACTGTTGCCATTTAAAATGCACGAACATTGACGTAGGTTCTTTAGTCTCTACCCATCCTTCTCGCTTAGAAAGTAGCTTGCGTATACGCTCAGCGTTATTACCACCTCCAATATAAAACTAATTGAAACAACAAAAAGTAAAAAAAACAATTTAGAATCTGTTTGCAAGTAAAATTGTGGTTAAAAATCTATTTTCTCTTTTAATTCTTACTTTTAACATATTATTATCATTATTCGCATTATGAACAGGGCTACCAATTTAATTCACAGCTTAAGTTGGTATTGTTGGCTTTTTCTATGCATTTTATTGAATGATTGGTTAGGGCTAAGAAACCTACTAAGGAGGTGAAGAAATATTCTTTGGAAGAAGCACAACTTACGCCCCTTATAATCGTTGAATTGTAAAACCAAGGGGTTATTTTTATTGTTCTGGGATGGTTTATAACGGCTATGAAGAGATCATCTATAAATTAAGTTTCTGAGTATTTGAAAGTTACTGCTATTAAAGTTGCTAGAGTTGAGATATTCCCTATGATTAAATCATCAAAAATGGTTTTTCTGGATTCTTTTGATCTGAAGTCTGATTTTTTAGTCTCTATGATTACTGTTTCAAGAGTAATGAAAATAAAAAAGAGTTTCTTACCTCAAATCAAATTAATTGTCTAATCATTTTTATCTTAAATTTTCTGGAAATTCTAACCAAACATAATATGAAAATTGAATTATATTTTACACTGAGAAGAGGAGGATTACGAAGGGCTGATTAATCAATTGGCTATTGAATCTTCTAAGGTCTGTTCAAATTCGGTTTATTCGATGTATTGAGTGTGTTCTTAAGCTGATCTTTATCTTTGATCCTTGGTGAAATCGATCTGTTCTATCTAGGAGCTACAATTTACACTCTAGCCTTTTGAATATCTCCTCCTTATCTTTCTGTGTTTTCATCTATTTTATCAAGTTTAACTTAGTTGTTGTTGCTGACAATGATACTTTTGTTATTAATGGATTTTTTCCTCGCTTGAAAAGGGCTCTCTGATTAGCTTTTGTACGAATGGTAGTTCTGTGGCAAGGATAAAATACCTAGCAGTAAATATGAGAAAGGGCAAAAAAAGCGAATGAAAATCACTTAAAACAACCTTAAAATACATAATAATCTTTATTGTATTGTGGTTTTGTACTTTTCCTTAGAGGATTATTAATAGATGGAAGGATTTACTTATTATCATACACTCCAGGAATAGCTAGCCCGGGTATAGCAGATGATATTTAGGATATGAGATTGACAGATTTAACAGCATTTTATGCTTGATTTGTTGTAGTAGTACCTTATTGTGGCACTTGTGGACTCATTGTTAATTTACTTTTACAAGAGAAATTAACGAATTAGTAGCTTCAATTATTGTTCTTTGCGATTATCGTTTTTTCCCTTCTCAACAAGACAAACTCTCCGTATTAAGAAAAGTAAATTCTTATCTCTCTCTTTTTCTCTTTCTTATTTGAATTTCTTCACTCATAACTGAGTTGCTTTCTATATTGATTCAGGAAAGTAATTTAAATAATTATATCTGTTAATAGTGTCTTTTTTGTTTTGTTTTTTTTTCATTTCCTTACATTAGAAGTGCCAATTGGGAAATATTTACTTTGAATTCGTTTAGGCTTTTAATTTACTGTAATCTTTCCTTATTATCTTCCCAGTAATGTGTGTGATATTAGTCATACATACCAGCTAGATCGCATAAATAAATAAAAAATATCTTATTGCTTGACTCCTGAAATAATAACTGTGAATCAAGTTAATTTGAATTCAATTAAATTCTAATTAAATATCATTTTTTTTAAAACTATTTAATAACAACTTAAAAGTTAACTTAAGATACCAAAACATAGATATAACAAAACACTTAAATTAAGGAAACCTGTATGACTTATTTAGTTAATCAAATTCAAATCTTAAGATGATTTAAATAATTTTGAAAAAAGAAGCATTCATTCTGTTGTTACAACGTCTTATGAAAGCGTTGATTTCCTAGGCTAGTGTTTAGTTCTTTTATTATTTTTCAACTTCTTTATTAAAATGTCAGTAGATTCCTGATTACTTAATCATCTAAAACAATTAGAAGTATCTTTTAATTAAAACATCCTTTATGTTTTCCTTTCTTTCCCAGAAAATTTACATTCATTTTACAATCTACATCTTTACTATCTTGGAACTTCATTTTCAAATACTAGTCTATTCATCTTGATTTTCTGCACCAAAACTAGGAGGTCTCTATGGAATTTCCTAAAATCTTGGGGATTTCTCTACCTCGTATGTCTCTTTGCAGTACTTTTTAATTTATTAAAAAAATTCCACTATTGATAATCTTATTAAGATTAAATAATAAAAACAAAATATTTACTCTAACAAGCTCAGGGAAATCAGTTATGGCCAGACAATAGAACTATGAAAAATCTAATGAGGTAATTAATTTACTGCGACTTGCTTTTGAAATCAATTTGTTGAGTTCACCCTTCATCTCCTCAGAAGCGTCTTTGAGATTATTCACCAACGATGCAGACTCAGAAAGAATTATTCGACCAGCATTTTTATCATCCAAGAGTTCGAAACACGTTTGCATAGATTTCATTACTTTTTCTTGAAGAGAATCAACATTATTGGGTTAATTGTTATTAGATTCCTTAATTAACTATTTTTCCTTTGTTCTTTCGAATTCTTGAGGTTTCATCCTAAAAATAATAAAAAAGGATTTTTAAAAAAGAAGAAAGTCAAGTGTAAATATATCTTTGCTTCTATTAATTGCTTAACAAAAAGCAAAATAGATTGCAATAATTTTAAAGAGAAACCAGTTTTATTTTATATTTTGTGTTACGTTGGAGCTGGATTGATAGATTATTCATAAAAAACTGCTCTTTAAGGTATTCCTGCAGTTTCACTTAAACCTCTCAATTGGTTATCTTATCCTTGTCTTGTCTAGATATTATTAGTCACAATTCCATTTTGGCTTATGATCTAATTAAAAACAGGCAGCTAAAACTCATTTTTCTGATTGTTTTGAACTTGTTAACCCATCCCCATGCTGTTAATGCAACTTTTATTATTTGATTGTGTTCCATTAGCATTTCTTGGAGAAATCGATCTAGCAGGCTACTGCTGCTTCATTGAAAACGGTTAGCTTCTATTAGAATTTGATTAATCTTAAAATATTCTCTTTCGAGTTGGAGTTAGATTACCTTAAGTAAGTTTGCTGTTTAAATTGTTCGTCTCAGAGATTTTACTAACTGGCCTTAACTTACTAGGGGAGGCTGGTAAAAATACATTATTATTATTATTGTTCTAATGTTGGTATGATAATTGAAGCTATTGCAGCTGTGGCTGCTGTAGTTATTAGAATTGGTTCTAATTTATGTATTATCCATGGAAAGAGGAAGAGGGAGATGTTATTGGTTATAAATTCAAACCAGGCTGCTGAGTATTGATAAAAGGTTGATTTTAAATTAACCTATTGTCTAAAAACTATTGATTTTAATATATTTATGCTTCAGGAGGCTAGTTAAACAATTAGGAATTTTAAGGTGATTAGAAAGGAGGAAAAGAGAGGTATTGTTAATATTAATAATTTGGGTATTGAGGCTACTGGAAATGACTAGGAGATTGAAGGTATTACGCTTAAGGAAATGGAATATTCTGAGATTATTAAGAAGTGAATTAAGAAGGAAAGTGAAGTAACGCTGCAGATTGTGAGGTACTCAATTACTTTGGTTATTGATTCTACTGCTAAGGTGAAGAGAGTTTATTGAAAGGTGAAGTTTATGGCAATTAATTGTAGTTATTTGATATGTATGTTGAAGGCAATTATGAACTTGTGCCTCCTTTCATTGGTGGGGATAAAAATGAAGATTGAAGATTTGGAGCACTCTAATTGGTAGCGATTTCTGGTCCTTCTGAATTAATTTATATATGAGAGAATGCATTTTCTTAGCGAATTTATTATTTCAAATAATCGCCAACTTAAACCTTCTGCTTCTGCTGTAAATGATCGTTATTCCTTGTATATTATTAATCATAATCTGCAATCTGCGAGTTAATTTATTATCTTCTTTCTCCATTATTTTTCTTGGGTTCTATTTTTTCTGGGAAAAAGTCTTCAGTTTAATTATTCGCTTAGTTATAATCTGGCTAGTTTCTTGCAACATTTCTATTTTCTCTTTCTCCTTCTTGTCTATTGTATATTCTACTTGATGCTTTATTAACATCCGCTTGATATGTTTATTCACTATCGCTATCATCATCTTCATCTTTATTATTTTAAATATTTTTATTCTAATTTTATATCCTTGCTTTTTCCAATAACTTAACTCCTTAATCTCCATCAATTCGTGTTCTTGCTTTTCCTTTATTATTTAAAGGCTCTTCTTTGAAATTAGAACCGTATGTATCTTAATAGCTTTCAAAATGATTTCTTCCATTAGGCTAGCTTCCTTTAATTCGTTGTTTTTCATCTCTTTTAATTTCTTTCTCCTCTTCTTCCTCTTCATCAGAACTATTGTCCTCAATGTAACTACTTCCCTTTCTTTGTTCTTTCTTAATTATTTATTCCTTTTCTTATCTTTAATTATAATTGCCTATCCCTCTTCTTTTTTCTTATTCCCAAGTTTTCTCATTTTCTTTAACTTAGTTTCGTTCATTTTGATAGCCATCTTTATCATAACTCTTTTCAAATCCATCTTTTAATTTCTGCATACCTAAACTATCAGTATTTTTAACCTTCCCCCCTTAAGCCTTTTCTAAAGTATGATCTTTCTATTTACTCATTTAATTCTATGTTAAACTAGTTGGAAATGTCTGTTAAATAGGTAGTTATGTTCTTGGATAAGGCTGATCTATTTCTTCACAGTCTCCATTTTATTTTAGATAATATATTTACTCTTTGTCTTCTTTAACTATCTTAGGTTATTATATCAATACTGCTGTAGATTAGGATTATTTCAATATTCCAGGTTTTTATTATTTTAAAGATAGTGCTGCGCTCATTTCATCTTAGATGTACCTGCATACGTGTTTGCAAGTTTTCTCATCTAGAGAATTCTTCTTAGCAAATTATTAAGCTAGATCCTTAGGATTACTGAATTCAAAGATAGGAATAACTCCGACTTTATCTTTCATCTAGATTTCAATTACCACCAATGGAACATCTCCTTCAAAATGAACACTTCTTTGTCTTTCACCTTTTCGCTATATTTTTCCAGAGTAATTATCTGTTCCTTCTTCATCGATTGTTTCTCTTTATTGCCTACCTTTCCTTTTATCATTTTGCTAGTCCTGTGAACTCATACATTCTTTTCGGAAATAGAAAAAAACTTCTCTCTCTGTCGTTTGTCAAAAAGAACAAAAAATAAGATAATCTTGGTTTTCTCCCAATCGCTGAATTATTAAAATATCTACTAAAAAACCCAAAACGCAATTTCTTTTTTTTCTTTAATCAGCAGCGCAAGGTATCACATTTCTGCTCTACAATAAGATAACACTCATTTCGCTATATTTAATTATTGCATTTTGTCTTCTTCCTTCCATTTTTTTTCTTCTTAGACACTCATTCGAGCAAGAAATTAGCCATATAAATAGTCATATCTTAATGAAAATAATATCTTTTCATCTTTTCAAAAAAAAATATTAATATAATAATTTTACAAAATAAATTATGATAAAAACTTAATTATCCCTACATTAATTTTCTCCTAATTCTTGCTAACCAGCATATTTCTACCCTAGAAAACAATAGAAATTGTTTGGAGTGAAGTTTATTGTGATATTTTCAGAGAAACTCATAAAAAGTCAAGTTCCCTTTTTGATTTTACATTAACCTACTACAAAAGAGTCTAAAATAATTTAATTAAGTTCATTCACCTTTGTAACAAACATAGCATTATTAATAATAAACGGTCTCCATTAAATAACAAAAACATTTGAAAATTCTTAATTGATTTAAATACCCAATTCTTCTCTTCTTTTTTTGAATATGATTTCTTTCTTTCTTAGAAACCAATCTAACCGATTATTAACTTTTCCTAACTAATTTACTTTTTGAATTTTGAAATCAAATTTACGAAAATTTGAATTAATTAATTTGAGAAAAAAATTGAATGGTCCTTCATTATTCCACTCGTTATTTTTCGCGGGTGTTTATTTTTTTGAATTTGTTTTTTTTATTTTATTTCTCTTTGATTTTTTTTTTTTTTAAATTTATTTCAATTTAAATTTATTCATTTATTTGAATTATGTTTTCTTTCTTTTCTTTTTATGAATATCTTTCTTCTCTTTTCTCTTTTTAAATTATCTCTCAAAATTGACGATTTTTTTCATTAATGGCTTCATAGTTATTTCGCAAATATAGTAGGATAAATTTCTTTCAGTTGAACAAAAAAAAGGTTTTTTGAAATGACAAAACAAGTGGTAATCACTCAGTTGAGCTGATTAATGAATATCGGAAAGGTTTTCTCTTGCTGTAGGGGTTTCTTATTAATGCATTAGGATAATTTCATGGATTGGAAGATTATAGGCTGATCTGCGAGGAATGGACGGTTATTCATTCACATTTAGCAGATCATTTGCATAATGAAGTATGAAATTATCCTAGTGCATTTACGGGTAATTTGTGAAAAACTACTATTCAAACTATTGAAGGTGTCTTCGAAGAAAAAACTAACTACTTGTAGCAAGATAAACGCTTTCTTTAGGCAAGTGTGGGTTCGATTGTTCCACGCTAATTAATAATTATGAGTTTTAGAAAGTTTTTCAGATAAATTTATTCCTTTTTGGGGGGGGATTCTTTAAAATCTTCCTTCGCGGCTATTGAAGTTTTCCCAAGAAGAAAATCAATTAAAATACTTGATGATAATTCAGTAGATTCATTAAAGTTATTCAAAATAACAATATTTTCAATTATTTTTGGATAAAAAATAATAAAATATTCATTTCATCTTTTGATGGTTTATTCACTATCAAATCGACTTGCAGGTGTTAATTTAGCTATCAAATATTTTGGAGCTAATAAAAAAAGCTTAATTTATTGTGAAAATTATGCTAAAATCATAATAATTTGAGTCTAATGGAAACAGACAGGCGTGCAAGAAGTGCGGCCATGTGAACTATGATTTAGATGCTGATGCTGATTAGTAGAAATGCAGATAATGTGGGTTCGTTATGTTTGAGAATTGCTTTGAG
>Ga0302271_10004441_pt1 | contig 11209 bp, 9 predicted proteins | sample III_Bog_N1_1_FD_198767 | JGI IMG/M metagenome (GOLD analysis project Ga0302271, IMG submission 198767) | Peat permafrost microbial communities from Stordalen Mire near Abisko, Sweden - III_Bog_N1_1 | ecosystem: Environmental > Terrestrial > Soil > Wetlands > Peat | place: Sweden: Abisko... | reverse complement strand
ATCCTTAGTAAAATAGTTAATACACTCCATAGCAGACTAGCTATCCTCCTCAATAAACTAGCTATCCGCCATAATAAAGAGGGTATTAATATCCACCTGCTTAATAGTAATAATATTAATAATAATAATATTCATACCCTCCATAACAAGGAGGATACTCCTATCCTCCGATGCAATAGAGTGGTCCATACTATCCGTAATGTTATTTTATAAATTGATTCTCATAGTCTAAATATTATGTGTTTTGAATAACGAAACAGGCCAAGATGATGAAAGAATAACAGCATTATCCAAGGATCTTCATTGATGATCACATTTTTTCTTACATATTATCATAGGAGCGAAGAAGAATATTTTTGAATCTACTCTGCCAATTTTGTCTTGCTTGTTATTCTTTTGTGAGGCTGCAAGCATACATCCCCTTCTTTTTTATTCTCAAGTTTATCAAAATAATTTACAAAAATATACAATAATTTCATATGTAAAAGCTCTTCTTAAAAATAATTCATTTTCTCGTATATGTCTTTCTAACTTAAAAAAATGCAGAAAGAGAACAAAAGGGAGTTATAATACAAATAAGTAATGAAACCATAATACAGCTGGTTTCATTTAAGTAGAAGAAAAGAAAAAATGTTATAAAATAGGGGGAAAGGCAAGAAAATCCTTAATCCTTTAATACATACTTTGATTGCTATTTGGGTAATAAACTAGAAAGAAATCACTTTTCAAAAAAAATTGCTTGAAACAAGCAGTTTCAGTCAGTTTCAATTAGTTTGAGTGAACTGGATTATTATTATTATTATCGAATGCTGATTTCTTTGAATTCATCCCATAGAACAAATATTAATCTCATAGATAGCAATATTTTGAGAGTAATTGATCTTCAGAAAGATTATAATAAATTGTACTTGATAAGCTTGTTGCATTCTAGCCCTTACTCTTTCTCAAGATTGCTACTCCCTCCACAAGCTCCATGAAACTATCAACTTCCACTGAGTGGTTGTTCTTTCATTTATGGAAAAAAAATCCTGAAACAGGTACAAGTTGTCCAGGCGTGTTTCTTGTCGACACAGTGATCTATCGATGGGCACAGCCGTACTTTTGGTATTTCACTAATCGAGATGGTGAAATCATACGCAAAACGAAAGAACGTATCGACGCAGAGCATGTCAAGGAGACATTTATGTATAATGTCCCCGATACAGGCGTAGTTGCGTAGTATCTGATTTCCTAAGAAACAAGCTAAACAGCATCGCAAAAGAATTTCAATAAGAACAGCTCGGAAGGTGGTCAAATGGGAGCATAATAAGGAGGTAAAAGACAAAGAAAGATTTCACAAGATGAGTATTCTTTAATTTGAAAAGATAACTTATTTATTCTGCTTTTATCCCTGATTTGTTAGGTTCTGAATAAGAAGTGATTTAGTTTGAGTATTTCGATGAGGAGAATTTCAACTTATTTCTGCATCAGCGTGAGAAGAATCTAAACGCTATTCTGCAGAAGTTCATTCAACCTAAATCAGGCAGAAATTCCTTGATCAAAGTATCCTGGTCACCTCAATTCTGTTTGCTTTATCGAAAAACCAACGTGAATGCCTTAGACAATCTCAAAGTGCCTATCCATGAAAGACTCTGCACGTTTGAAGGACCAGAGTATCTAGCAATATAGGACTCGATTACATCACCGATACTTTCCGCTGATTTAGAACAAATGTGTGTGAATATCGTCAAGCATATTCAAGATATTTCCGGTGGGAACATTTAAATATCCCGAATGGTATTGTACTTCAAACTTGATGACAGGAACAGGCTATGGCTGTTGTTCTGCACTGGGTTAAAGATCCGTGAGCGATTCCAAGATTACTCACAGAAAAAGTAAACTCTTCAGCAACAGCAAACTTCTTAATCCGGTGCTAATGGGAACTCCAATGGGCTGAACTCAGCAAATCCAGGAGCTTCCCAGCGCACTCTCTCTCCTGTTCTGAGAATGTCCAAGACTCAGCATTCCTTGAAGCACACCACAGGCGCGTTGAACATCAACTTTGGTTTCGTGAAGAACATGCAGAATAATTTCAAAAATAACTGCTCAAACTGTGAGGCAGCTACGTCTGATCTGTACGATCTCAAACTCTCAAATATCATCGAATCCTTCGAGCAAGGCACTGTAGACAACTCTAAGACGATATTACCAGACGAAATCCTGAAGTTCATCGAATAGAACAAAGCGAAAAAACTGAGGAGACTCAATCAAAATAAGAAAAAGAAACATGAAACCGATTAAAGAACTCTCACAAAGGACGAAGAGTTGAAGGAGTTGTTTAAATTCCTCGATGAAGAGCATCAAAACAACGATATTGATCTGAATATGATGCCTGCGTTAGTTGTCAAAGTCTGGGGGAATTTAACTGCTGCAAATTACCAAAAGATCAAAGGGAATAGGTCATGGCTGGAACTCACCACAAAGGTATGTGACGAATGCTATTTGGAATACACGAAGAGCTCGTTAGAGACGGATTTCATAAGGGAAACGAAGAACACTTCCGATAGGCTTAAGATAGATGCTGCGAACAAAGAAAAACCTTAGATGTTCCATGAATTCTAAACGAGAAAGATCAGTAAGGGGTAGATTCCAGGGAGTAAATTTAGATAAACACATAACGCACAAGGGAATAACAATAATGGGTAAGCATCCAATAAGCTAGATTCTATTTACAATTTGGAATCACCTTCACCATCACCATCACCTTTCAATCAAAAGAACAACTCAAATATGAATAATACAAATGCAACAACTTTAAACAATAACAACACTAATACGAAAGGAAAAAAGAGCTATTTCTTTAATGATCCTAAAGTGACTGCTTCTTATGCATCTGATCATATTCGAAATAATGAATAAGATCCTTAGCAATTTACATCTAGAGTTAATACCTTAAATCTTCCAAATTAATAGCAACAATAGCAAGCGCATCCAAATAATCCTCCCTACGATTAATCAAACCCTAACAGTTCGAGAAATACAGCTAGACATAACCTTAATCAGCCTTCTTAATCCCCTTCCCGAAGTGGTATCAATTCAGCTTAAAGCAGTGCAACTGCTAATGAAGTGAAATTCGAACTATTACCCAAACCAAAAAAGAAATTGTCTTAAAGAGGTATAAAAAAACCTTAATATTTCTAAGATCCTGGGAAAATCTACTTAAGCCAAAAGGGATCAGTTATCAGACTGCCTTAGCTAAGGTAATTAAGAATAATAATGGAAATAGTTATTTAGAAACTAATTTTGACAGAAAAAGAATTGTTTAAATATTTTTTAATGAATTATTTTTTTGATTTGTGTGCAAAACTAACAACAACAGTAGGACGACTAGGAACTCTGTTGGATTTAGTGACTCAAGTAGTTTATCAGGATCGACACAGAGCTAATTAAGTCATGATTTCTTAATCAATGCTATCAGTTCGATGAAGAATTCTATCAAAGATATTGAGGAATTTAACTAAGAAGATTATGCATGAACGAGAGATATATAGATAGATAAAATATGAAGACTGTGGTGTTGCTAGGATTAAGCGATATCATCACATGAATGATCAAATTAACTAATCAGGAACATGAAGATATCTCAGAAAATGCATAAACAAATCCTCTTCACGAAGAAAACAAGATGAAAAAACAAAAAATTATTAAAAAGATAATTTGATATTACTATCTAACTGTAAATAAATAATATTATTATTCGACGTAGCTTGGCTTGTGTGTATTGTGTGTGTTTGGATTTAATATTGAGAAGATTGACTTGCTATGGTTTTTGTTTTTTATCCCAGTTGATTCCTCCTTCTCCTCCCCATGCCTGAGGGGAAAATACAAAATCTCAGAGCTGTTTAGAGAGAATAATTTGGCAATTCAAGAACACACCTATCAAAGAAAGAATTAACTGCAAAAATATAAGAACCAATTCTGAAAGATAATATTTCTCTTTGATAATTTAAACCTACCCCAAACAGCGAAAAAAGATACATACATTGCTCTTTCGAGAGTAACATGCAGCTAGCTAAGAATAGTTTAGAGATTAATTGATGTACCTGAATACGTACAACAAAAACAGATAGAACAAGAAGAAGAAAAAAACACAAGATTGAAGAAATAACTAGCTTTACAGAAATATATCTCTAGTTTTGTTTGAAATAGCTAGTTATTTAGCTATTTGAGAGTAATGTCTAAGGCAACAAACGAGATACCATAGCTGAATAGTCCAAGCAATGGATTGTAGATTATCCCTAAAGCGATTGTTAGAATAAGCAAAAAAAAGGAAATACGCAATAAAATAGGGAAGATTCTCTCGGAAGTAAGTGACAATGAAGGAGAAGAAGAAGAGCAGTAGCATTAGGATCAGACACCGAAAGCACCAGGTGAACAAATTAACAGCAATACATAACATTTGATTGAATGTGAGACAGCTTAAGAATAAACAGAGAAACAACAACAGCAGTAGTCTTTTGGATCGAAGGATGAATCTCATCTGTAACCACTTCAGTTGATAGTTTCTTCTCCAACTGCTGGAGTGCTTTAACTCAAACAAGAAACCAACAGGAGATCTTCACTTTCTAGCTCGAGAATGATAGGAAGTTAACCTCCTAATTTAGAGCAGCTCTCAACAACAGCCTTAAAGGAATCATTCTAAATGAATCGAACTAACCCTGGAGGGAATTCTACACTTTAAATAACTAATGGAGGATCAATTCGGAATCTGCTTCACAATCATCCTAGCAATAGTAGTTACTACACTCGCAGTGCCATCCCTGGTGGGAATAGTTCAATTAACAAGAATGCAAGTATCATTAACAATACGACTCATTTAAGGAGTAATTCTTCAAGTTCGAGTCTGCTAACAACTGAGAAAGACGTGAAGTACTTGAACTCCTTACGAGGCAGTTAACTATCCTTCCATGATGCGCTTAATAAATTGAATTATGAGAGTCACTTGGATGATTCGAAATACTCCGATTTATTCTCCAATCGTAATGCGCTGCTTGATACACTCCAAGAAAGTGAAATTAACCATATAAACGAATGCCCGGTCCCTAGGAAATATGATGATTTCCATGTTACAGAGGGGATTATTCCAAATATTATCTCCAAGAATCGCAGTGAACATTAGTAAGAATCAACGAACTCTTAAGAACGTCTTAGCTTCGTTGAATAACTTTAGCTAATATGTGAGCCGTAAGAGACAGCTACTGCGAAATCGAAAGAACATCTGTTGTAGGTTCATAGTAAAACAGCTACTGGACAAATCAAGAAAGAATCGTAGTTACGAGTTAAAGTTTCTTCGTTGCATTAAAGTTCTTCTACTTCTTCGAGCTAATCGTAGTTGCCGCATAAGTCTGAAAGTAGTAGAAAAATATACAATAAGACGCTGGATAGTTTCAATAAGTTTTTCTTAACTGGATCACCTAATAAGAATCCATCTAATCTACCAGCGATATCAGTCAATAATAACAACTCCAATAATATGTTCTCCACTAGATCTTCGCTGTTAAGTTCTTCGCATAAGCCTTCTTCATCTGCTATTTCGTCTTCTAATCGCTCACTCCCAGTACGCAAAGAACTTCTACTCGTTTCGCCAATTAACCCTTCTCATAATCCTTCGATCATCAAAACTAAAGACATAATCCACTAACTTTTAGGATCAACTTCAACTAATCTCTTGAGCAGATCATCGCAGCATCATTCTTCCGTTGATTTACTGCGGGAAACGATCTCCGTGGAGCTCAAGAATAAAACTACCAAGCGCTAGGAGATCTTAAATGTCCGACGATGGCTTGATGAGAAGCTCCATGGATTAGTGAAGAGAGAAGAATTGAAAATCAATGAAGTGTTCACGTATTTGCAAAACGTGTTTTAAGCTTGTTTAAGTGAGATGCTGAGGTAAATCAACGCAGAATGCAGAGACAGAGGGGAGTTATTGCAAGAAATATGGGATAGCTAAGTGACTTTGTCAGAGAAGATCTTCATTTCTATTAGCAACGAGAGTGCGGAGATTGAGATGAAATCATTGTAGGAAATTAACAGGCTGCATAAACATTATTAGTTTGAGCTGGGAAAATAATTTGAAATGGTCGATGAGAAGGATAAGACTCTTTTTAGCTACAAGACGGCACTTACTAAGGCTGTGCAGGAAAATAGGTAAATTAGGAGAAGAAGATATTGTAATTGTTTGTTGAGGAATGTTCGTTTGTTATTGTTGTTGGTGCATTAGATTGATCAGGAAGAAGGGCTAGCGACTTGAAAAGAACTTCAAGATAATCAACAACTAAATGAACCAACTGCAAGAGGAATACAATATGCTCTTCCAGGAAAACCTGGCACTTTTAATGAACACGCGATAAATCAACTGGGATGCTGCCATGAATGAGAAGCGCCGCATGCTAGAAGAGATGAATGCCAATAAGAAACTCCGAAACAATCTCATGAAAGGTGGTGTGGAGGTAAACGACGATGATCTCACACCGGAAGCGAAAACGAAAAAGCTTTAAATTGATTAACTCGTGAAGCAATTCGTTATTGACAGAGAATCGAACATGCCAATTGAAATGCTGCTCAGAGAAGAGGAAGATGAACCTTATGAGATGGATGAATATAGATAGCCTGTTGTGAATGCTTTCTGGAGGGAAATCAGCACAGATACAGTGGATTTAGTTGCAGTGCGTGAAACATGGACAAACACGGATAGGTTATATTTAACTGATTTAGGTGTGAATACTGAGAAAATTGAATGCGCTGATGCCGAAACAGAAATGGGCGATAAAAGTTACTTGAATGGTGATAGTGGTGTTGCGTCAATTATGACATAAACAGATCTGCGAATTGTCTATGCTATGATGACGTAAACGGAGTTGAATGTGGAGGATGAGGAGATTTAATGTGAGATATTAGTTGATCATGATATAATGATTGATGAGGAGAACAACAACAACAATAGTAAAAAGAACAATGAAGAGGAGGATAACAGTAAAAATAGTCCTACGAATGCATTAACACCGAGCTCTGCAGAGAATGAGAATGTTTAGCCATTGTAATTTATCTCTGATTCGAAATAAGAGGAATAGCAAGAAGCAATGCTGTCAAGTGTTAAAAGTGCTAAGAATGCGAACTCTAATTAGAAATCATCTCGCAAATAGAAGCTACTTAAGCAAGGAGGCTCTTCATTAAACAAAAAAACATCGGTGTCTCGATACAGTAACGATTAATCTCCTTTGTCTGCATCACCATCTTAATTCTAAATAAGCTAAAAGATGATGCTGGAGTAGTAGAATTCAAGAATGATCTAGTAGTAATCAAGCTTAACTAGCAATAACAGCAATAGTAATACTAATACTAATACAGAAAGAGTTTTACAGTAGGAGAGTAATGATGATAAGAACTAAGAGAAAGGAGAGTAGACTACTAAGAATGCAAAACGAACTAGTAAGCAAGGAAACTATCAGACTAGCAAGAAGAATTCGAAGAAACAAAGAGATTCAATAATAGGGGAGAGTGGAAGCAGTACAGCAGTAGGTGGTGATCCTGGTGAGAGTCTCTTTATGACAGGGATAATAGAGACATAAGATACTAAACTTTCTGCTGTGATATCCTAGGATGAAGAAAAGAGAAATAATTTTTTGAAAAAAAGGAGTGAATCGATAAGGAAAGAACTGGAATCGGAAGCAGCTAGGAAGATACGAGTAGCGGAGATACAACGAACAGAAGAAGAAGCGAAACGAATATTCTGGATCGAAAATGAAGCGGAAGAACGATCCAAGGAAGAAATTGCGTAGATGAAAGATTGGGCGAATAAAGCTGTGTAGAAGCAGAGGGAGCTAACGAGATAATTGGAGATTACGTAGATAGAATAAGGAAAGAAGAATGAGTAGATATTATAGAATAACTAAGAAATCCAAGCGAAAGATACAGAAATCATGAAACTCAATGAGATTATTAAATAGATGTAGATACAGGTTTAGTCAAGGTAAAATAGACAAAGTGTATATGCGAATAGTATTCATAGGAACTCATTGAATAGTAATGGTGGAGGAGAGTCACCGAGGAATAATAATACCAATAGAAGGAATAAAAATACTAGTGATTAAGATAAGTAAAATAAATAATAGGTTATGAAGCACAGTGATAGCATTAAGTCTGGATTAACTAGCAGGATGAACACCATCAATGACAATGAAGATCGTTCAGATAATGGCAATGTTCGAAGGGATGATTAGGCTATTGACCAGAGAAGACGATCAGCTGCGAATTATGAGAGTAATAGAACAACACTAGAGAAATCTAGCTATTCAGGTGGTAGAAATGGTAATAGTAAGCCAGCTCGACCGCAATCATCTTTATCGTTCTAAAGCTAAAGAAAATAGGAATAGGATCAGAAGTAGTTGTTCAATAATTAAAAGTCTAAGATGAGTTTGTTTGGTGCGAATAAATCAAATTTTCAATAGAAGTTTAATAGAAACAATAACAACAATGGATAGAACAACAATGCTGAAGATAACAACAGTTCATCGAGTAGAAGTAGCAGCAGTAGTAAAAGTAGTAGAAAGGCTTAGAATCAGGTTAGGAGCAGGAATGCTACGAGTAATAATGGTTCAGTGATGATAAATAAAGAAAGAAATATGTTTAACAATTCAAAGATTAATGAGCGCAATGATGGCAATAGATTAGAAGTTAATGAATAGAACAATATGAATAATAATCATAATAACATAACCAAGAACCCTTAGAATGCTAATAATACTACTAATATTTTTATCAACTCCCCTCGTCCTAATAAGCTATCGATCGATGAGGAATTGCTCTCGGAGTATATCAAAAACGAATCTAACAGGAACTCCTTATTCGAGGAGAGACTCAGTAATAATCTCAGTGATTTCACAGAGAATACATATGATGCTAACAATTATGATTACAATCAGAACAGCGATGAGCATCTCCAAGCAGTTGAATATCGGAACAATCGGAACTGGAGATCTTAATCTCGCCTGAATCTCAAAGTGAAGATAGTTAATTAGCGACAAAGTGACATTGTTCATATGGTAGACATGACACCCATTGTTGATAATCATTATGAGCAGTCGATGCCCATGAATATCACTGGTAGCAATGGAAAGATTAACAATGGATAATAAGGGAAATCACTCTCCAAAGGGAGACAAGCATAGAATATAATTAACACTACCAACCATCATCATAGAGAGCATTCGAATAGTTACAGCTTACCTAGTGGTTCTCCAATGATAATTACACCACCGCCATCAACAAGAAGCATAGCTGACAGCATAGTCAAGAATTCACTAGGGTTTAACTCAAATAATAGCAATAATAATACTCCTGCAATCCATGTTCAAGTGAATAACCGATAGACTCAGCAGCAATTCACACGAGAATCTGTGAATCTTCTGGCAGCTGGTGCTGTGAAAGACAGGATCTAAGCATAAGGCAGTTCTTCAATTAATGCTAAGAAGAATGCGTTTAAGTTCTATCCATAGATCGTTAAGATCATGAATTCCGTAGTGTCTGACAGCTTAAAGAATATGAAAACACCTTGGTCTTCTGTGAGTAGCATGCATGTACAAGCATACGAACATTTCTTGTATATCTTTGGGCTGCGGAAAGTCGCGGAGATTAAGTTGTAACAGCTACTCCAATAAGCGATTCTCTTGAAGGATGATTATTCGCTAGTGAATATATTCATTTAATTATACTTCAAGGATGCTAAAGGGACATAATTAGGGTTTATCTGCTAGATGCAGAGTTTAATTAGTGAGAATGCATAAACGGTTAAGTTGGAGAAGGGTATCACTAGTAAATATAGAGTGTTATTAGGAGTTATGAGTTTATTTAAGAGCTTCAAAGTGTAGAAAGAAGTTCTTAAAGGATGCTTTAATGATGAGGAAATTGAGGAGTTAATAAAGGGATAGGATTAGTAGGCATAGAATAAGGGAGCTGTGCAATCTTCCAGGAATGATCTGCTGATTGGGTTAAGCAATGAGAGAATTAATGAGCTTTCGTCGTAGAAATTAGAGTTGCTGGATGCGCTTAGAGATTGTCTGCAAGGGTTTAGGAGATTCAAATCAGGTTTAGCTGGGTAGTATTTTGGTGTGTATTAGGCGTTGGTGTCCAGCACAGAGAGTGTAGGGATTGATAGAAATGGTGTTGAATTGATTATGATGGTACTTCGCGTAGATTAAGAAGCGATTAGTGAAATAGTTAATGAGTTTAACAAGTAAGTAGCAGCGTAGAATAATCATATCAGCAGTAATAGTAGTAGCACTCATCTTCAGAATATTCATAATCGAACAATGAATTTTGAGTAATTCTGTGTATTTGCGAGTGAGTTTGAGAATATCTTTGCTACAGAATATATATTAAAAGCTGTTTCAAATGACCTCCGATCGCTGGAAGATATCAAGTTAGCATGGGATCATAAGAAGAGTTAATAGCCACCCTTAGCATGTCCAGCATAGTATTCTAGATTCAGTAGTTACTTCCAAGCGATTTGCGAGAAATTAGATATCTTAGCTGCACTTTTGAATGAAGATTTCTAAGAAAATTCAGAATATCTGACGAAGCATGAAGCTTCATTTTAGATTGGCGATGTGATCCTTAGCAGAATGGTAGGTAAGCAGACAAATGATGAGTAAGATAGATAAGATGGGATATGAAAGACAGGGAGAAGGGAACGGCAAAGGAATATGTTGATATGTTCGAAATATTGTAATTAACTTGATAAAACAAGAACTCTTTGAGAAAATCATTATCCTCCCAATTAATTTAACAAAACTGTGTTTTTGTGCCCGCATTGTACATGTGAATGTGTATTACTTATTTTTACTTCTTTCTTTCACATATTGCACTATTGTTCTATCTCTGTGCATGTTCATCATAATTATTGTAAACCTTTTGTCTTTAGTAGCTTTTCAATACTCCAGAAAATAATAGTACTGAGGGGATTCAAAATTTTCATAAGAAAATAAATGCTTTTTGTGGCTATTTTGGGGAAATAATTAAGTAAAAGAGAGAAATATGTTATTTTTATTAGTACCCTTGATTTCAGACATTGTATCAAGGTAGCTTTAGTGGGTGCAAAGTTAGTTGTCTTGTATCTCTCTTCTAATCTCTTTGGGATTGATTAATTTGAATCTCTCTTTTCGTTCTTGGCTGA
>Ga0302271_10004439_pt1 | contig 11215 bp, 9 predicted proteins | sample III_Bog_N1_1_FD_198767 | JGI IMG/M metagenome (GOLD analysis project Ga0302271, IMG submission 198767) | Peat permafrost microbial communities from Stordalen Mire near Abisko, Sweden - III_Bog_N1_1 | ecosystem: Environmental > Terrestrial > Soil > Wetlands > Peat | place: Sweden: Abisko... | reverse complement strand
AGGATTAATCCGATTATGATGATCACATAGGTGAATTTTTTATCCTGAAGAAAATATTTAGGGACAAGCCACAGATAGCCAAGATAAAAAATGACCGCTGCAGAAAAAGTGTGAAGGTAAAACTCATAAAGCCTATGAAGATTACCGCCACCAAAAGAGTTGTTGAGATAAAGCGGGATGATTATAACGATAAACCAGGCAAGTGCATGTAGAGATAAGGTGATCTTGTTGTGAGGTATTGATATAGACTTTAGCATATGATTGTCATTTTTCTCAAAGATAATTATTTCAGTGAGCAATATTTTAGGACATAACAGGAACAGGATTCCTGCGAATTCTAAATTTGTTGATTGCACTTTTGATCGTTGTAGTACGAACCAAAAAACCGATAATAAGCAGGATGGCATAAGGAGCCCAATCGCCGTGTTCGAGTAGAACCATGTGTAAAATTGCCAGAATTCCAGCCAGGTAGGCGAATCGATGAACTCTTTTCCAACTCTTTCGCAGGAATTTCATTGATCGTTTATTTGAAGTGATAGCCAATACAAGCATCACAACAGTTGCAATCAATCCGAGAATATCGCCAAATTCTTTAAAGGTTTCCATAAAACCTTTGTCGACGCAGAAGAATAACAGATGCAAAAATGCATAGATGAAGGCAGTTACACCGATAGCCTGACGGATATGTAAACGCGATTTAATACCGGTAAGGATAGCGATTGGCGTTAAGCTTAATATAACAACCAACCAACGGATAGCCCATTCGCCTGTTTCTTTAACTGCCATATGAGCTCCGGTAACTTCTTTGGGCAGTTCTCCTGGCCGTCTTCCCTGCATGGTGTAGGAGTCCATTGAGATCCATGATTCGCTTGCTCCGGTAAAATCGATGTTGATCATCTTCAAAAGACCTATTAATGGAAGTATTCCAATAAAAATCACCGTCATCCAGCCCCAGTTTTTCTTTATCCAGTTCATCATGGCTTTAAATTTTTACAAGTTACTAATGTTGAAGGTGTTTTAAACTCAGTATTTGTCGTTCTCAAACTTGATTTCATTGTTTTTTACTTTAGATCTGCCATCTCCAACATTGGATCTGCCATCTCCAACATTGGATTTGCCATCTCCATTATTAGATTTACCGAAGTATGGATTCGGCATTTCATTAATGGATCCGGCATTTCCGACTTCTACTACTTATTTACTAATCTACTAATCTACTGACTATTCGTAACGTAATGCGTCGATAGGATTCAGGCTGGCCGCTTTGCGTGCGGGATACCATCCAAAGAAGATACCAATGGCCGAGCAAACCAGGAATGACATAATTACAGAGAGAGTCGTAATTACAACGGGCCAACTCATGATGGACGCCATAATCTGTGTTGCTACGATTCCCAGCGAAATTCCGATGACACCTCCAAAAACGCTTAACAAAATCGATTCAATCAGAAATTGGAGCAGGATATCGTTTCCGCGACCGCCAACCGAAAGCCGAAGACCAATTTCGCGCGTGCGCTCTGTTACTGATACATACATGATATTCATGATACCAATACCACCAACAAGTAACGATATACCTGAAATAGCTCCCAGCAATATGGTCATGATGTTGCTGATGGAACTAAACATTTGCACCATTTCGGATTGCGAACGGACCTGAAAATCATCTGCATCGCCCGTTTTTAGTTTATGGCTATGACGGAGCGATTCGGTCATTTGCTCAATGGCTGCTTCATTCTGACTTTCACTCGCTGCCGAAGCTGCAATACTCTGAATATGTGTGATTGCCAGAATACGCTTCTGAACTGTGGTATAAGGGGCCATAACCAGGTCGTCCTGATCTTGTCCCATTCCGTTTTCTCCTTTTTCGCCCAAAATGCCGATAATCAGGAGCGGAATATTTTTAAAACGAATGGATTGTCCAATGGGGTCAGCTTTCCCGAATAAATTTTCAACGACCGTTTGACCCACAAGACACACCTTTGCATAGGTTTGAATTTCGGTTTCGGTGAAAGTACGTCCTCTGCCAATCGTATATTTTTTAATGTTGAAATATTTATTGTTGACGCCATAAATTGTAGTTGGCCAATTTTGGTTGCCCAAAACAGCTTGGCCGCTTGAGCGTACTTCGGGAGAAACGTCGCTAATGGCAGGACAATTTTTTTCAATAGCGTCCACATCGGTCAGTTTCATGCTTTTTGCATCGCTGTTGCCCATCCGTACACCACCTTTTTGTTCGGCTCCCGGCATCGCGAAAATAAGATTGGTTCCCATTCCCGACATTTGATCCTGAATGCTCTTTTTCGAACCCTGCCCGATGGCCAGCATCACGATCACGGAAGCGACCCCAATGATGATCCCAAGCATGGTTAAGAAAGCTCTGAATTTGTTTCTTTTCAGCGCGTTCAAGGCTATTTTTACTGAATTAATATAGTTCATGATGCGTAATTTTTTACGTTAAACGGATTCTTCTATTGGAAGTGTTTTCAGTAACTCGACGGCATTGTTCCGGTTTGTTACTAACTCTTCGCGGATAATATGACCGTCACGAAATACAATTTGGCGGGTCATAAACTTTGCAATGTCGGCCTCGTGGGTTACAAACACGATGGTTTTTCCTTTTTGGTTCAAATCCTGAAGCAGCGCCATAATTTCGTAGGATGTCCGTGTATCAAGGTTCCCGGTTGCTTCGTCTGCCAGGATTACGACCGGATCATTTACAAGCGACCGGGCGATTGCTACACGTTGCTGTTGTCCGCCTGACAATTGATTGGGCATATGATGCATACGATCTGAAAGACCAACAGCTTCGAGGGCTGCTTCGGCACGTTCGCGACGTTCTTTCGATCTTATTTTCGAGTTGTAGAACAAAGGCAGTTCGACATTTTCGAGGGCTGAGGTTCTTGACAACAGGTTGTACGATTGAAAAACAAATCCCAACTTGATGTTACGCAAATTTGCGAGTTCGTTTTTCGAAAGTTCTCCCATGCTTATTCCATCCAGGAAGTAAGAACCGGAGGTCGGTTTATCAAGGCAACCCAGGATGTTAAGCATCGTTGATTTTCCGGAACCGCTGGTTCCCATGATGGCTACAAACTCTCCTTCTTTGATTTCAAGGTCGATGCCTTTCAACGCATGAACGGTGATTTCGCCAACATAGAAATCCTTTTTCAGTTGCTTTACCTCTATTATTGTTTTTTTCATCTGTATGTAATTTTTTAAATTGCTCGCGTATATACGGGAGAACTCACCCTGAAAATTATCATGTTGTTTACAATAATTTTCGCCATGTCTCGTTTCACGGTTGTGGTGGTTGTTGTTGCGATGTCTTTGTTGCAGTGGTTGTCTTGCGGTTACTTCCCGGCCTTTGCGGCATGAACGGACTTTTGGTTGCTGCGTTTGTTGCTTTCGCACTATTTGCGCCTGCACTCATCGAAGTAATGACCTCATCACCTTCGTTCAATCCCGACAATAGTTCGTAATGAATTTCATCCGTAACACCAACCTTCACTAATTGAGGATGAATCAATAATCCGTTTTTTACCCAAACTGTTTTCACACTGTCAGTTTGCTTCTCTTTAGCTACACCATCGGCTACCTGCGGTGCACCCGGATTACCACCAGGTATACTTTGGTTATATGTTGCCAATGCTGCCTGGTCAGGTGTAAATTGGATGGCTTTTGACGGAACCAGTAATATTGCTTTTCGTTCTGTTACGAAGAAAGAGGCATTGGCAGTCATTCCGGGCATTAATATTTTATCTGGATTCGGTGCATTAATAACTACGGTATAGGTGATTACATTTGCCGATGCAACTGGTTTAAGCCGGATCTCAGTTACCTCTCCGGCGAATTTCTTCAGAGGAAATGCATCGACCGTAAATTCAACCCTTTGACCATTTAGTACTTTGCCGATGTCGGCTTCGTCAACTTTGGCTTCCACACGCATCTGTGTAAGGTCGTTGGCAATCGTAAATAACGTAGGTGTACTGAAGCTTGCTGCAACAGTTTGACCTTCATCAACTGCTCGTTCGAGGATAATCCCATCAATCGGGGAATAAATCCGGGCATATGACAGGTTAATCTTAGATCTGTCGTATACTGATTTTACATTGTTCAATGTAGCGACTGCTTTGTTGTAATTGTATTCGGCAAGGTCAAAATCTGACTGGGCGATTAATTTTTTCTCTGCCAGTGATTTATAGCGTTCGTACGTTGCTTTTTGATATTTAACCTCGGCTTCCGACTGATCAACACTTGCTTTACTTTGTTCAAGCTGTGTCAGAAGAGGTGTTTCATCTAACTGAGCCAGTAACTGACCCTTTTTCACCTGTGAATTAAAGTCCACATAGATTTTCTCGATAACCCCCGAAACCTGCGTACCAACTTCAACGGTTTTAATAGCTTCGAGTGTTCCAGTAGCTGTAACGGTATTGCTGATGGTTCCTTTTCCAATTTTTGCTGTTTCGAACGAAATTGTTTTTTCTGTTTTGGCAAACGATTTAAAAACGAAGAAGCCAACAACGATCAGAATTGCAGCTGATCCAATGTATAAAAAATTCTTTTTCATGATGGTATGATATTTCTAAGTATTTCTGTTTTTATTTAAATTAATCATTTATTATAATGTCAGTGGAACACCTTTGTAGAAATCGAGCACCTTATAACTGAAAATAAGGTTGAATTTTGATTGTAATAACTTACTTTCAGAGGTAATTAAGCTCGTTTTCTGAACAAGGAAATCAACTGAATTAAGCAATCCAACTTTGAATTTTTCGTTTGTCACATCGTACGATTCCTTCGATGATTGATTTTGTTCGAGACTGGCAGTATATTGGCTTTTGGCCGATGCTACATTTACACAAGCCTGCTCGATTTCTTTTCGAAGTTGATTTTTAGTATTGACCACATCGAGCTCGGCATTGGATACAGCAATATTGGCAATTCCAACATTTGTTTTCACCTGTTTCTTCTGGAAAATTGGTATTGAGAGTGTAAGTCCAACCGATGGATTTATTTTATCATTTAACTGAGTGGTATAACCTGAACCCGAGTTAAGACTTGAATAACCTGTTGATAATCCAGCATTCGCCGATAAAATTGGCATATAATCAGCTTTGGCAATTTTCACATTGAGAGTGGTGCTTTCTTTTGTCAGCTCAATATTCTTTATTTCAGGTTTTATTCCAAGAGCAAGATTGTAAATTTCCTGTGCATCGGGCTGAACAAATTCTACAAGTAAACTTTCGAGATCGGGTGAACTGATTGAAAAATTGGGATCGACCGGCAATTCCATGAGTTGTTCAAGCGTAACATTGTCGATTGCAAGCTGGCTTTGCGCAGTTGCAAGGGTTGATTTCTCCGTTGACAGTTCTGACTTGATCTGTAAATAATCTGACGATGCAATGACGCCCAGATCCATGCGCTCTTTGGCCAAAGCCAGCTGCTCGGTGGTCGATTCGATTTGCTTTTCGGCATTTTTTACGTTTTCGTAAGAGTACAGTACCTGCAAATATGCATTAAGAATATTTAAACCAACCGATTCTTTTACCGACTCGGAATAATACTTGCTACTTTGAAGATTGATTTCGGCTTGTTTGATCCGGGTATTGAGCTTATCGCCATTATAGAGCGAAACACTGGTGTTGACCCCATAGTTCGTACTGTTCGAACCATTGCTGCTTCCGTACTGGCCAGTTGCCGAATCGAATCCTTTATACCAGTTAAAGTTCTCGCTTACCGATGCATTCAACGAAGGTAAACGGTTCGATTTTGCCTGGTTGGAATAAAGCAGATCCTGATCACTTGTCAGGCTTGACTTCTTAACCTGGATGTTTTTGTCCAACGCATAATTGATACATTCCTCCAGTTTCCAGGTTTTCCCCTGAGCCCGACCTTCTAAGCCGGTGAAGATGATCAAGAATCCAATAATTAATAAACTTGTTTTCATAACTTCCATTGCTAATTTGAACCAAAACTATATCCGATTCAATGCGTTCAAAAATGCAATAGACGTTTGGGCTGTTTTTATCGACGTTTGGGGCGTTTTTACAGCAAAAAAGTTAGGGGATGTTTGCGTGACTTATTGTAATAAACAAAAACAACCAGCCTTTATCGTCGATTGATAAAAGCTGGTTGGATATTAGAACGATGTATTATCGAATCAAATTAATCGTCTGTATCGACTTCGTCAAATGGTTTGAATTCCCAGATATCATCAAAATAGTAACTGCCACTGCGGCCTGATGCAACATAGGCGCGATTGTTGACAACAAAGCTGACAGCATCTTGCCTTGAGGAACCTTCAAAAGCGGTTTTATCAGTCCATGTGTCAGCAGTAGGATCGTATTCCCAGAAATCATTGCGAACCCCAGAACTATAACCCAGACCAACATATGATTTACTTCCAAGGGTAAAAGCGGTTCCGTTAGTACGTGTAATCGTCCATGAATCATCGTAATCAATGTCTGCTTTCTGAATCCATGCACCTGTTGCCGGATCAAACTGCCATAAATCGGTTAGATTTGAGCCGTTATTCATTCCGGTACAGACGTAAGCCTTCTCATTAATTGTAAATGCAACCGCATCCTGGCGTTTCGAGCCACCCATACTTGCGATCTGTACCCATTGATTGGTGGTTGGATCATACTCCCAGAAGTCACGGTTGTCATTGTCATCATATCCGGTTCCCATGTAACCTTTGTTGCCAAGTGCAAATCCTACTGCTCCGTATCGGGCAGAGCCACCAAAATCGGCTTTGCGCGTCCATAAATTGGTCGCCGGATCGAATTCCCAAAAGTCTTTTAGTTTTACTTTGCCGTTATAACCTATTCCAACATAGCCTTTCCCATTAATTGTAAATGCCACTCCACCAATCCTTGGTTCACCAGGAAAGTCTGATAATTTAGTCCAGAAGTCTCGGGTAGTATCGTACATCCAGAAATCTTTCAGATACTCGTCATCTTCGTTACTGTTGTACCCGGTACCAAAATAAACCTTGTCGCCCAACACAAATGAGACTGCATTACCCCTTGGAATACCTTCAAAATCTGATTTTTTGATCCAGTTTCCAATATATTCTGTCGAATCTTTTTGGCATCCGAGGAATAATACAATCACCATAACTACTAAAAATAATTTTTTCATCAATTTACATTTTAATAAATATCAACTTTTAAAATACCAGACTACAGCTTTTGTTTGTCTCCTTTTTTCTGAAAGGCTGCCTCAAAACTAAGATTGCCTTACGAACCTTAAAAATGAAACCACACAAACACGTTGTCTTTACCGACATAAAGCCTTTCCTGACCGATGAACCGGTTTCGAAGGATGATGGATTATTCCAAAATACCAAGATGATGAATTAAAGTATTGAAAATTAGATTGTAATATGTTTTTGGAATTTCATTCCCGATTTATTCGTCGGTTAAAATGGGGCGTTGGTATAATAATTCAAGGTCAACTAAAAACTTGAAATACTTTCGCGAAAAAAAATATGAAAAGTAGTTTACGGTTTATAGTTGGTGTTTTATTGATTGGTTCTCTTTTTTCATGCAATCTCTCCAAAATTGAAGAATTTGAACTTGGTCAGGATTTTGTAGACTCCAGCTCCGGCGTGGTGCTAATCGATACCATGATTATCAATACTTCAACAGTCCGTTTCGATTCAATTATTACAAACGGGAAAGGTAGTATGTTGGTAGGTGGTTATAAGAATAGCGGTACCGGAACTGTAACATGCAGTCCTCATTTTGAAATGACAAGCGGTGCTTTTACGATCAGTGATGACGACCTGGTTTTCGATTCACTTGTAATTAAAATGAATTACGATGGCTATTTCATCGGGGATACAACGCGACTTTTTTCGTTCAATGTGAAGCGATTGGCCGATAAATTGGAACTTAACGACGATGGATATTTATACAATACATCATCGTTTCAACTGTATGATCAAAGTTTAGGAGAAGCCCGGTTTTATCCAAAACCTCGTTCTACAACCGATTTTAATGTCCGGCTTTCTGACAGTTTTGGGAAAGAACTTTTTAATAAAATTATCAACAAGAATGATACAATGCAGACTTCTACCTACTTTAAAGAGTATTTCAAAGGAATTGCATTAGTATCCAATGAAAATCAAAATACAGCGGCAATTGGTTTTGCACACGATTCGACTGCTGTCAGGGTTTATTATCACGAATTAGTGACAGCCACTCCGGTAAAAGAAAAAACCTATTTCACTATTCCGGTTGATGCATCAGGCATATGGTTTAATCAAATTATCCACAGTACGACAGGGAGCCTTCTTGAGACGATCGGTCAGCATAAAAATGAACTTAAAAGTACCGCAACTTCCGACCAGATTATGGTTCAGGCAGGAAATGGAATTTATACAAAAATCTCAATCCCAGGTGCTGACTATCTGAAAGGATATGGCAAAAATGTTGCATTTATTAGTTCCACAATTCAGCTGACACCTTTGAAGAATTCTTACTCAGATTTGAATCCATTACCGGATAGCCTTTCTGTTTATATTGGTGATCGCCTAAACAGGATAACCTCCCAATTGTCAAATACTTCTGGATATGTTTATGCGAACAAAGTTGTACCAACTGCATTTGACAAACTGCCATATTACGAGGTTGATATTTCCTCCTTCTTTACTGCTGAAATGGCGGATGGCCTTTCGGACAATTCACTTCTTATTGGTTCTGTGGCTTCAAAAGCTGGAACAACGGTCAATCCTATAATATTTGCAGGAACAAGTTCGACAAAAGAGATTGTAAAGATGCATGTTTATTGCTACCTCGACAAAAGCAAATAAGGGGTTCTGACGTAGTTAAATATTTTAAAATCAATTCATTAATAATACAATATTTGAATGAGACGACTTGTATCGATATTTATATTTTCACTTTCAGTTATTGGAGCTTCCGGGCAAAATAATACTAACTCCCCATATTCAATTTATGGAATAGGTGAACTTGAATACACAGGTGGAGGCCAGAATATGGGCATGGGAGGAAGTGGGATCGCTCTGAGATCAGATATTTATCTGAATTCAACCAACCCAGCATCCTTAACGACAATTCCTCAACAAAGTCTGGTCACCGATTTGGGGATCAATTTTAAATTCACCAATCTGAAAAACCAATATAAATCGGCCAATGTTCTCAACGGAAATATCAGTTGGGCAACACTTGCGTTTCCAATAAACAATAGGCTTGCTGTAAGCCTTTCGCTAAATCCAAAGAGCAGTGTGGGTTATACAATTTATAGCACGAAAGGAATCGAAGGAACAGATGCCAGTTATCCGGTTACTTACAAAGGTGAGGGAGGATTAACCGAAGCCGCTGTTTCGTTGGGAGTATTGGTTACCAAAAAGTTGTCATTAGGCGTAAGAGGGTCATTACTATGGGGGAATATGACGAAAAACAGTGAGGAGACACCCTCGTTTGGCTCATCAATAACGCGAATCGATGTAACCCGATATTCAGGCATTTATCTTAAATCAGGTTTCCAATATCAAACCAAATTGAATAAAAAAACTGTTTTTACAGTAGGTGGTATTGCTGAATACAGTGGTTACCTCAATGGTACAACAGATCTGACGATCAATTCAGGCTCGGAAACCATTGTGAGTGAATCGAAACAAGAGAGTCAAATCAAATTACCGTTTAAAGCAGGTTTAGGTATGGCGTTTGAGTTCAAAAGCAAATATCTTTTGACGCTTGATTATAACCGGAGTGACTGGAAAAGTGCAGATCTCAATGTTAATTCTAAAAAACTGGATGTCAATAACAGTTACCATTTAGGTATGGAGCTCGCCCCAAAATTTGATTCGGAAAGGAAAGGATTGCGTGCAAGATACCGAATAGGAGCATTGTATCAAACAGGCTATTTAAATATTTACGGGACACAGATCAGCAGTTATGCAGCTACTTGCGGAGCTTCATTTCCAATTATGAAGGATCGGAAATCAATTAACCTGGCGGTGGAAGCCGGAAGGCAGGGAACAATGAATAATCAATTAATCAGGGAGACTTATGTGAAGCTAAATTGTAGCTTTACTTTATGGGAACATTGGTTTTCACAACGCAAGTTCGATTAAACAAAGTGTTTAAAACTGAGATTTTGCTCTTTTGTTACCTAACGTAGTTTAAGAGCCTGATTTCGGCATAAATATCACTTTTCAAGGATAACTTTCAGTTTATTCAATCCATCCTGAAAATCTTTTCCAATCATCCCTTCCATATCCATTGTAAGTAAAAGCAAGTTCATTGGATAATTCATTTTACCTGTGAAACCCCATTTAACTTTGGTTTGTGTTTCGGAAACACCTTCAAATGTGATGTAGGCAAAGCTTGTTGAAGCAAATGGTTCAATAAACCGGAGTTCGTAATCAATCCGCTCTCCATCAACAATTTTTTTAATTTCCTGTTCTCCTTTACCAACATCTTTCATTTTGCTATCCCAGGCTGAGATAAAGCCAACAGCACCATCAGTACCACGGTAATCCTTTTTCATTTCGGGATCTTTGTTGGCCCATGCGCTGAAATTATCCTGATTCTTCAAAAGTTTAACGTACTCAAAGACTACTGATTTTGGTTTATTGATGGTCACTTCACGTATTACGCCATACTCTTTTTTTGCGAACAACGCCACGATGAGTAAAAGTACAATAAGGCTAATTATACCGATTAAAACAATTTTTAGAATATTCATATTTTACAGAATTTATTGGTTAATGGCTTTTATACGTATTCCGTTTCAAAAAGGTTTATAAGAAATTCTTCCTTTGAATTTGTACATTTGCCACCTTGATAATAAATGAATGGATTTTAAAGATAAAACAGTAGCCTTTGCGACTTTAGGGTGTAAATTGAATTTTTCGGAAACATCGACCATCGCACGGTCTTTTGAAGAAAAAGGATTTAAAAGGGTCAATTCCAAGGAGAAAGCAGATGTTTATGTGATCAATACCTGTTCGGTAACGGATACGGCTGATAAAAAGAGTAAGACGGTTATCCGTCAGGTAGCGAAACTCAATCCTGCTGCATTCGTAGTCGTAACTGGTTGCTACGCACAGCTTAAACCCGAAGAAGCAGCGGGCATCGAAGGTGTGGATCTCGTGATCGGTGCCAACGATAAATTCAATATAACAAAATACCTCGAAAACCTTGACAAGCATCAGGAGGGCGAAGTGCATACCTGCGCT
>Ga0302271_10004438_pt1 | contig 11217 bp, 9 predicted proteins | sample III_Bog_N1_1_FD_198767 | JGI IMG/M metagenome (GOLD analysis project Ga0302271, IMG submission 198767) | Peat permafrost microbial communities from Stordalen Mire near Abisko, Sweden - III_Bog_N1_1 | ecosystem: Environmental > Terrestrial > Soil > Wetlands > Peat | place: Sweden: Abisko... | reverse complement strand
TTTTTCTCTTTTTTGTGGGATTACTTTTTTCTTCTTCACAGAAATGCAGAGTTATTGTCAGATATTTCTTCTGCATAGATTCAATAGATATTATCCAATCAAAAAAATAAAGGATTTTAGAATATTAATCAAGTTTGGTTAAGGTCAGGCAGCTTTTGTTTTCAGCCTAAATTTCACTCAGAATATGTGATTTTCAGAGAGAGAACCATTTTAGAAAAAACCAGAAAGAGTTGGAATGAATTAAACAACCGCTTCGAAAAATAGGAAAGTTTGAAATACTACAACAAAATCAAATTCATATTTTTTTTTCTTCAGCAGATTGAACCAAAAGCAGAGTTCAGTTGTAAGTAGGTTAATTATTCATTTATTTCCCACTGTTCTCAAAATGTCCATTGTATTTTAAATAATAAAAAGAGCATACATACAAGCAGGTTCTCTTTTTAAAACAAATATCTTCACACTTATTAATTCAATTGCCAAAAGTGAGATGTAAAACTGGAATGTACTGCGCCGAGTGATGAATTTGTGTCCCAAGGAAAAAATCTTTTTCAATTTAGTTAATTCCTTTTTTCTGTCTTCTTTTAAAAAATCTAATTTCTTTGTTGTTGTTGTGCTATCCGACATTTCACTCTCAATTATTTTGGAAAGATCTTAGAAACAAAATGACAAACAGTAAAACATCTCCTGCAATCCAATCGAAATTGTTTTGTGATAGTTCTACCGAACTTCTCTTCAGCCATAACGAGCAGTGAAAACTGGACTGTAGTGTGCCAAGTGATTAATCACTGGGCATGAAAGCATTAAGTTATTCTTTTCACTTTAAACTGGAGAGTATTCTGATTTCTTTAAATTTATCTCCTATTTACTCACGTCGTTAAAAATATTCTGCTGATTAATTTTCATTTGAAATGCCTGCGCTATTGCTATTTTAGCTAACTCTGAAGGCTCTTGATCTCCTTTTAGGAACTCCCTTTTCACAGACGCCTTTTCACCTTCTTCAAAATAAGGCGAATACTAAGGATCGTTATGGATATGTTGAAACGCAAAAAGGGACAGATTTCTAGAAATCAGAATGCAAGCAGCGTCGAAATAGTCATCTCGAGAAACCATATCAATGATTCCAGAAGCGATATCACCAGGCGAAGAAGCTATGTTAACATTGCTTTCAATTAGCTCTCGAAATCGAAAGATAAAATGCTTCTTGAGAGCTTCTGCGCTGACTGGCGGGAACATTTTTGATTTCTGCGTAAGATTTTTGAAGGAAGTAGGTTGTATTTTTTCAAAGAGGAACTCACAGAAGGCACTAGTATTGTTTGAAAAGATATAAGACAAAAAGCTCACTATAATAGCTCGATAGAATGAATCTCCGTCTTTCCTAAGGCCACTAAAATCTGTGAGAAACAAGGGTCCTTCATTTTGATGCATAATATTGTACACTCTAATCAAATCTTAGTTTTTATATTCTTTCTTCGCATAATCTGGAAATGAAATCAGTAGTTCTTTTCTAGATCTTGCGTCTTTAAGATCAAACTTTGTTGTAGAAATTGATTCCTTTTCTTGGAAATAAGGTGGTATTTCATGTTTAGACTCTTCAAAATCTTCCAATTCATTTACCTAAAAATCTTATCTTGCAAATTAATTCAGATCTGGTTTATTTATTATTGCTTGTTCATATTACTGGAAGCTCTTTATCGCAGGGTTGTTGATATTGTTATTGTTATTGTCGTTGTTGTTGCCTAAACTATTATTGTTATAGTTGTTGTTATTGCTCAAACTATAATTATTATTATTATTGCTATCATTATCGTTATTGCTATTGTAATAGTTATAATTATTGTTGTTATTGTTATTGCTATCATTATCGTTATTGCTATTGTAATAGTTATTATTATTATAGTTATTGTTATTGTTATTGCTTAAACTTTATTGTTAAAATATATTGTTGCTGTTATTGCTCAAACTATTATTATTGGTGACATATGTATTTACATTTTAAGTGTTGATATTAGTAGTATTTAAATCATTTTATTGCAGAAAATGTTGTGTGATTGGGATATCATTCTGTATTGGGTTTGGATTAGGATTATTGACATATTAAAACAAATTATCATTGTTTTAGTATTAATTATCCTTCTTCTCATAATTTAAATTCTTATCCACATCAATCACATTTTGTATTTCTGCCTTTTTATTTCTTTCTATCTCAAGAGGAGGACTCCTTAAATACGCAGGTTTTAACGTTAGCCATTTGATTTTTGTTTTCTTTTTATCTTCCAAAGAATGCTAATTTTGTAGAGGGGGTTGATTATTGTTTTGCTATTCTTCTTCTGGCTGTGGAGGAGGAGGAGGTATTTAGATCTTTTAAGTTTTCATAATAGACATATTGTCGATATTGAATCCAGTAGATTCTTCTTCATTTAAATCCTCAGAAGCAATAATAAATTATTATTGTTTGGGTGAATTAATTTAAATGTGATCAGGTTAAATTCTGTCATTCTGTTTCAAATTAGCTGAATTTTAAAATTCATTATTATTTTAAGAAGAAGGTGATGTTTTATCAGTTGTTTTCTAAAAAACAGGGAAGTCACTGAGCAGCTAATTTGACATTTCTTTTTGGCTTAATAGATAACTGCCGATGCTTTAATTTGATTCTTATCTTGGATCTTGTTTATTCTGAAGTTGAATGATTCTGTTAAACAAATCTGTCAAGTCATCATGGAAAAGAAAACCATAAAATAAATGTTATTTACTATTTATAAACACCATTGAAAGATGACTCCGTAAGCTTCAGATCTCCAATATCATGAGCTGAAATAGCAAAAGAGTAAGCAGTCAAAAGTCAAAGCCATTTAAGCTCAATATTTTTGGAAAAATAATGCAAGTTATACATACCTTTCACAAGATTATCCTCATTGCTGAATAAAGTAATACGGGGGTTGTTGAGCTCTGCGATTTAAGCGTAAACAAAACAAACAATAAGGCAATGTGAGAAAGACAAAATAAAGTAGAAATATCTTATAATTCACATTCTTAATCGCCCAATGGAAATCCAGGATTATCAACCATCTACTATGTGAATCTGCTACTATGAATTCAATTGAAAAGAGAAACAATTTAAAAACAACTTCGCGATTTTAATTTTAATTACTCTGTAATTTCTTTTGTCCTTTGACTTACTTTTTTTTTTGGTTTGTTTGCTTGCTTTTTTTTCCTTCTTTTTCTAGATTTTCTTTAAATTAAGTGATTATTAATTGCTGGTAATTAGATCAATGATTTATCCTCCTATCATGTCCCTCATTGCTTACTTCAAAAAATATTGTAATTTCTTTTTGTGCTTTGGCTTACTTTTCTTTTTTGTGTGTTTGCATGCTTTTTTTCTCCCTTCTTTTTTCAAATTTTCTTCAAATTCAAGCGATTATGAATTGCTGGTAATTAGATCAAAAATTTTCCCCCCCCCCTATCGTGTCACTCATTGATTTCTTCAAGAAAAAAAAATAAATTAGAACATTGCATTTTTTGTATTTCTATGCATCAGAATCGCATAGTTTCTCCCTTGAAGAAAAAACAAGAATATGATAGGAATTATTACATAACTTTAAAAAAGTTTTGTGATGTCACAAGAAGAAAGTTACAAATTTTTGGGATAAGTGGTTGAAAGGTATTTTGGAAGAGAAACTGTGAAATTTTATTTTTAGAATATTACAATATTTCTAATCAAACTCACAAAAGCTGGTCAGGGGAGAGGAAAGGGTTTGTGAATATTTCCCACAATATTTATGAAAGAGAGCGTACAATTTGGATATTCAAATCCATTTTTTCAAAAACTCCGATGCAGAAACATCAAATATCATGTTGAATTTTAGAATAATTCATTTTTTTTCTCAAAAACTCCGATGCAGAAACATCAAATATCATGTTAAATTTTAGAATATTTACAATAAGATACAAACAATTTTTTAGAATATTTTTAGTAAACTATTTCTAAAGACATCTATCTATTCAGAATGCCTTCAAGACGCAAGCTTCGATTCAATCATTAAAGAAGGTTACTCTAAAAAATTTCTTTCGTGCATTGAATAATTCAAGAAAGATAAAGCAGTTCGTCTCTATGAAATTCTTAATTAATTTTTAGTTTTCCCTCCACCTGGAGAGTTATTCAATAATTAAGAAAAAACTGGATATTTCGTATGTAGAGCAGATGCAAGAGGAATACTGTGATTTAAGCTATCAATTATTAAATCATTAGTTTAATCTCTCCTATTAATCCGAGATTTCTCATGAAGTTCTGAAAAAATCTATGATGATGTCTTCTGCTGTTTTGTGTGAAACAGATTGAGAGTGATCCTGTAAGGAAAATGAGAATGGATAATTTTCTCCATCTAAACCTAATTAGTAGTGCTATTATTTGTGAGATGTTAATTATTGTAGCTTTTGTTTTCATAATTATTCATGCTTTTCAAGTATTCATTTTCGTTACTGTTATTCTAACATTTTTCTTCCTCGTTTTGTAATGTTGCAGTTGAAGATTTGAAATTATAACTCGTATTCTCGATTTTCTAAGCTTAATATGTTTCTAACAAACCGTCGCTTGAGTTATTGAGAGAACAATAACGAGGGTTGATTTGCTGATGGATGACTGACTCTAATGCTCCTTAGTTAATTGATCTTTTTGATTCCGAGAAAGGCCTATTTTGTCTATTTTTCCGTTAAGAATTGTCAGTATTAATATTCTAAAATGCAATTTGCTTGTTTTGCTAATAAATAGATAGATTAAAGTGTGCTCTCTTTGGATCTTCATGTATTTCTTGTGTATTATTCCTGATTCTAATGTATTCTCTCATTGCTATTTCTCCGTCATTATCAGTTTCTGACGTTTAATACTTTATATTTTTATCTTCATCTGTTATACTTTCTCTTCCAGCTGTCGTTACAGCTCCTGTTGCTTTAGTTGTGATACTGCTCTGCACAGTTGACATTGATTATTTACTATTCCCCTTCTTTATTCGCAGTTGTTGATGTAGATTAATTGGGGAGAATTAATCATTTTTCTCTGGTGTAATGTGCTATCCATCCAAAATTAATAAACTTTCAACTCTCTTAAACTCATTTTCGCTGTTTTAAGGTTATTTTCTTTTCGGATACTCCTGCAAGGGTGTTGAATTCTTCTAAATATACTCAGATTATTCTTATTATTGCTGAGAAATACTCCGTTTTTGTTTAATTTAGAGTTTCCTTTCGCATGAATCCCTCTGCGAATTCGAAGCTGCAATTAATGATTCTGCAAAATTAACACATTTCAATGGACTAGATACTAGACTCTAAGTAATCTTCGAAAATCGCTGTGAGTTATGATATTTTTCAGAGAATTCAAAATTCATCGAAGTTTGTGGTCTTGATTTCCTGAATTGCTAATTTTTCCCCACAAAAGGAATTTAGCTTTGTTTCTACCACAAATAACATTTTGGTTGAGTTAATTTTTCCTGCTTGCTGATATTTTAGAGCATGTTTTGCTTATTATCGATATCCTAACCTGAAACATCAGCAATTCTATCTTATTCTTGGACTATCCTCTAAATTGAATTTGGATCGTCAGCAGTCAAGAAGTTGAACATATTCTCTTATGAACTCAATCTCTTGTGTTCTTTTTTATCAAGATTCAATCTTAAATCTTATTTTTCTCCTTTTCTCTCTTCTTCCTCCTTATAAATATCCTTTTGATATCTGCCTTTGAAAGAATCAAAATAACGATTAGTGTCTTATTTTTGTTTTGTCAGGCTGAGTGCCTCCATAGCATTCGATCTGCTTTGTCTAGAACTGGAATTGCAGCTTCTCGCTCTTTCCATTATTGTCTCAGGAGTGTTAATCATTCTCTTAGGCTTTGATCTCACTTCCACATAAAAACTTCTACACAAATTATCTTCTGGTTTCTGCTGTTTTTATTATTGCCCTGTTACTTTTTCTGCAAGAGACGATTTCCCATAACCTTGGACGCATAATCTATTTTCAGAAATTAGTCTATTACTGCAAGCTTCTGAGAGCATTTTAGCAAGTAGTTGTTATTGATTTAACTTTTTAACAGGCATTCTTGAACGAAATATTTCTGAATTCCCTATTGAGACTAACTTATTTGGCTAGATTTATCCTTCTTTTGTTAAAATTTAAGATCCGTTTAGACAAATACCTTTTCTAACAGGATCTTGTTTAATAGGAGATTCAATTGACTTCAAATCTTGATCTAAACTAGCTTATCCATCTTTTGAAACACTCAAGGTTCTTTTCGGAGTTTACTAAATAAGCTGAGAAGCCATAAACGTTTATTAGAAATACTCTTAAGATCTTATGCAGATCACAGTTGAAGATAGTTACACTGTTAGGTGGTTGTGTCTCTTTTTGATTTTATGAAATAAATTAAGACAATTTTAATTGTTCTATTAGATAAACACATCTACGAAACTGTAAATTAAATTTCAGTAACTTGTGGTGGATATGTTCCTTTAACAAGCAAAAATTATTATGCCTTTAAGCAAAGAATAAGCTTAAAAGCATAAATTGGCATATTTTCTTTACTAAATGCAGATTGGATTTTAGAAATTAAGACGACAAATTATTAGAGTGAATTTGAACATTTTTGCATTGTTTTTTGAGAAAATAAAAATTACAAAAAATATGTAAAAACTATTAAAAATAATCTAAAACCAATAAAACCAAGGATATTTTACTTAATATTAGCCTAAAAAGCAAAACAAAGACAGTATGAAAAGTTAAAATTAGGTTTAAGATAATGGGAGCAGAAAGAGTTTTGGAGGTAAATGAGGGAAGATCCAAGAAATCTTGAAGAGTTAGCTTCCAAACTGAGTTAAACAAAAAAGGGGGGGAATATTTGAAGGTTAGTTTAATTCCAAAAAATAAAATCAAAAAAAAAAAGTAAAAGTCGAAGGAATATGGCTGAGGAAAGTGGATAAACCACAATGGCAAACAATTTGCTCCCAAGAAGTGTCGGAGTTGATGAAGCAACTGAAAAAAAATTTGGAGGAATAGATATTTCCACCATTAAATTTCCAGATACTTGGGTGTTTTGGGAATCAATGAAATAAGACAAATATGATAAAAATAGTTAATCAGATAGCTTCATAGATAATAACTATTAGCTCTTTGAGTTCAATGACATGGAGACATTAGCAAAAATATGGAGGACTAAAATTGGAAACGTTTCGTTTTTCTTTTCCTTCGAAGGTCATGCAGTCAAGTAAGCAGAACGCTTTTTAGATTTTATTGTCTATGTCCCTTGACTCTTCATTTGTGTGGCTTATTATCAAAATAGGTTTTAAGATCTCAACACACGTTTCAGATAAAATGAAGCTATATGCTTTTTCAAAAAGGGCATCTAACCTGCATGGGAAGATCCAAAGAATTCTCATGGAGGTGAGTTCTAGATCTTGCTTGAAAATATTGATAATAAGCAAGAAACTGTTAATAAGATCTTCAGAGACACTATTGTGACAATTCTCTCAGAAGAGTATCCATTCCTTGCTGAGGTAAAAAAAAGAACAAGATTTATTAAGAAAAATGCATATTTTGTGTTAAAATTGGGAGACATTATTCAAAATGCAATAATATTTATATCTTTGATTAATTTTAGACAAACGGAGTTAGACTTGTAGACAAACCAAGAGATGGTCGCCCTAAGATTAGATTGGAAATCTGGATGGATTTTGCTGAGGATAATTCTGAAATCAATACAAGAAAGATCAGGGAATTGAAATAGCTGTTTTCACAAGTTATCTAGAATCATTTCACAAACAAAACAGGCCTCGTCTACAAGAATCATGCGCATTGAGAAAATCAATCAATCTAAAGTTTTTAGGAATTGCCATCGATTTCATTAGAATTTTATCTGCAAGAAAATAAAAAAACTAGATATTTCCTATTAAAAATACTTAAATATGTTCCATACTTATTTCATATTCTGTAGCATCTCATCGATAGTTTCAAGTTAAAAAAGTTGTTCTTTGTCATGACTTTTAATAAGGATGATTCTTAGAATTTTGATTAAGAACCTTTTTATTTTAAATTTTCGGAAGAATTATTACTGCTTGTGGGAGAATTTTAAACATCTTGCAATTAAGATTATTAGAGGGATTTAACTAGCTCAATAAATTGGTTAAATTTACCTTTTTTAACCTTTAAAACGCTGAGAAAGGTTTGTTTTTTTGATTTGGGTTTTTGTTGTTGTTGCAGAAATGGTTTTAGGCTGAGGAATGTCTAGCAAACTGTAAATCTAAGTAAAAATAACATTATTCCCACTTTAAATCCCGTTCTGTTCCTCAAGAGGAGAACTTCCTTTTTTGATCTATTTCAGAGAGTAATTTCCTACACAAGAAAGAGACAAAAGGGGAGAAACAGCGGGAAGAGAGGAAAAATCAATAAAACTAAACTTCTTTGCTTTAATTACCCTTTCTTTTTGAAATTTTCAAGTACAACAATAAAAAAAAATAAAAACAAAATGACTTCAAACTATCCAAATAGCGAGAGAATCCCTTAAGGCGAAGCTTCATCGTTTCAATCTTCAAAATAAGACCATCAAAATGGTGGTAATGGCAGACACAGATAGTACAGATAACCAGATGAAAACACTGGGCACTCTTAGCAGACTCAGTAAAGCTCGAGTGGAGATTCTTCCAAGTAAGAGAGACCTTACAAAACGCAAGGAAATAGCAATTTTTCAAATAGTGGGAATCCAAAAAGTGGAGGAAACAGTGGTAACAATGCTTCGTAATGGTAGTAAGGTTAGTCCAATAATCGAGCTAACTATTAAGGGGGAGGGTTTAAAGATTAGTATTAACAGTCCAACTCCTCCAATCCTAATAATAATAGCAATCGTAGTAGCAATAATTAAGAGCAGTTTAATCGTGATACCAACAAAGGTGAGAGAGCTAATGCTTATGCTCAGTAACCATACCAACAATAGCAACCTGATTAGCTTCAGATGAAAGGTAATCCACAAAATGGGAATAATCCAAAACCCTATAGCTACTAAAAGAAGTAACCAGATCAAGAATCGAGTGGAAGTAGTTATAATCAATACAATAATGGGTAGAATAGGCCAGCAAAGGAAAGCTATAACTCATATAATTCAAGTAATAACTACAATTCAAATAGCAGTAACTACAATAACAGATAAGAAGGGTATAATAGTAATACAAGATATGAAAACAACAACAACAATAATAATGGATATTCAGGCTAAGGGCAGAATTATAAAAACTAAAGAAACAACAACAATAGCAACAACAATTATAATAATAATAATAAGCAATACTAGCAGTAAGACAGGCAATCGTCAAGATATAATGGCGGAGGTGGATAGAAGATCTTCACAGAAAAACCAACAGAAGTTAGTTAATAATATGTGGCCGTTTCAAGTGTCATTTAGAAGGAAAAATTAGAGGTTGCTAATAGCGGAATTGAAGGGAAGGAGAATTTGAATCCACCTTAGAAGGATATAATTCAATAGGAATCGTTGAATAGCGTACCTGTAGTTGATGTAGAAGAAATAGCTTAAAATGAATCTTAGAAAAATGTTCAAAATAGTGTAAACAGTGAAGGAGGTGATTTAGATGAAAAAGCTGAAAGCAAAAAGTCTGAAATAACATATGAAGAGAATCCACAAGCGCACTAAGAGATAAATCGAAAAGGAAATGCATAACAAGTATTTATTAAAGATGTTTCGAATATGTAGGAAAATTTGGCAATTGCATAGCCAAATACAAAAATTAATGAGAATTCTCAAAAAAAGAGTGAAATCGAAGAAACATAATTGTAATTGCAAGTTGAAGAATAGTAAGTCCAGTAAGAATCAGAGAATCAACAGAAAAATTAGAATGAATAAATGCAATATGAAAAAGAAGAAGAAGAAAAAGTGAATACATCTTAGGTTTATCACGATGAAGAAGCAGAAATAAGAGATAAGTAGAAAGAACTCGAAACTGCATTAGAAAATTTAGAATATGTGTAATTTGAAAGCGAGTGGATAGTCTGGATGTGTTTTAGCCCCGAATCTAACTCATAAAATCACCAAGACGAGCATACTTTTTTATTGAATAATCAGCCTGTAATAAACTTCGACAATCTCAAAAAACTTTGTCTGCTTCTATAGAACTCTAGATTCTCTAATATCTCCCAGTTCTTCATCTTCAAATACTTGAAAAAGTAGCAGATAAAAAACAATTGTTTTATTGAACATAAATTTTCTTTTTTGATTTCAAATTAATTATTTTTTTTAAAAAGACTGCAGTTTGATCCTAAGTAATCGTCTATGCGTAACGTGGAGGCAATCTCATTCTTCAAGAAAGGCATCAAACCAATTTGGGAAGATGAAAAGAATTTTGATGGAGTCGATTTATAAACGAAATTCTCTGGAGCATCTCCTCAAGAGTTAGATGAAATATATCACTACCTCCTCGTAAAGATCTTTTGTGAAGAATTCCCTTTTAAGTCGCAGGTAAATGAGAAAAAATATTTAGGTTTTTACATAAAGTTACATATTATGCTTTTGAACATTTTATTTCCAAGCTGAACGGATTTAGATTCGCAGATAAAGGCAACTCGAAAAAGAGCGGTGTCAGATTGGAGTTGTGGTTTGATAAATTATCTGATAGCGAATTTACATCGATCAAGGAGTACTTCACTGAAATGATTAACATCAAATGGCCTAATCCAATTCTCTAATGGAAGACACATAAATGAGCAAAAAGCTGTCTCTGGTGTCTGCAGTTTAAGAAGAGAATTTTGATAATTTATTGAGTTTCTTTTTTTCTATAAGATATCGAATTCGCTTAGAAAAAAACAATCATTTTTTTTGTTTTCAATGCATAATGTTTTTTTTTGCTTTAAGAACAAAAACTCTTTTTCAATTTTTATTTCTCAAGATCATTAAAATTTAAGCATTTTGTTTAGTTAAAAATGTTAAACATTTCTCAATCCAAAAATATAACATTTTAAAAAGTAAATAAATAGTAAAAAAAATAAAGGAAATTTTAAATAATATGTAATGTACTAGTTAGTGCATATCTTGGAAAAATCTAAAATTTTTAATCATTTCTTTGATTTTTTTAAAAAATTCCCTAAAAAAGTTTTTATGTACAGTAAAGCCAGCAGTTTTCTTGACAAACTGTATTTTTCGCAGGATTTTTAATTATCAAAACAAGATTGTTCTAC
>Ga0302271_10004437_pt1 | contig 11220 bp, 8 predicted proteins | sample III_Bog_N1_1_FD_198767 | JGI IMG/M metagenome (GOLD analysis project Ga0302271, IMG submission 198767) | Peat permafrost microbial communities from Stordalen Mire near Abisko, Sweden - III_Bog_N1_1 | ecosystem: Environmental > Terrestrial > Soil > Wetlands > Peat | place: Sweden: Abisko... | reverse complement strand
CCAAGGCTCAAATGGAAGAAATGATCCGTGAAGCTGAAGCTAACAAGGAAGAAGATCAAAAGAGAAGAGATCTCGTTGATTTGAAGAACGAAGGTGATAAGGTTCTCCACAACACTGAAAAATCTCTTAACGAGCACAAAAGCAAGCTCTCCGCTGACATTATTGCAGAAATCGAAAAGGAACTCGCCGCTTTGAGAACCACTCTTGGTAACTAAAACCTCGGACCTGAAGAAGTTGAGACTCTTAGAAATCAAATTGCAAGTGCCAACACTGCCGCCATGAAGATCGGTGAAGCCATTTACAAGAACACCAACTCCGGTGCTGCTGACAACAACCAACAGTAATAGGAAGGATAAAATCAAGAATAGCATTAGCATCAAGAAGGTGGTGACAAGAAGAACTGAGCAAATATATTTATGCTCTAATATTTCAGTGTAATAAATGATATTTGTCGAAATATTATTGTTTCTGTCCGTTCTTTTATTTGTCTTTAAATCCTCAATCCTAAATATTCTCTAGAATCCCAAATAATACAAAATATCTTTCAAATCCTTCATTCAAATTCTTTCCCTCTGCGCTCCTTAGAGAGTGTTATTTCCTTTAAAGCGATAATGAATAGGATGGCTCATTCAGATGTATTAATTCAACATAAAAACAATACTTTTCCTTTCTTTTTATCATTTTTATTTTCTTTGTGTTACAATTATTATTCCATTTCATAATTCCTATGTATTTATGTACTACAACAAGCAATCAATCCTCATTTGACTGCAATATCAATACATTTTTTATATTTTCCCTCTTATCTTTTGTTATTCTTCATCTTTTCAATCAACTAATGTCCTGAAGATTTCATGTCCAAATTTGATTAGAATCTTCTTGTCATTATCATCCCAGACTATTACAATCTTGCATCCTGCTTTGACTTGTTCTTCAAAGTCACTTCTCGGTACAGGGATAGTCTTCGCTGGTGTGCCATTAATGTTGAGTATCGAGCTGAAGAATCCATTTGATCCTATTTTCCACACTCGCAGTTGATAATCCTCTGAGCTGAACGATGCAATTTACTTCCCAGCACTGTCAAAGCACAGGCTTGTAACGGCTCCACCTTAACCACCAAGGATTCGCCATTTCACAGCTGTGCGCAAATCGTAAATGAAGATCTACTTGGAGTTTGTACCTACCGCATATTTCTAAAGAAGAAATGAACAAACAAACAAAAAAGGAGATTATATCAATCATTCTCTTCACTGCATTGAATTGTATAGCAGATTCTGCATATGACTAGTGATTGCTGCTTACTTGTGATGCTTGATTGTATGAAATCGTAGGGAATTATTGGAATATCGTGAGAAGTGCTTTTGAAGCTGGTCCATGACATATTTTCCTGATTTGAGGGCTGTTTGGATCCAGTGATCTACCATTAAATATCAAATTAACCAAATCAACCTAATGATCTCCCCCAACATGCACAAAATGTTTTATTATCCCTTCTCCCTCTCAAATAGTTTAGCCAATTTGTTACTTGAGAATGATTTCAATGAAGAAAGGAAGACGTGTTTGAGCATTGACCGATTATACTTTGATGTAATTCCTGATGATATCAATGATCGAGCATGGATACAGCGGATGTCTATCTGTATTTGCTATTTCCTTATTAGCCAATGCTAAGAACTCATTCTGACTCACATTCACCAAGGAAATTATCGTTCTAAGTAAAAAATAATCAAATCCATCTTGTTAATACACACACACACACCACACAGACAAATCTAAAATAATTTTAAACTAACAAAAGATAATTACTTAATCGTCATGAGTTTCATTCGTTTCCTGACTTGTGGCGGCTATCGCAAGAACAAATCGAGATACAAGGATTTCTTGCTTTAGGGCTTAGGTATGTCTTTGATCGCTTCTAGCTGCTCGTTCTACGTGTTGTAGTGGAAATATATTATTACTAGGTTTGCTAATAGTTCCTTGTAATTTTAAATCATATCCTTCCATAGAGCTATCCCTTCAGTGAGGATCTTCATGCAAGGGGCGACTAACTCTGGACTACCCAAACAGTTCCTCAGTTCAACACCACTCACTATTCGACGAATGTAAGGGGACATCTAAAGAAATACAAATAATAATGAAAATTAATTCTATTCTTCTTCTTTTTCTGTTGATTGATAATTTGATTACATCTGCTGGTGTTGGTGGTGGTGCAAAGATATTAGAGTACGTGATCATCATAAGCCAGGTGATTTCGGTGGTTGAGAATTTGACTTCTTGATCTTTTTCTCGCTGGATATGCACACTGAATAATTCACTCGCCATCTTCGTAACTTTCAATATGTCATCGTCTTTGTAGACTAAGGAATTGATGATCAGATTCGAAGCTGAACTCATCACTTCATTCGAATCGTCGATGCAGAATCTCGCTAATACTGAGAGGCTCAGATTCTTAAAGTGAGGACTCACACGTTTTTTGTTCTTAGTGAATAGATTAGCTACTTCCAGCATCACATTGTATGTCAGCTAAGATGGTACAAAAACAAAAACAAAATCACTGAGCATCTATCTCTCTCCTTCAGATGGTTAAATTGTTTCTTACAGCTGTATCCTTCAGCACACCAAGTGACATCAAGTGCAGCAAAATAGAGAGTGCTTAGAGTGATGATAAAAACGAAGAAGTCGCGTATTGTGTAGATTTCTCCAGAGAAAATGCAAAACTCGTACCCATTCCAGCAACACCAATTACATATTTAAATACAGGTTTCTTGTGTCCAATGATATTAGATATCGATAGATCTGCTTTCTTGACTTGATCACCCCATGGATAAGCGAAGGATACATACGAGAACACCTAGAAGATATAGATACATAAGAGTTATCAATTGTTGTGAGAAAATAAATAAATATTAAAACATTTTCTTACATCTTTCTCAGGTATGTTTTATGCTGCTGCATTCTCAAACATCGCGAGCAGCGTTGTGTTGTATCGCTTTGGATCAACCATAATCAAGAACTATTAGTTCGTGAAGGATTGCTGCTTAATTCTGTTTAGTTTCATCTTCAGCACACTTATACCGATTTCTTCCGATTTGCTTTAGTATACCATCTCTTCCAAATACTGCCAAAATCATCAAAGGTTCATCAGACAAATGATAAATATCAATAGACATTACTATTTTCATTCCCCCTTTTTTCTCATTTATTCCCTCTCTTTATATCAATATACTTATAGCATCCATAGAAGACTGGCTGTTGGTTTAGCTGCAGCAATATTCTCTTTAAGTTCCCCTAATTATTCATACAATAATATCCTCGAGGACGCACTTGTTTCTTGATCTCCATAGTTAATGGCATCATCATACAATCGCATGTTGTACTCCAGCAACGAATGCGCTTTCGAGATCGTTAAGCCATAGATTTACTTAAACACTGCGTAGCTATTCTTCGATTTCTCTATTTCACCATATTTCTCATTCACAACACCTTCTAAGTCAAAAATACTACTGAATTATGCTAAACTAGTTGATTTCTCAAATCGCTTGCTGCCGAGGGACCAGATATTTATGCTGTCATCACTCAGCAGAATCAATAGATAATCTGTGATCGGATGGATGTACAGACCGCATATCGATGTTTTGTTGCTGTTGCACTCGCATTGAACAGATTAACTAGCGAAATTGTAAATTATCACCGAATTCGTTTAGGTTATCATTCCGATTGTTGTAGCGAGGTATTGTCTCGTATCCTAGAGGATATCATTATTGGAGTTGTTAGTCTGATCAGCGATGACTCCATGCGGGATATTCAGCGACATCAAATGTTTGAGCGGACTTGCAAATTGCTATTTGAATTTTATGTGATTGTGAAGATCGACAACTTTTAAGCGATCGCGGATGCTTTTCCTGTCATTAGGGTTAGTAGTTAGCACATCCTGCAAGGCTATGACTATCGTCAGTCCAGATTCGCTGGAGACAATGAGATTATTGCATTTTATCTCTAATAAGCATACACCACCAACGGAATTTCCAAGATTGCATTGCAAAATATCACATTGCTCACGATCTTCACTGTAAAGCACGGGAACACCTATGACTTTGCCTTGCTTTGTACCAAAGAAGTAGTACATCTAATCGCCAAGGGAATTAGAGAAGTTAGAAGAGTTATTGTAGTTTAGACTTCCAGTGTTTCCATTGTTATTGTTGGTATTGTTATTGTTAAGAGAGTTAGAGCTATTCTGATTCATAGAATTAGCATTGCTGTTGGTACTGCTATTTTCCTTGATGAAATCGATGCACGATACGGTAATGATCTCATCCTTGAATCTTTCTTGCAGGGCTGTTCCGTATTTCAAGAAGAATGCAGCGTTGAATAGTTGATTGTCTTAGCAGAAAAAACTTGAAGATTGATTCCAGCCAAGGTAATGACTCATGAACATCTCAGGACGAGGGAGTTACCAAGCTGATAGATCGACTTTCTTGTAGAGATTGTCTTGGATGGAATTAGCCATAAAAGATATGAATATGTCCATGTAGTTGATTGTATTCTCTTCTTAGATTGACTAGAAAAAGAAAAACACAATTAATAAACAATATGAAATTTATATTTCTCTTTGATGGGTTTAGGAAATCAATTGGACTAACCTCAGCTGTCTGATGGATGGTGAGATGCTTGATTTAAGCAATAGTTCCTGCGACTTTCTTGAAATGCTGCTCGATTGGGATTGCACTCAGAATCTAGCCGCCAACATTGTAGTGCAGAATGTACTTGTTAGCAGAATCGTAGCCGAGAACGACAGTATTCGAATTCCCATCGGGGATAGCATTAACATTGCTGCTGGTAGTGGTAGTTGTATTCTTTGTTGCTTGGATGGATGGTGATGCCATGATCTCTAGAAGTTTCATTGAGAGCTTCGATTTTGTTTGGTTTTCCTATTTGAATAAAAAATAGTAATATTGAAGAAGAGTCAAAAGAGAGAAGGAATAAGGTTGTGTTTAAGTGGTGGTACTCTTTTGGAGAACGCAAAGGACGCAAAATCAAATGTAAAGTCTCGATGCACGTTGGTCTTAGCGAATTCAGACAATTTCATGATATCGGAGACAGCTAGCAGTTGAATCGAAGCATCAGCGAAGAAGACAATAATTGTTGACAACTACGACGAGGACTGTTATTGCTGGGGAACAGCTTCTTCAATCTAAAAGATTTTCGCTGAATCGAATAAATGCGTTGTAGTTCCTTCGTTAAAGTCCTCATGAAGCTGCAGCTTGACTTTGAGATTCAGTTTAGGGATAGGAGCTGCTTTAATAGACGAATTGCCTTGCGTTGTTGTTGCTGCTGAAAAAGTGCTACTATTCGCATTGAGAAGATCATCTGATCTCTGAATCATCAGTCGAAGTTACTGCTGGTTACTCGCAAACCCTGAAGGTGTGGAAAAAGCTTTTTGTTGCTGTGATTGCAGAGAATATCTCGGTAGCTAATCCACAGGAGTTATCGAAGGATCCGATGAAAACACTGATTATGTAATGTTGTTATTGCTTTGAAAGACACTGCTATTAGCAATGCTATTAGTGTTATTCCCTGGATTCTACCCAGGCAATAGCCTGCTATTGTTGCTGCTACTTCTAATGCTTTCTTGACTTTAGCTATCGTTTTGTGGATTACCTCCTATGATCTTTTGTTTATCCTTATTTGGGATATTCTGGAAGATTTCTGATTTATCTACAAAGATAATCGATGTCGGATAGATGAACAGCACAAATGGAAGAGCTGAATCAAGGAGGATGGATTTGAGACTGCGCTTCTTGGATGTTGTAATCCTAAACTTACTGAGAAGTGTGCATTTAGCGTTTTTAAGAAGTTTATTGCATTCTTTTTGTTTCTTGCAGTAACGACTGTAAGTGCTTAGTTCTTCGTTGCAGTATTCACTTATGTCCAAGCGGTACAGCACGTTCTAAAGAGCAAGGAGAAGAAGGGAGGATTATAGAAGAGAACAGACAAAAAGAATAAAAAGGTTAGAAAAAATATGGAAATATTAAATGTAAAATATTGAGAAGATTTCTATTTATGTATGCATGAATATGATTACTTTATCATCAACGATAAGCATCTCTTGTTTCTCAAAGACTACAGCGATGTCTTTGACTTCAGAGCTTCCTTTATCGAGAGGGAATGAGAAAATCGTCTCTAGTTTCCATACATCAAAGATCTCCACGGCTTTTCCAACGCCTGAAAAGATATCAATCAATAAAAATGGTGAATACAAATAGGAAGGTGAAATAGAATAATTCGTCGTAATAATAGCATCATTGCATTTCAAAACCTGCGACAGCGAAGAATCGATTGGAAGCTTATGTGAGTGGCTAGCAGCATGTGATGGTGCTCAGCTAGAATGGAGAATGCGTTGAAATGTTTAGACATCTTCCATCTTGCAGATCCCATACACGAACACGACGATCTTCATGAATACTTAGTAATCCAGTACCACTGCATTCCTGAGGAAAAGAAGAATAATGTGAGAATTAATAAAAATATAATATAAATGATTCCAATATCATTTCATATTTTTATCTAATGTGCAATATCTCTAATCTTCCTTACTAATTCTGATGTAATCGGATTATGGATGGCTTGCAGTAATACAACTGGTCCGACTGTCAGTGAAAGTGATGGTGTTAGGTATCGAATCGGTGAAAGCAATGTCTGCTGGTTATTGCTTTGCACATCTGAAGTGTGATGCACATTCCAGATGATAATATCCCCGTGTACTCCACCGGTGATGAGCTTGTGCTCTTGAGGTATGGAGAGATAGGAATTCACTTAGTGATGCTGAGTTAGCTGTGTACCCAAACAGATTGGTAATTGCACATTCGGCATGTTCTCTTGAAATTATTCACCAGCTAAGAAGAAGAGAATGTTGATTTTGTTTTTATTTCAATCAAATAGCAGGCTGAAGTTGATTATTTATCTTTAACCTTCCTATGAAACAGAGCTTCTTCCTTATCTTTTTAGATTGATTGATTATTTATTTATCTTCCCTCGCCTGATCCACAGATTCATTCATCTGATAATCAAAAATCACGGGAATATTGTAAAATAATAGAATAAACTCTCTTGATAAGGAAGTAGTAGTTCATAGGAAATTATCGATTTGAATGAAATTAACACTAATAAAAAATGAATTGTTTCCATTAATAGAGATGAGTTGAAAATAACTTAGAATGCATATTGTAATAGTGAACAAGATAAAGATAAACTTAATAGCTACCAATATGTTTTTTAATTGCCACTTTTATTGTTTTTGATTCTGCTGTATAGATCTGATGTTATGATGCTATTTTTGAGATAAAATATGACATAAGAGAATGCAATTTGCTCTCCTAATTCTCGTTGATAATATAAGAAATTAATCTAAGAAGAGATTTTTATGGAATTATGTAATATCCGCTCGATAAAGAAAGGAAGAAGGACTTTATTCACAAAGAAAGAGTTGCATAGATTGGGTAATTAATTAAATATTTTATATCCCCCCTTCATATCAAAAATCAAAGTATGACAAAAACATTCTGATTAAGATAAGAAAATAATTTGAGTTCGTGTGGGAAACCATTCTAATATTATTATTATTATTATTAAAATCCTGCTATATTTATTTATTCCTTTCTTCAAGAAGAAATAAATTCTTTAATTTTATTTGGAGCCTTTTTATTGTAGTATTTCAGTCATTCACCATAGCTTTTTTAGAATAATCAAGTTGTTTAATCTCTATTTGTTTTGTTGGAGATTATTTGGATAAAAGAAATTGCATTTTAATTGAGAAAACAACAAATGCAGGAAACGTTAAGTGATTTAGTATTTTCTCAAATATTAAACAATGAGAAAACGAATACTGTCATTGACAGAAGCGACATTGATTGTATAAATTAGTAATTGAATCTTGAATTCTCCATCTCTCTCTCTCTTTCCCTAATCAAGAAATGTAACAAGAGTGTTTCAATCGGCTGTAATTAATCTAAGTTCGATGAGATATGCTTATTAAATTCAAGTTCGATCTAATGTGAACAAACTTTGTCTAATCTACCAACAACAACAATATCTACTCAGTAACCGAAATATTATCATCCCTCTAAGGAGTAATAGCTTTTGTGAATTAATGAAGATGGTGCTACTGAAGATAGCTGTGGGTTGCATGAATCAGTGTCTTGATTTAGCAGAATCATAAAGATTAAGAATTCAGTGTAGAATGCCATCATAATCAAAGTAAAAAGTGAAGAACAGTACGTAATATGTACTAAAAAATTAAATTATTTTTTCTTAAAAGCATCCAAGTATCTAGTAAATATCCGCATCAATCAGCCTTCTGTATTATTGATTTTATTGAGGGAGAATTCAAATAATACATTTAAACTTTCACATGATTGGTATTATTCTTATTTGTGCAATCAATTGATATTCCTTGTGTCGTGTTTTAATAAGCACCATTAAGGTAGCATCCTTAATTTTTCCACAATTTCAGGAGATCCAAGTCCATTATTGTTTCTTGCAAGATCATATTATAACTGCCATACTTTATTGATTTTGCACATGAAATAAATGCTTGCTACGATTCCAGCTATCGCGAGTGTCACATGCATTAAGACCATTTCAATTTCAGCTAGCTCTTGATCATTCACCTGGTATTCAGAATTACCATTCTTACTATTTAAAACTTCAGCGTACTCTCTCAGTTTCTCATAAACAGATTAAAAACTACCCGAGCAAGAATAATTATTGGAAGCACTTTGAAAACTCTCGAGGAATTCTTAGTTGTTCCGCCATGAAACACACCATTCATACTTGCATAAGGACTAGTTGATCACCACGGAGATCATGTAGAGGGGAGTAACAGTGCTGAATAGGCTGGAGACGAGAAGGAATGACAGACCCAACATAGAGCATTTTTAAATATATCTGAATAGAAAAGGGATAATTAATGCTGTTTAGAGCGTAGATGCAAGGGCTTAAGCAATGTAAGCGTAGCCGCATCTAATAAAGAGCTGATAATGACTGAAAACGCATAATAGACCAGTGGCCAAGATATACCAAAAACAGCGCCAAATAAATGTTTTAGTTATCCTTTATTATTATAAAAGATTAGGCTGCATAGATCTGATTTTTTAATGCTCTTTTGAGATAAAATATGACAAAGGAATAAAAAATTTGCTCTCCTAATTCTAATTGATAAAAATAAGAAATAGATCTTAAGGGAGATTTCTTTGTGGAATTGTGTAATATCAGCTCGATAAAGAAATAAAGAAGAACTTTATCCACAAAGAAAGAGTTACATAGATTGGGTCATTAATTAAATATTTCAAGTCCTCCCTTCATATCGTAAATCAAGGTAAATACATTCTGATTAAGATAATAAAATAATGTGAGTTCGTGTGAGAAATATTGAGAATCCTGGTAGATTTAGGTTTTATCTTTCTTCAAGAAGAAATGTTGATGAAAAATTACAATTTTCTAAAAGGAATATCGCTGAAAAGTTGTGATTTTTGTTCAATAGAGTTTGCTAATAAAATAAGTTGTGGATTAATCAGGAATTTTCGGATTATCTGCGTATTTTAATTATTTCATTTTTGATTACGTATTTGATGTTAAATTATTTCATTTCTTCAATACCCATCATTCATCACATTATCTCTCTCTTGAAATCCTTGTGTCCTTCTTCTCCCTCTCCTTTTTAGTTGAGATTTAGACAGTTCTTAAGAAAAAATCCAAGAGTATGAATCAATATAAATCAAATTTTATTATAATCCCTAGTGCTTGTAAGACATTGTTCTTCCGCTACTCTGCTATTTAAACAAGCAACATTTGATTTATTCAACTTTTTTTGCAAGAAAAATAACCATTTCTTCCTGAATAAACTTGCAATAATTCGCAAGATATTATTTTTTTCATCATTGAAAGATACTTTAAAAAACAAAACATATTTAATAAATAATAATACAAAAATTCATTACACAACATTTAAAAAATTGAAATACGTTTTCATCATTTTCCCCCACTGGAGGTTTGTTTATTAGATTTGGATTTATCTAAGAGTTACTCACTTGTTAGCTGCTGCGCAGTTTGCTCTCACGGTAACTTACACACCAACTGAACATCCTTCAAATTAGACACTTACAGCTGATTCTATTGTACTCTAATGTTCATAAATTCTTTGACTCAATTTGCAATCTGTAATCGAGAAACTTATCAATAAATTCTTCTGCATCATCAATGGAGAGTGAGAAGAAGAAATCTCGTAGCTTCATTTTATCTTTTTCAAGTCGCTGAGTTGTAGGTTCATCGATGAGAAAAAATTGTAAAATGTGATTAATTTGTTCTTAAAACTTCTAAAGGATATTTCCTACTACAAATGGGCTGTTGTTTTGATCTAAAGGTTCTTTTTTCCAGATTTTTAATAGAATTTTACCTTCCTTTTTTGTTAACTTCTTTGGTCTTCCCTTTTAAATATTTCTGGGGATGGTTGCGTGCTTTTTTTTATCTCCTTTTTTTTCCATTCTTACTACGTGATTCCTAATGACTGAGGCAGTTTTATAGACAGCCCCACAGTAGCATTTGTAAGGTTAGATAGCCTTTTTCAAATCAATTGTGCGTTGGCCCTTGCCTGGCTGCTCTTTATTTATGTGTTCCTTTTCAGATGGCTTAATTGGAGGCTAAAGTGGTGAAAAATCTTCGCTTAGCTTCTCTTCATGGATATTATCAGATTCGCTTTCATATTTTTCATAATCTTCATCCTCATCTTCAATAATGATGTTTGAATTATCTTTTGTTGACTACAAAGAGTTTCGGAGTTGAAAAGAACTGATTGGTTGAGTTGCAGCGAGCTATTTCGCACTGTCATCAAAATTGTCCTTCAAGAATTGTAATTATTTTGGATTTTCTTAACCTTCACTTTGTGACTAATCATCATCTTCAATGTTAGTTCCAGAAACACTATCATCCTCGATGACTTCGACTTCATTTTTGTCTCTGTCTTGCTCTCCTTGCTTTTGCAGTTAAATCTTCAAATACAAATCCTAATCTCCCTCACAAAGTAGTTTATCATTAATTAGAGCAATATTCGGCAATTCTTCCTTTGAGTCGCTGATTTGCATAGGAATAGCGCATTAGGTATCTTAGTTCATGATGTTCTAACTAGCGAAAGGAGGGGAGGGGAGAGAGAGAGGGGAGAGAGGAGGG
>Ga0302271_10004436_pt1 | contig 11221 bp, 20 predicted proteins | sample III_Bog_N1_1_FD_198767 | JGI IMG/M metagenome (GOLD analysis project Ga0302271, IMG submission 198767) | Peat permafrost microbial communities from Stordalen Mire near Abisko, Sweden - III_Bog_N1_1 | ecosystem: Environmental > Terrestrial > Soil > Wetlands > Peat | place: Sweden: Abisko... | reverse complement strand
CCGTATTTTATTTCCCAGAACGATGGGAGATAAAGAGCCTTTTTGGAAAACTCCAATAACACTTCGTTGGCTGTTTTATAAGCATGAAGGTCTTTGTCTAAATTACAACTACTGACACTTTCACTTATTCCACTCATATGAAAGTGCAAAAGTTCCGAATCTTCTTTTACTGGAATACTAACAAAATCACAATTTTCAAAGACAATATCCGCCTTATTAATTTTTTTAAGTGTCATAAAATTCCTCTTTTATCGTATATCTTTATCATAAATAGTGACAGCCCCGATTAATTGGGTCTGTGTTCAGAACAATATTTCCTTTTCCAAACCTCTTTCCCACAGACATTACAGAAATTCGGAAGATAATCCTGAACCCGATTGAAATCCTTTATTTGGCAGAAAAACTCACCATCATCTTTTGCAAAGGATATTCTCCAAGAGAGCTTTTTCTTCTTTACTACCGCATTTACGAGTTTTCTTTCTTTTCCAATGGTGGCAAGAAACTGGTTATACTCGTCCAGTTTCATGTGAACCCCAACCTTCTTTATATTTTCTTTCAAATCCTGCCACGAGTATAGGTTGGATTTAAAAATGATGCCATACTTCTTTCCAAATACAAGGATTGAAAATAAAGCCTTTTCCCACTTCCTATTTTTCAATTTTGAAATCTCAGCAATTTCCTCTTTCGTGATAATCACTTCTTCTTGTTCAAGAAAGTCATACTTTGAACTCAATACCGCCTTGTGAATTGTTGACTGAAGAAGAACTAAATTCATTCCGTTTTTAAAGAATTCATTTCTAATATACTTTTCAGCCTTATCTTTAGACCAACCTTCTCTAATAGCATATTTAGAGAAGGCAACCATTTCCGCGTAGTCATATAAGACAAAGCCATTTTCAAATATTCTCTTCGCTTGAATTTTATCCAAATGTTTTACTCTAGCCACTCTTCCTCCAAGTCTAAAATCATGAGAGAATATTTTTCTCCATCAAATTTAATATCTCCATTCTCATCTAAAACAGGAACTTCAACATTCTTCTTTTTATATAATCCTTCTACATATTCAGGAAAGACGCTGAAAGCAAAACCAACGGAAACATTCAATGCCAACTTGGCAATCTCATTACTATTTACTGATATTTCGTCCGCCTTTCTCTTTGTTTCATAATGAAGTAAACTTTCACCATCTTGGGCGTGTTTTTTACGAAGAATTTTCCACTCTTTATATAAAAGTTTCATTTTTTCTAGTTTTTCTTCGTCTATCTGAAACACAAAGTTCATGTCGTTTCTAGCATCCTTTAAAAGAGAAACTTCCTTCTCCATGTAATGACAGATTTTGTTCATGACCGAAGGTGTATCTATCAGGTGATTATATCTATTCAAATAATAAAGCGTGTTTTCCTGTTCCTTGGTTCTATTCTCTTTTTCTTTTACCTGTTGCAAACTCAAGCCATAATTAGAGATGCAGAAAGTATCATAAATGCTCAAATATTTTTTATATTCTCTATTGTAGTGGTCATACAAATTCTTGAAAAAATAAGGGCGTTTGTCTGCAAGTATTTTATTTTGAAAATCTTCGCCCTTTTCCCATTTTGTCCACCAATCGGGAAAATCCATAATTGCAATACCTTTAGCTTTATCGATTGACATGGACTGAAAAGCCGTTAATATTTTCAACCTATTTTCAATAGTTTTATATTCTTCACTATTTTCATTATATAAGCAAAGAAAACTATGGAGGGTACTAGAAATATTTGTGATGAACCCAATCTTCCCCCCGAATGTCTGGATGTCAGATTCCCACAACTTGTCCTTATCTATATCTGACTTAGGGGCAGTCTTTCTTTCATAAGTTACTGGATTGCCACCAGAAGCACCATTTATAATTTCTTGATTGTTTGTTGTGCAGGTGATGTCCCCATCAAAATCGCAACCACTATGCAACATAACACTTTCATCGAAAATATTGTAAATAATTCCGGTAGTTAGATATTTGTACCAGTAATCTACTTTTTCATTTTTTTTCAAATCCAATACATTTATTTCTGATTTCCAAGTGAGGGGGCTTCTCAAAGAAGCAACTTTCTTGACATTTTTCTTATTCCAATAATTAGAATAAAATTCTCTCCTGTTAAGTAATCCCGTAACTGGCAACCCAAAGGCATGTTGGGAAAATGCGTGAGGGTCAGAAATCATGTTTGAATAATTTCCTTCAACATTTAGAACCCCAATATAGGATTCTTTTATTTTCTTAGAAATCATCTTCTTTATCTTGTTTCTTACAAACCCATTTTCAATCAACAAAGGCTCATAAAATAACACTTTTATGAGTGGGTCTAATCTGTCAAACCATTTCTTGTCTATATCCTTCTTTTGCATAGAACCAATCAGGAATAGGATAATTGACGACCACTTTAGACCCGATACTTCCTTTAGATAATTTATTGTCGGTTGACACAATCTCTCAATGCTGTTATCATCTAAATCTAAACACTGTAAATATTGATAATTGGTTTGAACAATGTTCTTATCTTTCTTCGGAGACGGTCTAGTTACTCGCCACTGAAAATCTCTCTTTGCAACTTCTTCTTTATATTGTTCTAAACTATCATATCCAGAAGACATCTTAAATTGACTTGCTGTTAGAATAACATCCAATTCTTCAACATTGCAACTGTTACCGTAAATATCCATTATCTCGGAAACGTTGTTTTGTCTCGCAAACTCTTTGAAGTCAAAACAAACTAAAAGTCCTTTTACCCAAGCTGAACGAATGATTGATGAACTAGGGGTGTAGTCCAACTCTAAATCATAGGCAATCTGATTTGCAAAGGTTGGGGTCATAATTCCCTGACCATCGAACACAGAGAATGTTTGCTGAATTTCTTTTTCTTCAATTTTCGGGTCTATTCCGTGTCCAGTGGATTCTGTTACAAAATCAACCTTTGTAAGTCTTATAATTTCTAAATCTGGAATAACCGTAAATCTAGGAGTAGTAATTGGTGTTCCTGCCGAAGATGAAAGTGAATAGTAGGCATTATACTTATTTGGATTTATGGTTAATTCTTTTCTACCACAATCCAGATACCAATCCATTTTTTCGTAATATCTCTCGTCTATAAAAAATGCTGTAGAACGTCTCGCATTTCCCGCGCCGCTATACAGTCTTTTAAAAAGTATTCCGTTTATGTATAATCCGTTATTCACCAGATGTTTATAATGTCTATTATCATCAAACACCACCGAAATTATCTCTGGAATAAACAAATACTTATCTACCGAATATTGCAATTTTTCTAATCGTTCTTTTGCTCTGACAGAATTTTTATTTTTTCTAATCTTCTTTATTTCATTTTCTGATTTTTTAATTTCAGGAAATAATAATTCCTGTTTCTTTATCCGTCTCAAAAATTCCAAAAGATTAGAGTCACCAATTCTTACCATTTCATTATTTCTTCTAGCTTCTGATGGGTTTATGTTTATTCGGTATCCATCTTGTTTTAGTCTTCTCGTATTGAATTTATAAATGAAAAAACTCTGTAGCTTAAGCAATAAACTCACCTCTAAACAAAAATTAGGTGGAGAAAAACTCCACCTTTCAAACTTTTCCGTTACGATTTTCTATTGGTCTTGACATGGGATGATATGTCAATTCTCTTTGCTGTGTTACTGGCTGATTTCTTGGTTGAGGATAGCCCTCATTTCTCCTCGGAAGATTTTCCGGAACAGAATAATGGGGAGCCTCGGCATTATTATTTTTCTGAGAATTATTTTGGTTTCCCATTTTACCGTTTCTCTCATCCATTCTTGTTGCGATAACCTTATCGGGGTCAATAAACAAATCAAATCCACCAAGTCTTCTTTTTCCCATACTTTCCAGTATATCATTGAAAGCATGAAGAAGGGCATTTGCGGAATTCATAAAGAATTCTTCCACAAAAACAACCACGACAGAAATGAGAGAACCTATACCTATAAAACAGTACATTGTAAACCCATCAGGAATGGTTTTTCTCGCCTCAACTACGGTTGTTGAAAAAAATTGACCAAGATTTGTTCCAGAGTCAATCAAGGCAAAAACACCGAACAGAACATAATAAATATTTGAAAGAACCTGAGACTTGTTTATTTCCTCTTCTAATATTGCAATATGAGTTTTGTTTTGAATGTTAGCCAGTTTATTCTTATATGCAAGCCTACGACCAGCTTCAATTGCCGCCAAAAATAAAACAACATTCTGCCCATATTGAGTAAGCAACGCCAGAGCGTGTGAAATCACATGACTAGAATCACCTTCATCAAACGGAATAAAAAATGCTTGAGTTTGGAAATAACTCCAAATTGAAACTCTTATTATTCCGTAAACACATCCTAGAAAAAAAAGAAATTTTAGAATATTTTTTCCAATTTCATTTTTCATTTTAATTTTCCTTTATTTTTATATATCCCGAATTATTTTCATCGTTTTCAATTCCAATTAAAATATTTCCAACTTGTATTTCTTTGCAAACCTGAGTCCTCAATCCTTCTATGTTTCCGTTTTTTATTTCAAACTTATTTATGAAGATTGGTGAAATTTCAACTGTGTCTGGAATTCTGCCATACTTCTTTATAAAGTATTCTTTAGCCTCATGAACATTTTTCCCATTCCAGAGCATTCCGATTTTCATTTGTTATCTCCAATATACGCCAACCAGCTTTTTCCGGGGTTTAGTTGTTCAAGTTCAACATTGGTATTATATCTGTTGACTATTTCATACCCGCTTGGATAGTTTTTATATTCTTCTTCCAGTTCTTTCCTAGACTTTCTCGACCACGATAAAAATCCCATTTTATCACACTCTAAACAATCTCTTCTGCTAAAAATTCAAAGTCATCATATCCTCTCGGATACTCTACAATTTTAGCGGCATATTTGTCTACAGCACCATAAAATCCTTCTATTTCGTTTACACTTTCGCGGTGATAAATCATATGATATGCAACATGAGAAGCTATAGCATCATCATCACCGAATGTGTGGAAGTATCTCTTAAATTCTTCGGAGTTTGCAATATCAAAAACTTTTTGGTCAATTTCAATTATCCCTTCCCCAACCTCGTTTCTGTCAATTTCTATTGTAAATTTAAATTTTCTCATACTTTCCTCCTAGAACATTCTATCACAAAACCGAATAAAAGTCAAGGGTTACATCCTTCGAATATATTCATTTTTAAAATTCAAAAGATTAAAAATAAGGAACGAAGATTCTTCTCTGGTCAAAGAAGAAATATTCAATTCTCTCAGCATCTCGTCAAACTCTTGAAGAACCAATTTTCTATCCCAACTTCTCCCTTTATCAATTATAACGATGTTCCAAATTAAATAATATCTTGATAAATCTATTCCTTTACAAAAAATCAATGGGGGGTCAATTGATTTATATGGAATAACATCAAAAACTAAAACTTTTCCAACCCTGTTTTTTGGGGATACAGAAACAACCGACCAATTTATCAATTCGCTAACTAGAGAAGGAAGAGAGGCTATCTCTATTGTAGACAAAGATAGTTCCTCTGGTTCAAAACAAAAACAATAAAAATCCTTTTTTACTTTGATACAATCTAAAACATTCATAATTATTAATCCTCATCAAGAGCTTCTGCAATCTCTTTCCAAAAATCATCTATAAAATCCTCATCTTTGGACTTTCTTTCCATCCCCATAATTTCAAGAATTTTCCAAACTCCAATTTTCAAAAAAAGAGCATAGATAAATTCAAATTGTTTTCTTGAAATCTCAAAATATTCTTCGGTTCTTTTAGTTTTCTTAATCATTTAATCCTCATAAAATCTTAGTTTTATCGTTAATCAAGCATATTAACTTTATTTAAGGTTTTCATCAAAAGACCATCAACGGTCAATTTTCTATTTACCGCCTTGATAATAAGATACGCTTTTTCCTCAACAGACAAATCTAGCCAAATCAAATCAAAAAGTTCATTGTCTACTTTGTTTATATATATATTTTCAATTTTTTCCATTGCTTATCTGTCCTCATAAAATGATGTTTTTATTCTACTGCAAAGTTATATTCTAATGGTTTACGGCTTGCAATATAGTCGCATAGGTGAACAAACTTTTGCATTTTTGTTTCTGGTAGGGGTAGAACCGTTTCATCGTATTGGCTGGTAGTCCATTGTCCCATGTGAGATTCAATGTTAGAACAAATTGAATTTAGTACAAGTTGTTCTCCACCATTTTCTACAACCACCAATTCAGAGAGAACGTCTCCGGCAATCAATGGATGAGTATGGAGAGTTTTACCACCACTTCCATCCAAGCCCTGTTTCCATCCATCGTGGAGAATTAGAGATGCTACGATAATATCCTCTTCTAAATCCGTAAAATCATGAATATTGAAAAGCATCTTGGCAATGGAAACTGCCGCTTTTACGTGACGATAAAGACCTTCATCTCCAATTGTATAAGAGGGGTGGTATTTTCCACTTGAGGATGCTGGAACATGATAAAAATAATCAGGAATAAGTTTTACCCCCTGTTCCGCAATATCTCTAACAATTGGGTCTTTTATTAAGTTTAATTCTTTTTCAAAATACATTATATTCTCCTTTATAAAATAAGCCTTTTATTGGTCTTTTCTACCACTTGTAGAAAGGTAAACGGTGTGGTTTCTAATAGCCTGTGCAATTTCTTTTCCTGTTTCATTTAGAGATAAAAGAGCCTCAACTACATTTATTTCATAATTGTTTCTTTTTGTTGTAAACATCTTATAAACCAATTTAAACAATTCGTATTTCCAATCATCATTAATGTTTTTGATAACAATTTTTCTTTCACCAATATTCATTAGTAAAATCACAATTCCAAGCCATATTATTGAAAATATAATTCCTCTCAAAAGTTCTTCCAATTTATTTCTCCTCTCATAAAATTACAGTTTTATTGTGGTTTGTAGTTGAAAGTCTCAACCCACTTATGGAGTTTACCGTATCCAAAATGGTCATTGGTCATAATTCCACCCGCATCTGATACTGTAAATTGACGTACCACCTCTGATGTTTCAAAAGAATATAAGAGGTTGAAAAATGTTTCATCTTCAAATGCGGTTGAAATAGAACCAACAGATTTATCATTATACATGATTTTTATAATGTACATTTTATACTCCAAATGAATCTAAGACTAGGGCGATTACTTCACCAATACTTTTAATTACAGTTGGTGTCATGTAAACGTCAAATGTCAAAATTCCCAACCAAAATCCAAAGGCTAAACCAATACTAATTAGTTGTAAAGGAGTTCTTTCTTTTTTAATGTTTTCCATTTTACCAGTTCTCCGTACAGAAAAATCCACGACCATGAACCTTAATCCAATCTTCTTCTGAACCCTTGACATACCAACTGCCGAATTCAGAATTTTCCTGTAATTTTAGAATTCCAGATTTTGTAAACTCATTTGCGTCTTCTGCATCTTCAAATGTTACAGTCCAGTTTTCTTTGTGAACCAATTCCCACTCATCATCCAAATCCGATTCGCCCATAAATTCTTCCCAATTTTGACCAGTTGATTCTTCCCACACCTTTTCCGCATCCTCAATACTTTCTGCAATTACCGTCTCTGAACCATTATAATACATATTTAACATGTTTAAAATCCTTCCAAGTTCCATTTTTCAGCTAATGTTATATTTACCCAATTACAATAAGCATGAGATGTTGCCTTCCAAATTCTGTAAGATAAAGAATCTGAACCATCTTCATTTTCACAATCAAAGAGATTAAAAACCCAATCTACGATTGTGTGGTTTATATTATTATCAATCCAATTTAAAACATTCCAAATTTTCTCTTCCATTCTCATTCTCCTGAAGCCAATGTAAACAGGGCTTTCTCATATTTCTTAATTAGTTTGAATTTTATTTCACAGTCTTCCATTTTGTAAGACTCTTTTAGATTACAAAGAAGGTCACAAATTTTTATTGCCCTAGCGTCAGGAAAGTTCTTTATTTCTTTAATATAACTTTCATAAGATTGACCTTTATCTTTGGTCAAGAAATAAACACACCCTGCTACGAATTTGCCGAAGTTATCTTTCAATTCAATCCAAGTAGTTTTAGTTTCAAGTGTATCATGAAGAAGGGCTACTGTCTGATACTCTATTGGCATTCCCATTTCTATCACTTTATCCAGAACATCCAATAGGTGATATGTATACGGGAATTTACCGTACATTTGGTCTCCGTGTCTTTCTTTTGCAAATTGAAATGCTTTTTCTAAGGTTTCATTTTCCATTATTTCGTTTCCTTTCTATTTATATGATAACACAATTATTCTGGTTTGTCAAGAGCAATTATTGTCTAAAAGTCCTTTAGTCTATCCAGATGTTCTTTCATTAAAAAATTAAACGCACATTCATGACACAAAAGCACTTGTTCGTCATTACCAATATCAATGAGATGAATTGGTCTTTCCGGACAATAATTTCCGTTAAGGTCTTTTGTTTCACAATGAAAGTTTTCTTTAGTAATAATCATAGTTTCTCCTCTTCAAAATATTTAGCCATTAATTCTCTCATTTTCAAAGAAACATCCTCTTTTGATACAGGAGATGCTTCTACCTTCTCCAACAACCAGTCGGCTAAGTCAATCATAATCTTATTGTCCGTTTCCATTTTATTCCTCTTTTTTAACCATATACACAGGAGGGGATTCTTTTATTGTCTTTATTGTAAACGGCAATTCCAAGTCTTCCAAGATTGCCTCAAATACATCCATTCCCATTTGTTTACAAAAAGCATTCATCTTTCTCTTGCTCCTTGGTTTGAATACCACATCCACCAATTCCTTCTTAAAGAAAAGGGTCTCATCTTCTTCTATTGGTTTATTTTTTATAGCGTTCAAGAAGGAAAGTATCTGTTCCTCATTTTCAATTATTTTCATTTTTTACCTCTTCTTGTTTTCTAATAAACATCCAATATTTTTTATCCCTGTTTTGACCCTTTGTTTCTTTTATAGACTTTATTTCAAAAGGGATATTGTTATTATCTATGATTTTTGAAATAACATTAAATCCCATATTCCTGTCATTCGCTACGCTGGAAGAAAGAAGAACTCCGAAGAATTTCTTGGCAATTATTTTCTGGTCATCTTTGAAGAATTTTATATTTTTGTTTTCTTCCAAGACCCTGATTATGTCGGGTTTCTGTATTTCATGCTCTGCAAATTCTTCCTCTTCGGGAATATATTGAAAATGAGAATAAAAATATTGTCTAAATTTCTCATCCGATTTATTCAAATGTTCGTAGAATTCCAGCATATATTTATAATAAACTTCAATTGCAACATTTACTGTAAAATCATTATCTATAATTTCTGGAAGATTTGACTTTCTATGTCTAAATTGAAATTCCTCTTTTCCCAATTCTCGCAATTCCCTAGCCCACCACAAATTTTTTGAACATTCTGAAATTCTTTGGAGCATATCTCCCTTGTGAACATTTTTTATATAAATATCCAATTTGTCATTTTCATTTTTTACTCTCTTCCTGCCAACACTTTGAATAATATTTATTGGGTCTGAACTTTCAATTATTATTGTTTTAAGATTTTCATCCTCAATATTAATTCCCGTATCAAGTAGTTTCGTTGAACAAAGGAGTGTTGTTGAAAACTTGGTATCTTTGACTATTTGTTTGATGGTATTTTTATCGCTCAGTTTGCCGTATGCCTTCTTTTCGGGTGAACAAACAAAGGACGATTTCCCAACAAACTTTTTGCTGAGTTCATAGGCATCTTCCGCACTTCTAGCAAAATAAATTGCTTTTTCACCATCAGGAAGATTTGAAACAAGCCTCTCAATTGCCTCATCTTTCTTATAGAAAAGAACTTTGTTGATATAAGAATAATCATCTGGAAAGTTGTAAACCTTGTCGTACTTGGATTTATAAGTAAAAAGCATTTGAGGGGTTGCTGTCAGCAAGATAATTAGTTTGTTGGGATAGATAAACTTCAGTGAACGAAGAAGTAAATCCGTCTTTCTATTGAACGGTGCATCCTCTAAAAAGAAATGCACTTCATCCATTAATATAACATCGTACCCATTATAAACATCCGAGAGAGGAATCCCACCGTAAATCTTTTCACTTATATTCTGGTAGTTTACCATCTCAAAAACGTCATCTTTTCCTTCGAGAGACTTTTCATTCTGTTCCTTTAGAACCACCCTATTAGAAAAGAGAAGGCATTTATAGTTATTCTTTTTACAATATTCATAAATCGTATTCTGCGCCCAATAGGTTTTTCCCGTTCCTGTTTGACTTCTCACCAATATCTTCATCCCCATTTTCCAATCTCTTTCAATTTCTTCCAAAGTAATAATATCACTAATCCGTTGTCCCACAAATACCTCCATCTACTCCAATAAGATAATTTGCTGGAAAGGGGAGTGAGCCTTTGTCATGCGGAAAGGGCTGTACATCCACAATCAACACTATCCAGCATAAAGGATATTACCACCTAATTCAAATCCTGTCAAGGAAATAAGTATTAGAAATTTATATGAGTTTTGTGGCTTGCCTTTGAAAACCAAGTCATTACAGCATATAAAGTCTTTTTCGTATATTATTTTAACTCTATAATGTTTATGCTTTTCAAAATAAATTTGCGCCAGATTCGACATTAACCCCTATTAAGAGTCCATGTCGTTTTTGGCGCATTTGTTAAGGTAATTGTCAGACAACTTACTGTCTATTTCCCTAACTTTATATCCTTCAGTCATCGTATCCGGTCAGCATCATAAGGTTAAATTGGCTTCCCTTTATTCCTATTCTCGTATTGGTAAAATAAGCTCTATCGGGTTGCATTACTTTGAACGTCTAATTGGCTACATTTTCTGTCATTACGTTCTGATAGATTGGTTCTATTTCTACTATAAATTACACTTTATGTAAGTATTTTAGCACATATTGGGAGAATATGCAATGGTTGTATAATTTACCGAGGTATGCAGGACATTAGTGTTTGTGTGACTTAACCTGCTATGGGGCGGTTGTCCCCAGTTCGTACCTGTTTGCCTGTAAAATGGCGTATATTCATTCATACTATAATGTTTATTATATATAAACATGATAGTATTATTCTATTATTTACTCTTTTATGCTTGTTGTATGGCTTATGCTCTGCTACCTTGAATCCACATATACAAGACTCTCGATTCAATGG
>Ga0302271_10004435_pt1 | contig 11222 bp, 7 predicted proteins | sample III_Bog_N1_1_FD_198767 | JGI IMG/M metagenome (GOLD analysis project Ga0302271, IMG submission 198767) | Peat permafrost microbial communities from Stordalen Mire near Abisko, Sweden - III_Bog_N1_1 | ecosystem: Environmental > Terrestrial > Soil > Wetlands > Peat | place: Sweden: Abisko... | reverse complement strand
ATTACTTTTATTATTAATTTAGTTTTAGAGAAGTTAAACATTTTCAAAATCTTTGTTCAATTTTCTCAATAGTATTGTCAATCTGACAGAATGCAATATAAAATCAATCTTTTTGCTTTGATAACTAACTATTTTAATAATCTATTACCATTCTCACCAATAGTATTCCTTGTGAGATTTAGATCTAAAGAAGTGAGAGTAACACACTTTGCAATTCCTTCTCCTAAATACTTTGCACCATTCTCACCAATAGCATTACCATAGAGATTTAGATTTAAAGAAGTGAGAGTAACACACTTTGCCATTCCTTCTCCTAAATACTTTGCACCATTCTCACCAATACTCTTACCGCTGAGATCTAGATTTAAAGAAGTGAGAGTAACACACTTTGCAATTCCTTCTCCTAAATACTTTGCACCATTCTCACCAATACTCTTACCGCTGAAATCTAGATTTAAAGAAGTGAGAGTAACACACTTTGCAATTCCTTCTCCTAAATACTTTGCACCATTCTCACCAATACTATTACATCTGAGAACTAGATTTAAAGAAGTAAGAGTAACACACTTTGCAATTCCTTCTCCTAAATACTTTCCACCATTATCACCAATACTATTATAACTGAGATTTAGATTTAAAGAAGTAAGAGTAACACACTTTGCAATTCCTTCTCCTAAATACTTTGCACCATTTTCACCAATCTAATTATTGCTGAGATTTAGATTTAAAGAAGTGAGAGTAACACACTTTGCAATTCCTTCTACTAAATACTTTGCACCATTCTCACCAATACTATTACCGCTGAGATTTAGATTTAAAGAAGTGAGAGTAACGCACGTTGCAATTTTTTCTACTAAATACTTTGCACCATAATCACCAATCTAATTCTTAGTCTTATTTAAATGAATCGAGTCTATTAAATAGTTAGGTGTTTATTGTAGTTTCTCCATCAGTGTTTGTAGATTGCATATGTTTATTGAAATCCTTTCAATAGAATCTTCTTATTTTTGAGTTTCCATTAGTATTTTATGAAATATTTGATCGCAAATGGTATTCTTGTTAGAAATTAATTCTTTCCTTTTTTTAAGATTTTTTCAATTCTCAATTACATATTTGAAATAGATAATCCTTCCCTCTGTTTCTTTTAATGATCCCCCACTATTTGTGAAATTTAAACTTGAATATCGGTGCTTTGTTTGCCTTCTAAAATTAATTTGTGGATTTTCAGTTAAAATAGATTCTAAAAAAGGATATTTTTACTTTTCAAATAGATTTCAAGAAACAATAATAAATTGTTGAGATGGAATGTCTCATAAAAACCTTCTAAAATTTTAATTTCAGAAGATTTTTAATTTTAATAAATAAATTCGTGGCAATCAAGTGCCGATAAGTGTCTTTTTTTGCCATTAGAATTGGAATAAAAAAATCAATGATATTTCAATTAAAATTTGAAACAAGCTATTTGAAGATAGCATTCCAAAAAATATTTCGTTAAGGAAGAGGAAATTTAAAGTATTAGATTTCCAAAAATCAAACAGCGAATTGAAAAATGTCTAAAGAAAAATAATTTGAAAATAAAACATTATTTATCAATTCTTAGTTTCACAATAGCGACACAATATGGAATATAATGCAATATAAAATCAATCTTTTTGCTTTCATAACTAATTATTCTAATATTCTATTATCATTCTCACCAATACTTTTTTCGCTGAGATCTAGATTTAAAGAAGTGAGAGTAACACACTTTGCAATTCCTTCTCCTAAATTCTTTTCACCATTCTCACCAATAATATTACCCCAGAGATCTAAATTTAAAGAAGCGAGAGTAACACACTTTGCAATTCCTTCTCCTAAATACTTTGCACCATTCTCACCAATATTATTACGTCTGAGAACTAGATTTAAAGAAGTGAGAGTAACGCACTATGCAATTCCTTCTACTAAATACTTTGCACCATTCTCTACAATTCTATTACCGCTGAGATCTAGATTTAAAGAAGTGAGAGTAACGCACTTTGCAATTCCTTCTCCTAAATTCTTTGCACCATTCTCACCAATACTATTTAAAAGGAGATCTAGATTTAAAGAAGTGAGAGTAACACACTTTGCAATTCCTTCTCCTAAATACTTTGCACCATTCTCACCAATACTATTACCGCTGAGATCTAGATTTAAAGAAGTGAGAGTAACACACTTTGCAATTCCTTCTCCTAAATACTTTGCGCCATTCTCACCAATACTATTACCTCTGAGATCTAGATTTAAAGAAGTGAGAGTAACACACTTTGCAATTTCTTCTACTAAATACTTAGCACCATTCTCACTAATACTGTTACATCTGAGAACTAGATTTAAAGAAGTAAGAGTAACACACTTTGCAATTCCTTCTCCTAAATGCTTTGCACCATTATCACCAATAGTATTATCATAGAGATTTAGATTTAAAGAAGTAAGAGTAACACACTTTGCAATTTCTTCTACTAAATACTTTGCACCATTCTCACCAATACTATTACCGCTGAGATCTAGATTTAAAGAAGTGAGAGTAACACACTTTGCAATTCCTTCTACTAAATACTTTGCACCATTATCACCAATCTAATTCTTAGTGTTATTTAAATGAATCGAGTCTATTAAACAGTTAGGTGTTTATTGTAGTTTCTCCATCAGTGTTTGTAGATTGCATATGTTTATTGAAATCCTTTGAATAGAATCTTCTTATTTTTGAGTTTCCATTTGAATTTTATGAAATATTTGATCTCAAATGGTATTCTTGCTAGATATTAATTCTTTCCTTTTTTTAAGATTTTTTTTCAATTCTCAATTACATATTTGAAATAGGTAATCCTTCCCTCTGTTTCTTTTAAACATCCCCCACTATTTGTGAAATTTAAACTTGAATATTGGTGCTTTGTTTGATTTCTAAAATTAATTTGTGGATTTTCAATTAAAATAGATTCTAAAAAAGGATATTTTTACTTTTCAAATAGATTTCAAGAAACAATAATAAATTTTTGAGATGGAATGTCTCATAAAAACCTTCTAAAATTTTAATTTCAGAAGATTTTTAATTTTAATAAATAAATTCGTGGCAATCAAGTGCCGATAAGTATCTTTTTTTGCCATTAGAATTGGAATAAAAAAATCAATGATATTTCAATTATCTTTTATTCTCAATAATAAAGTAAAAATGAATAAATTTATTTTACATTTTTTTCTTTGATCATTTCAAATAAAAAATTAGTAAATCACTGACATCTTGCATAAAGTTTATTTTATTTGTTAAGGATACACAAAATATGGCAAAAATGTATGTGTTTCAGACAACATGCCAACATATCTTGAAATTAATAAAAGAATAAAAATTGTAAATTGGGAAAAAGTAAAAAACTTTGTTTGATCTTAAAATCAATGAAAGTTTGATCAAACACCCATACTAATCGCAAATCTAAACATTCTTCTAAGATAAAATAATCGAATCTTTGGTCATCAAAACCCACTCCCCTAATTGGATTCGAACAAAAATTATTAAATAATATCAAAAATAAAAACAAACAAAACATTTTTAATCCATAAATGGCACTACCTGCTTCTTTCAACTCCATTGTAGTCAAATCGTTGAGTCTTAATGGCATCGAGTATACCTCTAAAGACTAACCATTCTCCATAGATAATCTCAAAGAAGATGAATTTATTGCGAAATTGCTTTATACGCCTATTAGTGACTACAGTATTCATGAGATCCAAGGTCATTTTCCTTCTGCCAAGATCCCCTTTACCCCTGGATTCGAAGCTACTGGATAGATAATAGCTGGAAATGGTGACAGCGTCCAAGCATTGATCGGAAGAAACGCAAGTTTCAAGGTGATTTCCGGTGGAGCATGGCAAGAATATGTTTTAGGTAGTCTCAAATAGGCTTTGATTCACTCTCCAGAGACTGACTTACGACAAGTTAGCGCTAGTTGCTATGTCAATCCACTAACTGTAGCTGGCATGCTTGAGTTAGTAAAGAAACACAAGCCTAAAGCAGTCATCAACACAGGAGCAGCTTCATCCATTGGAAGAATGTTCTAAGCAGGATGCAATTAGCTTAGTGTGCCTGTTGTAAATATCGTTAGAACTGATAGCAAAGCAGCTAAGCTTCTAACTGAGTTGCCAGCAGGTTCTCATGTGCTTAGTTACGAGAACATAGAAACCTTCAGGACTTAATTCTCAGAGTTAGCTTCTAAATTAGAGGCTACACTTTGTTTTGAGTGTGTTGGTGGAGCGATTGCAGGTGTGATCTTCAACGCCTTACCTCCTAACAGTACATTGCTAGTTTATGGAACTTTAAGTGGGTAAGATATTACTGGAGTGAATGGAGTTTAAGTCCGATGGGCGAACAAGAAAATTGAAGGTTATCTCGCGTACACTTGGTTTGAGAAACTGTCTGAGAAGGAAAAGAAAGAAGTTCATGAATTCATTTAAACTAACACCGCAAGTATATTCTCTACGAAGATCTAAGGAGAGTATTCTCTAGCATAAACCAAAGAAGCAATTGAGTTCTTCAGCAAAGACATGTCTGCAGGGAAGGTTATCTTAAAGATTTGATAAATAAGATCATTAGATAAAATAAAAGAAGAAAGAGGCAGAAATGGCTGGTGATTTAAGATTCTTCTATATCAAAGAGAAATCAGCTTAACGCTATTAAATTCCCTGACTATCAACGTGAAAATAATAAAATATCTGTTTTGCAAGTTGTCTTTTACATCATTATTAACTTTGTCCAGTGGTTGACTCTCTACACATCTGCTTTAGACATCTAGTATTTAAGGCTCTTCAATTTTAAAAGAAAGTTAATGAACTTAAAGAGATAGCAAAGGAATTCAAAAAGCACACATACAACAAAGAAAATTCAAAAAAAAAAACTAAACAAATTACCATCTAATAATCTTATTTAAAAACACATATTTACATATCTATTCACCTAACACACAGATAAGAAAGAATAAATAAAAATAATAAATTAATCCCATAGATATAAGCACGATCACTAATGGCTCTACGATAAACTAAGCCTGTGGCTAAGACAACTAGAAAGACTCGCTCGGAACTGACAGAAGAGTAGAAATAAGAAATCAAAGAAGCCTTTGATCTCTTCGATACTGAGAACACCTAGTACATCGATGCAAAGGAACTCAAAGTTGCCATGAGAGCATTGGGTTTTGAACCGAAAAAAGAAGAAATCAAGAAGATGATCGCAGAAGTCGACAGGGAAGGCAGAGGGGTTATTGAATTCTAAGATTTCCTTGATCTCATGACTGTTAAAATGGTAAGAGTTCCCTTATTTTGATGTGATCTAATCTCTCTGAATTAATCATTCAAGGCTGAAAGAGACCCTCGAGATGAGATCCTCAAGGCATTCCGTTTGTTTGATGATGACAACACTGGGAAGATTTCACTTAAGAATCTCAAGAGAGTAGCTAGAGAGTTAGGTGAAGCGATGACTGAAGAAGAACTCTAAGAAATGATTGACGAAGCAGACAGAAACGGTGATGGTGAAATCGATGAAGAAGAGTTTGTCAGAATCATGAAAAAGACTAATCTATTCTGAGGAGATAGAAAAGAAAGGGGATCTTTAAATTTCAAGTATTTCCCTTGGATTCACAATGAAAGACTATTCTTACTCACATACACATACATGCATTATCTTAGTTTATTTGCTTTTGATTTTATAATTAACACCTTCAACACAAACTCCATTTTTGTACAGTGTTATTGATATTCATTCAATCAGCCACAAAACAGAGAAATTATTGATATTATTATTTTGAAATATCCATGTAATTGCCAAACAAATAAGCCTAGAGTGTGACAAAATACAATAGAACAAATTTGAATTTTTATATTATTAATCTATTTGCTTCTACTAATTACCTTTTTTACGCATATTTCAATTTAATTTATTTCCACTATTATTTGCTTTTTCATTTATTATTATTTCTATTACTAATTTTCCCCGTCGGCGTAGTTGGCTCACTGGACTTACCATGTTCTGGCAACTCATTATCTTGCATTTTATTAAGACTCCTTGATCTCTCGTAGTTAGCATTCATGTTGCTATTGGCATTTATTGGATCATTCGTGTTATCATGAAATACAATTGAATTATGAAAACTTCGTTTATGCCTATGGTTCACGTTGAGATTAAATAATTCTTGATCCCGTTTGAAGTTGATATCATGCGGGATAGATTAACTGGATATATTCACAGTAGATGTCTGCAACTCAGCAAAATGAGGGATAATCTATTCTTAATTATTATTATCTGTGTTACTACTCCCAGTGCTTCTACTGTTACTTACTGAATCATATGTGAAAGCAGAATGTGCTATTTTATTGCGTTTCTTTGGGATCTTCGCTGTTTCATCTTCTATGCTTTATGTATCGTGGTGAATATTGGATTCTTGATCTTAATTCTCACGATGGGAAGATTTCAAGGGTGATCTGATTCTTTTCTAGCTGAAGATTGATTTTTTATTATTTTATTATGATCCTGAGATCGCAGTTGCTGCATCGTTATTGTCAGGAGAATCTTAATGTATCGATGATTAGGAATCTTCGCCTGTTTTGAATGCTTCTAAATTCAATAAGATTCGACGTTAACTGCCTGATTAGAATAACAGTTTGTTATTGTTAGGTGATGCATTTGAATTCAATGAGAGATTTTTAGACAAATCGAAATCAGCACTGTTGTTGCTGATGATATTTGATTCAGAGAAAACTATTTTTTTTTTGACTCGCCTTTGAAGAGTCGTATTAGAAACTGTGCTAGGGCTATTGTTACTGTTACTGCTGTTACTGTTACTGTTGTTGATGATAGAGTCCATAACTAAAGGACCTTAGGTATCTTATCTATCGATTTAATCATCTTCCAAATGGATCAAGATATGACTGTTTGCCTTATTGTCTTCTTAATCTATTAATTTACTAATTTATCTATGCATATTCACCTCCTCTGGGATGAATGGGAACGGTTATCTATGGCAAGTTATCTTCATGATCGAGTAGCTTAAGGACAGCAAGAAAAATGACCAGAAAGTAATATTATCCATGATCAGCGCAGGTATTGGTTCATTTCCTAGCTGAATTATGCTTGCAAAGATAAACAAAAACACAAAGCTCAGCAGAAACAACCCAGCTATTATATAAAACCCAATGTTCTTGATTCGCTTCCAAGTCTATCTAGAAATATGAAAACTGCAGGCTAATAGCAGCACGCAGATTAGGAGAACCACAGAACATATCGTGTAGCAAAGGATTCGAGTTATCACTCTAGCAAAGCTATGAGTAATAATAGGGTTCAAGGATTTACAAGACGAAAAAGAGTACACGAACTAATTCAGCTGGAGATTTGGGACAACTCCCATAATAGACGTAGGTACTAAGAATGGTAATTGGATGTTTCCAGGGAGGGTATTAGTGATTTCCTGCATAATGATGTTCAAAGAGCTAGATTTGATAAGCACACTGAGTATAATGTTGATTTAATCTGTGAAGTATACATCATTTTCATATCCAAAACAGTTACTAAGATGAAAATCCACGAAGAGCTTAATACTGCAAGCAATATCAGATAATATCAAGATGAAAGAGAAGATAAGTAGTAGCTTCTCTTAGATACGTATGCGCTCTGTAATGGAAAATACAAAATTAAGGAAATTAAAGGATTGAATGTACTATTGATTGTGTATTGAAAAAAATGTGTGGTACAAAAGATATTATTTTTCAAATTTTAGAATTAGAAATAAAAAAGTATGACCAAAAATAAGGGGGAAGAGTGGGGGAAGAAACTTTTAAAATTAAGGGGGGATTAAACAGTCAAGAAGAAGAGTTGAAATAAGATTTGGTGTTCTTGTTATTGTTTGTTTTTGAGTTTGTAAATATTGATATTTTGCTTACTGTCTTTAAAGAATTTGAGGAAACTCCATGATATCTCATACTCCCTGACACCGCTGGTGCTGATGTTGTTTTCATCGATGTCAATAAACTATTCTTATTCGTTTTTTTCTTCTTCTTTATCTTTGGCATGAACCTTAAGGGAATCTTAATCGATTTATGTCTTAGCCTTGAGCTTTCTAGTTGAGTTTTTACTGCTTTTTTTCAAGGATACTTTCTTTTCCTTGTTCACAACAGATAACTCTGAATTATTAGCTACCTATTCTTCTTCTTAATTGTGTAAATCTTCCTTGAAATCCACTTTCTTTTTCTTATTTTTATGTTTGGTGACTGTCTCTGCTTAGTAATCACCATTATCATTCCCAATGCTATCTTCATTTGAAATCATACTTGGGTATTTTTTAGCTTTCGTAGAGATATTACTAATTATCTTAGCTCTTTTTTTAACTTTTTTTGTGCCATTCTTAATAGTATCTAGCCTTGAGTCGTCATGTTTTTCATTATCTTCCTCTTCATCTCGTTTAATAAGAGCTTTCTTTTTTCTGTTCTTTTTCTCAGTTCCTACTTAGCTTCCAGGAACTTTCATACTTTCATCTGTCATTATCTTATTAGCAGACTATGTATGTTCACTGATATTGCTGAGTGCTAGTATTCTCTTTTTTCTTATGATTTCTGTAACTCTAGTCTCACCGTTCAAATCTGATTTCTTAATACCATCATTAGACGATCTCTTATTTGCTGAGGCGCTTTAGTCATTTTTAATTCCAAAACTAACATCTTCTTTGCTAGAGTTTTAAAATGATGCTTTTCTGCTTTAGATGATCTCTGATCCATTTAAAGTATTTCCATTAATATCTCTAAAACTCTCTTGGATAGTACTCAATCTCGCACCTTTTTTGATATATTTGTTTTTCAGTGGACTAGACGCGGAGACTTCATCACTTAGTTCTCCTTGACTTTCTTGCGTTGTCAGCATGATTATGCTTATTATTTACTGATAATTTTTTAATACTTTTTTTCTGCTGATTTCTTGAAAAATTAACTAAACCTTTGATCCCCCAACACACAGCTTAGTTTATCTAAAATATCATTCATTAAATTTGTGAATTGTACTCACAATCAAGCAAGAACACTTTGTTCAAGATGATTTCACGCTTATTATTGCATCTAAGAAACAGCCAGTTGAATCCATCAATTGATAGTGATTAAATAAGAATTAAATAATAGTAGATATGCGTAAACATTGACTTAACCTGTTTCTTCAGTGATTAATTGAAGAATATTTAAGAAAAATTAAAAATCAAAAATTCATATATTTTCATTTGATTGAAGATGCTATTGTCAAGCCTTATGATTCATAATCTATTCAATATTATGATTGAGATATTTATTTTTAATATCCATGAAATGTAGATAATTTTCGTTTAAATTGTATTCATTGCCAACATCAAAAGCTTTCTCTCTGTGTAAAGAGACGTAGTTAGAGATAACAGAATGTTCTAAGTCTCAAAAATAAAAGGAAGAATTGAAAGAAGGCTAATCAATCCTGATGAGAATAGTTTTGAAATTTCCAATGCAGCAAGCTTTCTGAAGAGATTAATAATTTGATAAAGGCGCTAATCAAAATATCTGAGTAATTGAAGAATACAACAGCATTCCCAGGAGCTAGAAGTTGTTTTTGTAAGATTTTTTAATACAATATTAATCAAAAACAATTGAGATGTTGTTAAACTACTTGAAAAGGTACACAGAGAAATTTGAACTTACAAAAATTGTTAGAAAATCAAGAATTTTTCTTTGTACAATGAGAATGCCTTGATGAACGAAAAGCCTGCTTGGACGATTTAGAAAGTCAAACAGACAGTGCTTTTATCACTAACTTCATGGAATACTTCTTAGAGTTTCTCGAGAATATTCATTTTAGTTGCATTCTTTGTTGAGCTTGAGTGAATGTGATATTGTATCCAGAACCATACAGCCTAAAAGAAAACAAAAAGGAATAAAGGAAAACCTGTGAAAAAGAGTTTAATTTACTTCATCCATAGTATGAGTTGGCTTAATATCGCTGAATTTCTCAATTTTAATCCTATTTGTGATGATGTTCCAGAAGAATCTCCTAGCAATTGGATCGATATTAGTAGAAGGTCCGTCATAGAACTAAATGTCCTTTTCTCCGATGAGACCATTGTGACACATAATTTCTTTGACTATTTCCACTTAATTGCCTAGCTTTCTTAGTACCATGCCGGAATGCCATTTATTTTCTCAGAGAAAAAGCAGAAGTTAAGAAGGAAAGTTAACTTTAAATGCCTTTTTTGACTAAATGACTTTGAGGAAATATTTAACTTGAATATTCTAGATCTAGATAAAAAGAATGATCAAAATTGTTTAGGTATCAATTATTCACACTTATATATATGTTATTTACATTAATAAAATATCTTTTTAATTATTAATCCTGGGATAATTATCCTCCAAGAGTTGTGATTTATCTTTAATAATATTTAAAGCATCTACAGTTCTTTTCTTGTTTTTGGGATTTATAAAATTACAAGGGTCAAAAACAAAGAAAAAAAATAAGATTACAAAACTATTGGGTGATAAATGAAATATGTTTCTATTTTCCATTGTGACAATAAAAGCATGAAAATTTCTATTCAGAATGCTAAAATAATAAGAATATCAAAATATTAGTTTATTATAATAATCAGTATTAACATATGATATTTAATACTTATTTATGAAATAACTTAAAATATTAACATAAACTGAACAAAAAATTGCCTGTAATTGAGACATTGAAGATGAAAGAGGGAGATAATGCGCACCTCTATGTGAGAGTGGCTGGTTTGCAATTCAATAATTTAAAAAATTATGATAATTTAATAAAAGAAAGAAGATTAACTCATCATTTTCCATTTCATTTTTAAACTATTATTTAGTTTTCTTTTTATCAATCACTAGATTTAAAATAACATTTTATTCAAGCTTAAATTCGAAAATAATCTCAGTTGAATTGATAAATCAATGAAGAATTGTAAATTATGAAAGTACGTAAAAGCACTGTCATTCAATATAAAAAATATTACTATAAAATAACATTCAATAAAATAATTCCAAATTATCTTAGAGATAGCATCTGAGCCATACCTAACAATGGAAGCGGTAAAGGAATATCCTGATATTATATTCTATTTTTAATACCATGATGTTTTTAGAAATGGTCTTTCCTTTGGCTTTTTAAAAAAGATCTGAGGAATTAACTTAATTGTTAATTTTAT